>Ga0307515_10019136_pt1 | contig 12345 bp, 6 predicted proteins | sample 17_EM_MG_FD_194513 | JGI IMG/M metagenome (GOLD analysis project Ga0307515, IMG submission 194513) | Populus trichocarpa ectomycorrhiza microbial communities from riparian zone in the Pacific Northwest, United States - 17_EM | ecosystem: Host-associated > Plants > Roots > Unclassified | place...
AGAAAGGTAGTACCATTTTTGCGAGGGATTGAAATGAATCAGGACATTCTCATATGTCCACGTTGGATAGATTACATCGGAGACTAAGGCGTCGTGTCTTGCATCGAATGAACGAGCATCACATACGCCCAAAGGCCAATCATAGATTGGCCCTTTCAGTGGTCTCCAAGTGCTATGATGTGTCAGAGGCAAGTATGAATAGAGCAAGGCTGACTAGGCCTACTTGATGAGTTGCCAGGGATGTTCAAGTATTTCGTGTGCGCGCTCGCCGTAGAGGGTTTGCAGCATGGAGACCGCCTCTTCATGAGAGAAATCTGACCGAGCCGTCAGTACGTTCAGCCGTGGCGTCTATATTGTAGCAACAGCAGACCAAGATGTGCAAGTGACGCCGGTTGTGGTCCTGCGGAATCTTCACTGTCGAGATTTGGATAATTGCGATGGCGGCGACGCACCTACAGAGTCCACATTAGTGCCAGCAAGTGACCTTCGAGATTTGAATTCTACCAGGTAGTCAATGACCTTAACCCGCCGAGCTTGGAACTCAATCGTGAGCGCTGACTCCAGATCCTTCACATAGGTTTCGGCAATCTTATCTGGTCTCGTAAAGTCGTCGTAGCTCATGTGTGAGGTGACAGTCATCAGAGTGAAGCCGTGGATGTCCAATTTTGGGTCCAGCTTCCGTGCATCGCGTATGGTGAGCGTATGTGTCTTTCTTTCCACGTTCTCTCTTGGTAATTCATCAGGTGGGTCGAAACGAAAGCTGTACGGCTTTACAGTATCGAAAAGCGAATCTCTCGAAATGAATTGGATCTCGCTCTCGATTTTGTTAGGCATACCGGGTCGGCGGTATATTGGAGAATGTCGCAGTGGGAGCCGACATCATAACGGTACGGCGGGGAAAGTGATCAACCCATGCTCCCCCATTTACGCCTTATTAGGTCTAGAACGTGACCCGCATTGAGCATCAAAAGTGAGGGATGTCCCTCCTTCTGAACCACTACCCGTGGCTTCACAACCACCGCGTTTCGAGTAAGCCAGGTGGTTGTAAAGCCACAGGTAAGTATAAATATGATAACAATAGTTTCAATGGCATCATCCTCGGATCATTTCATGAGAAGAGTGATTCATATTGACCTATCAAAATTCTACATATGTGCTTGTCACGCTCATTAACTCATATGACTTTACATGTTACCATAACATCCTTGAAATGAACTCTCAGATGTGTGGAGTGAAGACGTTTCCAATCACGGGAGGATATTTCGGTAGATCAGCAAAGTAGACCAGACACCTGCAATCTAAGCTCTCTCGACACTCTTGTGGGTCTGAATTTGGGTTAGGGCAGCCGGCATGGATAGCGGCTGATAACCGTTAGCATGAGATTCTGGATCACGTCGGGTTGTTTTGTCATACCTGGCGCTGTGCTATGAACGCTATCGGAACTCTTAAAAATGAGAGCCTCCGAGATTTGCTGATCGGGAAGATAATACCACTTGTGCGCAGGATCGTGGTACACTTTGATGTTCTCTGTGACAAAGTCATCGAAGACAACGTCACCTGGGACGATATCCTTCCGCCAATCCACAGTTCGCGCATCGCAGAGGGAGAGCGGCCAGTCGTTTAGAGGGCCTTTGATTGGCTTCCACAAGCTTTGATATACCTTTAGCCAGATACGGCAGTACATGGCTGCAAGCTTACTTGATAATCTGCCAATGACCTGCGAGAACCTCGCTGCTCGGTCACCGAAGAGAATTTCCGTCATCCTCTCGCCCTCGCGCACTGTAAAGTCTTTGCAGTGTGTCCAACAGCCAGCGTCGCTGGCAGCGACGCTGCCAAGAAGCTGATAATATAAGCAGCCAGCGAGCGGTCTTTATTTTTAGAGTCAGCGAGCGATGAAGTCACAGCGCGCTATCAGCTCGCTGCCTTGGTGGTAAGGTAAGGAAGAATTTTTGGTATCTTGAAGCTTTTTCGGTTGATATTTGGAGGATTAGCTATACGCCAAGCAGTAAGAAACCCCTGGGAAACTCTCGCTTATCCATAGTAAATATAGCATTTTCCCCAATTTCTCCATGCACGCGTGAGGGTCCTCTACTTAATATCTCACTAAAAGTTAACTACCACTATATAAAGAACCTTACTTTCTACGCGTTAACCAGGCAGTAGAGCTTCCTCTTTTACTTCTTCTTTATTATCTCTACAATCTACGCGTTAATTAAGCTCTTTAATATCTAGGCTTCGTTAATTAACTACTTCCTCTCCCCTTCTAATTAATGATAATACCGAATCGGGTAATTAAAACAATCCTTCCTCCGCTAGTATATCACGAAAGCCTTCTCCAGCTAATTAAAACTACGGCTATATCTTTCCTATTAACTAGGATAATCTCTACCTATAAAAGCACGGCAAGCTTACTGGTAAATATAGATACTGGGTTCTTTATAAGCGATTAATATCTAGCAAAGCTTTAATATTAGCTATTTAGTAGTATAGAGCAGACCTTTTTTAGGACGGTCCTATAGGTATAAAGAGACTCTAGCTATATAGAATCTACTACCTAGCTTAAAAATAAAGTTCTTTACTTATAATTAACGGCAACAATTATATTATTAGCCATTTAAGATTAAAGCAGAATATTAACATAGGCCTTAGAAGCTATAAGAGTAATATATAATCACTAATTCCGCTAAGCCTATTTAAAGCAGCCACTTAAGCTTTATCTACTTTAGGAGGTGGCTATAAACGCTAGCCGTTTTAGGCAGCTGGCTATGTTTAAGTATATATTAATTGGACGATTCTATAGGATATTACCTTCCGTTAAGCCACTAGTACTTATACACGCGCTCTACTTACATTTAATTATTCTTAGATATAGGAGTGTCTTATAAAGGCGCCTATGTTATTAAGCAATTGGATTAAAGCCTTATTTAAACAGCAACATATTAGTATTAAAGACCTCCTTCTTACCGCGCTTAGTAAAATCCACCTCAGCTATAATATCTGGACGTCTATAAATGGAATGTTACTCCTTAGTATAGTAGCTTATTTCATTAATAAAGACGGTAAGCTTTAATTAGTACTTTTAGGGCTTCTACGGCTACGAGGATTATATACTGCTAAGAATATCACGATGGCTTTAGCGGAGGTAATTAAAAAGTATTAATTTAATTATAAGCTTGGTTGCTTAAAAACGGATAATACTAGTAATAATAATGACCTCTATACCTACCTTTTATAAAGCCTCTTAGTGCCCAAAAAGGAATGGCTTCGGTGCGCTGGTTATATTATTAACCTTATTATTAAGGACCTAATATATAGCAAAGGCGTAGGCAAGCTTAAACGCCTTCTAATTAGTGTAAGCAACTAAGTTAAATTCAACCTCATACGGCAGAAAGGCTTCGTGGGTAAGGTTTATAATATCGTTAAATATATTATGCAATTAATAGGACGCCGTAAAAACTTCGCTAAGAATTAGCTTAATGCCTATATAGAGAATAAGCTATTTAATTATGTAGAGCTTCTGCTTATTAAGGACGGAGGCGTTTGGTGGAATTTTACCTACTTTATACTCCGCTGCGTATTAGTCCTTTATAAAGCAATTAACAAATATCTACTTACTTAGAGGAAGCTAGCTAATAATAGCTATAATCTAGCGCAGGACTCGCTTACTAATGATAATTAGAAGCAAGTAGAGTAGCTTATTAAGATCCTAAAGCCTTTTATATTAGCTACTAAGCGTATAAAAGGCGACGCTAATAGCCCTAGTATTAAAGGCTTATATAGCGCTCTATAGGAGTTAATTACTAATATAGAGCTCCTTTATTAAATTCTCTAGCAAACTTAGCAGAGCCTTAAGAACGAAAGCGACTTCTTCCTTAAGTTGGGCGTTAATATAGCTATCTAAAAGATTAATAAATATTTCAATAAAATAAAGGATAAGAGCCCTTACTACTTTACCGCAGTAATCCTTTATCCGTTACTTAAATAAGCCTACTTTCGCGATAAATAGAAACAGTGGCCTTAATAATAAAAGCACGCTAAGCGGTGTATAGAAACTATATTTACTAACTACATTAATAATTAAGAAGATAAGAAAGATAAGGAACTAGTTAAGCTGTAATATAGAAAGGTTCCTTATAAATCTAATAATAATTCAGCTAATAAATATGCGCAGTCGTTAGTTATAGATAAGAGCCTTATTTCCTCTAGCCGCAGTTAAAAGCGTATTAAGCTCGCTAGTGAGCTTAATTGCTACTATAACGCAGGCCTTAAGCTCATTAAGATCCGTACTAATAATGGCGATAAGGTAAATAATATTGTTCCTAACCCTCTTACCTAGTGGCTTAAAGTTAGTTAAATCCTCTATCTAACGCTTGCTAAGATTACTCTTAATATCTTCTCTATACTGGCTATAAGCTCTATATATAAATAAGTCTTTAGTTAAGCTAAAAAGATTATTACTAATAAGCGTAATAGACTGTTGGCTGATACGATTAAAGCAAATCAATGTTAGAAATAGTGGCTGCTTAAAGGCCTTTTATTAAGCAGTTTAATTGACTGCATTAACACTAATGGAGCCTTAACTGCGCCCTGGTTAATAAGCTTTAATATTAATCTTACTGGCTATAAGCTTAATGCGGAGGTAGAAACACCGGCTTAGTAAGCTTCTTTTACTTAAGCCTTGTATTAAATTAAAATCTAATACAAAAATAAAGCCTCCGGAGCCCTTACTACCTTCCTTATTACCTACCTTATTACCTACCTTATTTAAGCCTCTATACGCGCTAAGCGGTTTCCACTATATTTAAACACTGTACTAGATAAATTAAGGGGGATTTTTAATTGGGCAATGTTAATATTGTATATATAGAGGTTCTGCCAAAAATTCTAATGTAAAACACTATTTAATCTCTACAATTTGCCTAATTAGGAAATTAGGCTGACAGCGAACAGCGAGCCTGCCTATTTTGGTGCAGCGAACAGCGAGCGATTTGATTGGTGGCCCAAGCTCTCGCTCGCTGCCTTAAAGCTCGCTGGGCGCTGGCTGTTGGACACACTGCTGAGTCTTTGTGTTGTCAGCACTTGCTAGGCTCCTACAAAATAAACGATGTCTCACCAACATGTGCCATCGATGTGGGTTGATCATATTCATATTCTTGGCCCGTGGAGATTGGAAAGGTATTGTCTCTTCTGCGGACCTGAATCGGGTCAGAATAATCCAGCCTGAACATGGACACGAACAGGATGACTTACCGTATAGTCGAGAATATGGATGAACTTCGCGCCAAGCTCCCTTTTCAAGGCTGCTTTGACCTCTCCAAGGTATGTTGCCTGAATCCTCTCGTGGTTCCAGAAGTCATCACAGGACATTTTGGAAGGAAGATCGATGACTTGAAATCCGCATTCGTTCAGTCGGTATTCAGCGCCGTTGCGCATGCTCTCGGCGTGGATGTTTTGCTTGTCCATGATGATGTTGGTCTGCGGAATGTCTTCATCCGGCTTGTATCGCACACCGTACGGTTTCTCGGTCTAATACAAATCGTTCCTTGCGAGGAAGTACATGTATGACTCGATTGTTCGAGTGTCATTCTCTAAAAATTATGGCACTCAGTGAATCGACTCTTGGAACATTGGATAAGTCTCACCTGACACTTTCCTCACCGAGGGTAAAGACTCAACCGCCGAATCTTGAATCAAGGCTGGAGACATTTCGAATTAGCAGTAGCTACTCCACGAAACAGGTTGTGGATGTGGATGTTGTCAACAGAAACGAGTGTGTTAACAATCTGAGCCCATAAATGAGCAACAGGCAGGCGCCTTCGTGTTCATCCGCCGACTATCATTCCCAAAACGTACATGCGCAACAAAACCACAGGGCCAAGGCCATGAAATGTTCAGCTGGCCACTTCGGTTGATTAGACAGTTCGATCTCGAACACCAGGAACCATTTACGTAAAGTATCTTATCTCTTCGGGTGGCCATTTAACTAGATGAGTCCCAAGGATTGGAAAGCACCGTAGGCCTCGCGAGAAGGTCCAAGCCCTCATGCAATCGCCGGAATTGGAAATCCGGATGAAGGATGTATCGGACCATGTGAGCATTCTCAGAATAAGCCGTCATGCAGATTGATATATGCACCTTTCTGTTTGCATGCGGCAGTTCTGGCCAGCATCAAGGGCCCAAGGGTACACAAGGCTAAGGTCAAATGCAAGCCATTCTCAGATGCACAACCTGGCGTGAGTACATATCGGTCTAGCCGTTCCACTTTGATCGTTGCTACGTTAACGCATTTAATTGGCTCAGCAGAGCCGCAAAGGTGTGCACGGCTGATGAGGTCCAGGGTGAAATCTAATCTTATCGCGATACGGATCGACGATCCACTATCGATATGATATCTCGTATCGTATTAAAGTATCATAATATTCCTTAGCATTCCCGTAAAATTTCCCCCTATTAAATTTACTACTTTTTTACTATAATATTACACGAAATATAGCTTTAGAAGTAGATTTATCTCTTCTTAAAAATATTTTTAGCTTAATTAAAAGCTCTAGCATATAATAGGCTTAGCTTTAATTTTTAGTTTATAAATTTACTTACCTACTATATAAAAATAAGCTAATATATAATACTGTAACTAGTATAAAAGCTACTTAGTACTATTAACTATAACGTAGTCTGCGGGCAAGTGGCCCACGCGGGCATATGGCCCACCCCATTAAAATCGTCAAAATCGCGACGCGTTACTTAAACTATTACCTCAATGGCTACACCACAATAACAAAACCCCGTTTTTCAAGAGGGCAGACTTGTTTTAGCTATTAATGCCTATAAGTAAGGCCAATTTCAAAGCTTCCGAGCTGCTACTAGCACGTACGATATGCCCCGAACTACAGCCCGGCGACATAATAAAGGCGTTTAAGTAAAACGCGGTTCTATTGCTTTAAATCGCCGTCTTATACTAGCATAAGAAGAGAGCCTTAAGCAGTGGATCCTATTAATGGATTAACGCGGTATGCTACCTAGAGCTACTACCGTGCGGCAAATAGCTAGCCTTTTAGCTACTCACGCTGGATCGCGACTAGTTGGCGAGTAATAGGTATACGAATTTATTAAGCGCTATAACGACTTATAATCTAAATAGAATCGTAAGTATAACTACCAATGTGCTAAATATAAGAATCCTATACTTATTCGGGGCTGGTTTAAACGCGTTTAAGACATAAAAATACAATATAGAATTCTTAATGAAGATACCTGGAATTTTAATGAGACTGGCTTCTAAATAGGTATTATTGCAACTGTAAAAGTTGTTACTGGAACTAATAGGGCTAGCCGGCCTAGATTAGTACAGCCAGGCAATTAAAAATGGGTTACAATTATTAAGGCTATTAATGCCTTTAGGGTCGCAATTCCACCACTCGTTATTTTTAAGGTAGTAATGCACTAGGCTGCCTGGTATAAGGACAATATTATACCACATAACTGGTCGATTAGTGTTAGTAATAATAGCTAGATAATAAACGAGATTGGCCTAACCTGGCTAAATCTATTCTATAAGTATACAAAAGATCGCACTATTGGCACGCATCGGCTGCTAGTACTAGATGGTCACAACAGTTACGTATCGCCTAAATTTGATCAGTTCTGCCTGGATCATTAGATAGTCGTCCTCTGTATACTAGCGCATTCATTATATCTACTATAGCTACTAGATATAGGCTGCTTCTCGGTCCTTAAGCAATTATATAGACGCCTTATTGAACAGATTATAGCCCGCGGTGTTAACTATATTAATAAATATAAATTCCTGCCACTATATAGGCAGGCTAGGCAGGCAGTACTGTATTGGAATAATATACAGGCAGGATTTGCAGCTACTGGCTTAGTTCCGTACGATCCAGATCGTGTACTATTACTGCTGCATACCGAATATCGGACGCCGTTGCCCCAACGTCCGCCATTAAATGCCCCTTGGGTAGCCGAAACACCCCATAATATCACTAGCCTACAACAGCAGACAGCTCTAATTAGGCGTTATCTTAAACGGCGTATGTATAGCCTACTAAGTCCAACAGAACAAGCCATTGGCCAGCTTATTAAGGGGTGTGAAATGGCAATGTTAAGTGCTATACTGCTTACAAGCGAAAATAAGAAGCTGCGTATGGAAAATCAGCGCCAGAAAAGGAAGAGGGTAAAGAAGTGTACGTATATAGCTAGGGGGGGTGTTTTATTAGGAGTAGAAGGGGCCTCTCGTGCACAAGCTGCCCAAGAAGGTATAGCAAAGGGGGCAGCAAAGGCAGCGACCGAGCGACCGCAACGAGCACCACGTAAGTGCAGCATATGTAAATCATTAGAACACACGGCACGTACATGTCCTAGACGTCAGACAACTAGCTAGTAGATAGCTACACCAAATATAATTATTCGTGGTTGAGTAATTCGCTGTATTTGCCCTTAGTAGCTTGGTGGGGTGGGCCATATGCCCGCGTGGGCCACTTGCCCGCAGACTACGTTAAGTATAAAAAAATACCTTTTAAAAAACTATACAATCTCTATTAACTTAAAATAGCCTTATATTTATATAAAGAAGTAAGTACTTAAAAAGCTTTAGAAACTTTAGGTATAAATAATATTAAAATTTAAAATAGGTGGGGTTAATTCAATAATCCTTAGCAAGGTTTTAAATAAGAAAGTTATTTAATAAGCTCTTATTAACTTAGTTATTATATAAAACCTTCTATTTTAGATTATAGAGTATAAAAAGTTATATATTTTCTATTAAGCTCTTAACCTAAAGTCATTTAATTTAATAATAATAATATATATAGAAATTTCTTAAATAATTACCCATTTCTTTTAACTATAGAAAAATGTTATATAAAAAAGAGTTTAATTAGTATTGATAAATATTTACCTTTCTATTAATATCTAGATGTCTCTAAATAACTACTTTTTCTTATAGTCTACACCTACTTTATTAATAGCTAGAAAAACTAGATAAAAGCTTTTTTTACCCTTTATATAGTACTTAGTTATAATAAAGCTTATTAATAAAATACTCTTTTTTTTAGTTTTAGAGAAGTATAGAATTATATAAAAGTTTAAAGCTATTATTATAGATAATTTTATAATAAATAATACTCTTTGTTATATAATTTATAAGTATTTTATTAATAATAAGAATATTACCTATAATTCTATTTAATAATATATCCGCTATTAAGGGTATACTATTAATCTTACTATCTAGGCCTTCCTCTTTAAAGATACTTTTAAACTTAAGGCTATTAAGTTATATAAAAAGCATAATATAAGTAAAATAGCTTTAGAAAACTATAGATTATATAAAAAAAGCTTTCAGTTTTATAGTAAGATATAATCCTCCTTAAGCGTATTAAAGTTACTTTTAATATAATTATTAACTCCTAACTTATACTTAAGTAAAATACTTAGTATTTAATACTAGCTATTCTATATAATTATTAAGTAAAACTTATTTTTTAATTAAAGTTTTGAACTCCTTTATATAACTTGCTAAGATATAAAGGTATACTATAACATTATAAAGCTTACTAAGTGGGCCTATTACTTAAAAGGCCCATTTTTACTTAATTTCTTCTTTATAACTCCACTTCTTTTTACTATATAATATTAGAGATATAAGGAGATTATATAACACTTAATTAAGTACTCTTTATAATAAATATACTTATTAAATATATAGAGAACTCTCTTATATATCTCTTTTTGTTAGTCACACAGGGTGACTTACCAATAACGACTACTTGAGTAGGTTACAGTGATGTTTGTTAATATATCTTGTAGGAATGAGGAAGGACGAGGAGCCTAAGACTCCTTGCCACGCTAGTGCCGCGGCGACACGTGACGACCGCTTGCCTTATTCCCAACACTAGCAACTCTTCTTTTGTAGTTGCTATCTATATATATAGATACCGCTTAACTTACGTAGCGTTATGGAACTACCCTATAATACCTTATGCACGCCTACCAATTAGGCCTAGTTATAAGACCGTACTTTACCGCAATCTACCATAACCTGCCGCAATCTACCATATTCTACCACGCTATAGAATTCTACTAAATTCTACTAAGTTATAAACTTCTGCCAAATTCTACTAAGCCATAGACTTTTACTAAATTCTGCTAAGCTATAACATTCTGCTAAATTCTGCTAGCTATATTCTGCTAGCTATATTTCCTACTCCCTCTTAACCTAACCTTTAACTCGCATACGTAGAGTATTTGTGTTAATAAATGTCTCTAGTGCCTTATTTAGGTTTACCTTTGTCATTATATCTACCGGGTTATCTTGGCTATTAATCTATTAAATCTTAAAGAGTTTTTAACGCTTATAAGACTGTTAAAGTGCCATAATATCGATTATAAGGCGCTTCTCCTTTGTAGTACTAAGCTTAACTAAATATTTATAGAGGGAATATAAGTTAGTGCATATAATTATAGGGATAATAGGGAGTTTAAGTTAATCTATAATTATCTTTAGGGTAGTTCCAATTGCAATTACTATATTAACTCCGCTAACTATTCCATATATCTCTAACGCTAAAACGCTTTAAGTAATACGCTTACTCTTAGTTAAGCTTTAATAGATAAGATTGCTATAGATTATAAAGTTATTCCCTCTAGTAGATTTATTTGCGATAATAATCTTATATCCTAGCTAGAAGCTAAAATCTTTATTATTTATAAACGATCTATTAATAAACACAAAGAGCTTAATAGTGGGAAGATTAATAGGTATATAGAGTAGTCCCTAATTAAAATAGTTTATTTGCTAGAAAAGACGCTTATTTAGGGTAAGAACGTTATTTTTAGTTAGTTTCTAGTATTAAGTGGTAATAAAGAGATTAAATAAAGCCTTAGGTTAATAAATAGAAGTAATATAAGCTCTATAAGCGCGTTGCTCCATATATTCTTACTTTAGAGAATTAATATTAATAACGTTAATCTTCTTGCCTTAACCCTTTTAGCGTAAAGCAATAGAATCCTTATTTAGGGAGAGAATGCATTTATTAAAAAGTAATAGTGTTATTAAATTAAGCTTTTCCTTTAGCTTTGCTATAAGATTTACCTTTACTAGCTTATCTTGTTTAAGAGCTAAAAATTAGTTATCTCCTAAGATAATTATATTATTAGTTTATATGCCGATAATTCTAAATAGGGTTCCTGTAGTTATAATAAGGAAGTATAAATTAAATATAGAAGTAGTTATTAAGAGCCTCTCTTTATAGTACTTACTATAGATAGCCCACTAATAAGTTCCTACCTTTGCAATTCCATATAATAGCTTAAGCACAACTATAATTGTATCTTTAGGATATTAGTAGCGAATTTGCTTTAAAAGGTATGCTAATATTAAGCGCTAAAGGTGCGTCTCTAATTGGGTGTAGGCTTAAGTAATATCTTATAAATAAACCGCCATTTCGTTCTTTATTAAGGAGGGAGCTAGCATAAAAATAACTCGCTAACTAACTCGTTAAATTATAGAAGATTGCATAAAAATTACCTCCTTACTATTGTTATTATAGCCTTAGATAATAAGCCTTAATTTCTTAAATAGGGCGTTAGTAGCTTTACCCTTAATCTTATTAACTATTCTTAACTTAAAGATGCGAACTCTATCGAATTTAGTAGGGTTATACTTCTTAAATTTAAAGACTCCTCTTATAATAAGACTATTGATCTCCTATTTATTAGATACTTAAAAAGGAGCTCCTAAAGTTATAATATGACCTTTTTTTTAGAGCTATTTTACGAGCTTAAAGTTAGCCTTCTCTTTAGCTATTATAAAGGCTATTAATAACTTAACTTTATTCTTAATAGCAGTAACAAATTACTCTTTAAAATTAATAAGATATTGGCAATTTTATAATCTCTTTAGGCGACCTCTACCGCGTTATAGTTGCGGCACATCTACTATAATTATATTAGAATTGTAGTTACCTTCTAAAGCACGTTAATTGTAGTTCTCTTTTAGGGTATCTTTTAGGGCGTCCTATAAAGGCTTAAAAATATTATCTTTATAGTAAGGCTTAATAATAGTTAAATGGAATTAAGTAGGTCTATAAGGCATCTAAATAGTATAAGTTTAACTATTAATTATAATAAGTTAATATAGGCCTAGCCATTCTCCCTTTTTATGCTATATGCGTACCTTAGACTAGAGTGGCAGATTAAGCGTAGTTAAGGTATTTAGGCCATTTCTTATTCCTAGTATATTATTAACCTAGCGTATAGCGTAAAGATATCGCACCTCCTTTGTTACCTTATAAATAGCCTTAGCTTATTATATAATAGAGGGAGATA
>Ga0307515_10019137_pt1 | contig 12345 bp, 9 predicted proteins | sample 17_EM_MG_FD_194513 | JGI IMG/M metagenome (GOLD analysis project Ga0307515, IMG submission 194513) | Populus trichocarpa ectomycorrhiza microbial communities from riparian zone in the Pacific Northwest, United States - 17_EM | ecosystem: Host-associated > Plants > Roots > Unclassified | place...
GAACGAATATCACCCGTGCCAGATCCTGGCCGACATCTTCACCTTCATCGAGCACCGCGGCGACATCAAGGGCAAGGTCGTCGCATGGGTCGGCGACGGCAACAACATGGCCAACACCTGGCTGCAGGCCGCCGACATCCTCGGTTTCACATTGCACGTGAGCACACCGGGCGGCTACGAGATCGATCCGCTGATGGCCGGCGTCAAGAACCCCGGCTGCGTGAAGACCTTCAACCACCCGATGGACGCCTGCGCCGGCGCGCACCTGGTCACGACCGATGTCTGGACCAGCATGGGCTTCGAGGAAGAGAACGAAGCGCGCATGAAGGCCTTCGTCGACTGGTGCGTCGACGCCGACATGATGGCTGCCGCGCAGCCCGACGCGCTGTTCATGCACTGCTTGCCCGCGCACCGCGGCGAGGAGGTCGAGGCCGAGGTTATCGACGGGCCGCAATCGGTGGTGTGGGACGAGGCCGAGAACCGGTTGCATGCGCAGAAGGCGCTGATGGAATACCTGGTGTTGGGCAGGATCGGCTGACGACGCAAGAGCGTCCGAAAAAACCGACACCACGCGCGATCGGGCGGTGCTAACTTCGCATCGCCATGAAAAAACTCTGGGACATTTCTCCACCGATCGCGCCCGACTCGCCGCTCTTCCCCGGCGACACCGGCTACTCGCAGCAGTGGACCGCGCAGATCGGCCCCGGCTGCCCGGTCAACCTCAGCGCGATCACGATGTCGCCGCACATCGGTGCGCACGCCGATGCGCCGCTGCACTACGGGCCTGGCGCGCCGACGATCGGCGAGGTCGACCTCGCGCCCTACCTCGGCCCGTGCCGCGTGATCCACGCGATCGATTGCGGGCCGCTGGTGCGGCCTGAGCACCTCGCGCACGCCGCTGAGCATCTGCCAGAACGTGTGCTCGTGCGCACCTGCACGAGCGCGCCGACGCAATGGTCGCCCGAGTTCTCGGCGTTCGCGCCCGAGACCATTCGCTGGCTGGTGTCGCTCGGCGTGCGCCTCGTCGGCATCGACAGCCAATCGGTCGACCCCGCCGACAGCAAGACACTGGACAGCCATCACCTGTTGCTGAAGCACGACCTGCGCGTGCTCGAAAACCTCGTGCTCGACGACGTGCCCGCCGGCGATTACGAGCTGATCGCCCTGCCCCTGAAACTGACGATGGCCGACGCGTCGCCCGTGCGCGCGGTTTTGCGAGAACTCTGATGACGTTGACCCGACAAGACTGCGCCGCGCTCGACGCGGCCGACGCGCTCTCACCGCTGCGTGACCAGTTCGACCTGCCCGACGGCGTGATCTACCTCGACGGCAACTCGCTCGGCGCGTTGCCGAAAGCGACCGCCGCGCGCGTGCAGCAGGTCGTGCGCGACGAATGGGGCGTCGGCCTGATCCGCAGCTGGAACATCGCCGGCTGGATCGACCTTGCGCAGCGCATCGGCAACCAGATCGCGACGCTGGTCGGCGCTGGCGAGAACGAACTGATCGTCGGCGACTCGACCTCGGTCAACCTGTACAAGGCGCTGAGCACCGCGATCGCGCTGCAGAAGATCGACGCGCCCTCGCGGCGCGCGATCGTCTCGGAGCGCAGCAACTTTCCGACCGACCTGTACATCGCCGAGACGCTCGCGCGCGAGCACGGCATGACGCTGGTACTGATCGATGCCGACGAGCTCCCCGCGCACCTGAACGACCAGCTCGCGGTGCTGATGCTGACCCACGTCAACTACCGCACCGGCCGCATGTTCGAGATGGCCCAGGTCACGCGCGATGCGCACCCGGCCGGCGCGCTGGTCGTGTGGGATCTGGCCCACTCGGCCGGCGCGGTGCCGGTCGACCTGACCGCCGCCGACGCCGACTTCGCGGTCGGCTGCGGCTACAAGTACCTGAACGGCGGCCCGGGCGCGCCGGCCTTCGTGTGGGCGCACCCGCGCCACACCGCGCGCATGGACCGCGAGCAGCTGCGCCAGCCGCTCGCCGGCTGGCTCGGGCACGCGGCGCCGTTCGAGTTCACGACCGACTATCGGCCCGCGCTCGGCATCCAGCGCTTCATCTGCGGCACGCCGGCGCTGCTGTCGATGTCGGCGCTCGCCTGCGGGCTCGATGTATTCGCTCATGCCGAACGATTCGGTGGGCTGCCCGCGCTGCGGCAGAAGTCGCTGGCGCTGACCGACCTGTTCATCGCACTCGTTGAAGCTCGTTGTGCCAACCAGGGCCTCAAGCTCGTCACGCCGCGCGAAGCGGCGCATCGCGGCAGCCAGGCGAGTTTCGCGCACGAAACCGGCGGCTACCCGATCATGCAGGCGCTGATCGCGCGCGGCGTGATCGGCGACTTCCGCGCGCCCGATCTGCTGCGCTTCGGCTTCACGCCGCTGTACACGCGCTTCGTCGACGTGTTCGATGCGGTCGAGCATCTCCGCCTGGTGCTCACGAGCGGCGAGTGGCGCGAGGCGCGCTTCAACGAACGCGCGGCGGTGACCTGATGACCAGCCCGACCGAAAAGATCGTCGCCGATGAAGGCGCGCAGCTCGATTTCTCGAAGGACATGAGCTACGGCGACTACCTGCACCTCGACGAGATCCTGAACGCGCAGCACCCGCTCTCGCCCTCGCACAACGAGATGCTGTTCATCGTGCAGCACCAGACCAGCGAGCTGTGGATGAAGCTGCTGCTGCATGAGCTCACGGCTGCGGTGAAGTGCGTCGCTGCCGACGAGCTCGGCAGCGCGTTCAAGATGCTCGCCCGCGTCAGCAAGATCATGGAGCAGCTCGTGCACGCGTGGGACGTGCTCGCGACGATGACGCCGCCCGAGTACTCCGCGATCCGCCCGTACCTGAGCCAGAGCAGCGGGTTTCAGAGCGCGCAGTACCGCTGCATCGAGTTCATGCTCGGCAACAAGAACGCCGCGATGCTCAAGCCACACGCGCACCGCCCCGACCTGCTCGCGCGCGTCGATGCGGCATGGCGCGCGCCCTCGCTGTACGACGAAGCACTGCGCCTGCTCGCGCGCCGCGGGCTGACCGTACCGACCTCGCACACCGAGCGCGATTGGACGAAGCCTTACGAATCGAACGACGCAGTCGAGCAGGCCTGGCTGGTCGCCTACCGTGACCCGAAAGCGCACTGGGATCTGTACCAGCTCGGCGAGGAACTCACCGACCTCGAAGACGCGTTCCGGCTTTGGCGCTTTCGCCATGTGACGACGGTCGAACGCATCATCGGCTTCAAGCGCGGCACCGGCGGCACCTCGGGCGTCGGCTACCTGCGCAAGATGCTCGACGTGGTGCTGTTCCCCGAGATCTGGAAGCTGCGCACGGATCTCTGACCGCGGCTCAGCGCGGCTGGAGCAGCACCGACTCGATCCGCTTCAGCAGCTCGCGGTTGTTCGCCCGCGCGCCGGTGACGAGCAGCGCGAAGTTGTCGGCCATCGTCTCTTCGGGGTGGATGATGTAGCCGGTGTTGGCGCCGAGCTTGTCGAGAAAGTCGGGCACCGAGCCCGGCGCGTGCCAGACCGGCTGGCCGTCGCGCATCACCGGCAGTGTCGGGCCGGTCGCCGAGGTCGTGACTTCGAGCAGCCGCACGTCAGCGACGCTGAAGAACGATTCGCCCGGCTTCAGGTCGGTGCGGCTTGCCATCAGCAGCGGCATCACCATCGCCGCGCGGCCGCCGATCGAGACGCGCATCGCATGCCGGTCCTGCGGCGCATCGGGGTTCGTGATGCGGGCGGGCAACCAGGCGGCGGGCCACTGCAGCGGCGCAACCGGCTCGTAGCCGATCGCGGCGTACAGCTTCGTCGACAGCGCGGGCGAATGGCGCGAGACGACGTGAAAGAGTTCGTGCGCCAACAATGCGGCATCAGGCCGGTTGGCGTCGCCCGCCGCGTCGAGCGCCGCCATCGGCAGCACGACCGCGTTGGCGCGCGTGTACGGCGCGTTCGCGGCGTCGCGGCCGTCGGTGTTGACGAGCCACACCTCGGCCGGCAGCGGCACGCGCAGCGCCGCGAACTTCGGCGCGATCGCGTCGAGCGCCTTGCGCCAGCGCGCCTCCTGCGGCGCCGTCCACGGCTTCACGGCATCGACCGTGAACGCAAGGAAGCGCGCGCGCGTGACCGGCGGCGCCACGCCCATCGTCGCGGCGCGCTGGAAGTCGCTGGTCGCGGCGACCCATTCGTCTTCTGCACCAAGCACGGCGCGGCCCTGGGCCACGGTGGCGAACCGCACCACCGTGCCCTGGATGCCGGCGTAGCCCTCGCCCTGCGCCCGCGCCGGGCCGGCCAGTACGGCGGCGCACATCGCGGCCATCAGCCACAGCGTGTGCGCCACGCGCCTCGTTCGATCGTCGTTCATCGTTCCTCCGTTTCAAGGAGGGCGAGGATAGCAACCGGGCAGCGCGCCTTGGATCAGCCGAGATTCACCGGCACGAAGATCTTGTCGCCATCGCGCTGCACGAGCAGCGCCACGCTCTTCGGCTTGCCTTGCAGCACCAGCTTGACCGTCTCGATCGACTGCACCGGCTTGCCGTTGATCGCGAGCAGCACATCGCCCGGCTGGATGCCGGCCTTCTCGGCCGGGCCGCCGACCTGCTCGATCACCAGGCCCTCGTCGATCTTCGATTCGCGGCGCTCGTCGCGTGTCAGCGGCCGCATGTTCAGGCCGAGCTGACCGGGCTTGACCGCACCGTCGGCATCGGCCACCTGCGTACCCTGCGCGTCAGCGCCGCCGAGCCTGGCTTCGATCTCGCGCGCCGAACGGTCGCGCCAGACCTTCAGCTTGACCTTCTCACCCGGCGCCGACAGCCCGATCAGGCTAGACAGCTCGCCCGAGCGCACGACCGGCTGGCCGTTCGCCTCGGTGATCACGTCGCCCGACTTCAGCCCCGCGGCGGCCGCCGCGCTGTTCGGCGCGACGTTCGCGACCAGCGCACCATCGGGCCGCTTCAGCCCGAACGAATCGGCGAGCGCCTGATTCAGGTCCTGGATCGTCACGCCGAGCTTCGCGTGGCTCGCCTTGCCGGTCGCGACGATCTGATCCTTCACCTTCATCGCGACGTTGATCGGGATCGAGAAGCTCAAGCCCTGAAAGCCGCCGCTCTGCGAGTAGATCTGCGCGTTGATGCCAACCACCGTGCCGCTGCCGTCGAACAGCGGCCCGCCCGAATTGCCGGGGTTCACGGCCGCGTCGGTCTGGATGAACGGCACGACCGTGTTGTCGCCCGGCAGCGAGCGGCCCTTGGCGCTGACGATGCCTTGCGTGGCGGTCTGCTCCAGGCCGTACGGCGCACCGATCGCGAGCACCGGGTCGCCGACCTCGAGGCTGCGCGCGTCGCCGATGCGCACGGTCGGCAGGTCCTTCGCGTCGATGCGCAGCACCGCGATGTCGGTGGTCGGATCGGAGCCCAGCACCTTCGCGGTGAACTCGCGCCGGTCGCTGAGCTTGACCGTCACGTCCTTCGCTTCACGCACGACGTGGGCGTTGGTCAGGATCAGGCCGTCGGAGCTGATGATGAAGCCCGAACCCATGCCCTTGAACGGCACCTGCCCACCCTGCTGGCCGCGCTGCTGAAACCCCGGCATGCCACGGAAGAACTTGAAGAACGGGTCGTTCTCCATGCCCGGCGGCAAACCCTGCTCTTCGGCGGAGGCCTTGTGCATGCCGGCGACGGTCACGCCGACGACGGCGGGGCCGAACTGCTTGACGATGCCGCGGTAGTTCGGCGTGCCCTGCGCCGCGAGCATCGGCACCGGCGGCGGTGCCGAGATGTCGGAGACAGCCTTGTACGCCGACGACGCCGCCGCCGTGGTGCTCGGCGTGCTCTTGAGCCAGCCCGGCAGATCGATCGCACCGGCCGTGCCGACGACCAGCACGCCAGCGGCGACCAGCGCCGCGCTCAGGGGTTTGAATTTCATCATGCTCGCTCCTTGCTTTCGACAGCATCGCGGAAGATTCCGCATGGCACAGAAGATAGGCGCGCGCGGTTAGGGCTCGGTTAGCGTTGGGTTAAGCGAAGGTGAAGATGGCCGGCGCGTTTCGCCTGTGCTGGCGAGACAACTTGCCCTCCTGAACGGGCGCCGGGCCTACCAATCAGCGCACCGCGGCCCAGGCCGCGACGATGGCGCGGTGCGATGGCACGTTGCCCAGAAATGTCTCGCGCTCGGCCGGCGCGAGCGGTTCGGCGCGCTGCATCAGCATCTCGTGGGCGTTGGCCAGGAACTCGGCGGCGCGCGGCGAGCCGGCAGCGGCCAGCACCTGGTGGCAGGTGAGGTAGATCCAGAGCGGATCCTCGGTGCCCTCGACGGTGCCGCCGGCGTCGAAATGGGCGATCACGTCGGCGATCAGGTGCATCGCCTCGACCACCGAATCGCGCGCGAGCGCGAGCCGTGCCAGGCCGGCGATCGGCTCGGGCGGCATCGTCGTGCGGCCGATCTCGTGGTAGATCTCGACCGACTCGCGGTAACAGGCGCCCGCCTCCTCGATCTGCCCGAGCGCCGCATGGGCATGGCCGCGGGTGCCCAACAGGCTGGCGCGCAGGTCGGGGTCTTTCAGGTTCTGCGCGAGCTCGCCGGCCTGCGCCGACAAGGCCAGCGCATCGGCGGCGTCGCCGCGCAGGAAGGCGATGTGCGCCATGTTGCAGGTGAGGTACGACTCGGCCATGCGCTGGCCGATCTCGCGGCACAGGCGCAAGCCCGCCTGCAGAAGTTCGGAGGCTGCGGCGTAGTTGCCGAGCAGGCGCTCGGTGTCACCGAGGTTGTTGATCATGCCGCTCTCGAGCGCGCGGTCACCGACCTGGCGCGCGTTGTCGAGGGCCTGACGGTAGTAGTCGCGCGCCACGCCGTAGCGGCCACGCTGGAACGTGAGGATGCCGAGTTGCCCGAGCGCGACGCTCTCGATGTGCCGGTCGCCGACCTCGCGCGCGATCGAGAGCGATTGTTCGGCCAGCGCCTGCGCGCGTTCGTAGTCGCCCTGGAACTGCAGCGCCCGCGCCCAGTTGATGCGGGCCGAGAGCGCCGCGCCCTGCGCACCGGCCGCCTCGGCCCAGGCCACCGAGCGTTCCGCCGCGGCGCATGCACCGGGATAGTCGCCGGTGACGAGCGAGTGCGCAGTGCGCAGGCCGCCGGCGCGGGCGCGCATCGTGTCGTCGTCGAGCTGCTCGGCGATTGCTTCCAGCGCGGTCACGTCCGCGCCCTGCTCGGCGCGTCGGCCGGCGTTGCTGAACACCGTGCGGCGCGTGAAGAGCAGCGCGAAGCGGGTCTGCGCGTCGTCGGGCGGCGTCAACGCGAGCGCGCGGCCGAGGTAGTCGAGCGCGGCGGCGCTGGCGTAGCTGCCGGCCGCATCCTCCCCGGCCTTGCGCAGGTAGATCACGGCGTTGGCGCTGTCGCCGGCGCGCTCGTAGTGGTCGGCGATCAGGCCGAAGTATTCGCTCGCCCGGTCGCTGCTGCGCACGACCAGCCAGTCGGCTGTCTGGCGGTGCTGCTCGCGCTTGTCGCGCTTGAGCACGCTGTCGTAGGTGACCTGGTGCAGCACATGGTGCTTGAACACGAACTCGTGCGTGCCCTCGAACGCGCTGGTCTCGCGGCCGTAGGTGAGTTCGCGGCGGGTCAGGCCGTCGAGTGCATCCGGGCCGCCGGGTGCGATGCGGCGCAGCGCCTCGTCCCAGAACACGTGACCGATCACGCTGGCCTGCTGCAACGCGCTCTTCTCGGCCGACGGCAGGCCGTCGATGCGCGCCTGCAGCACGCCGGCGAGCGTGGGCGGCACGTGCACGTCGAGCAGCTTGTCGGCGACGACCTGCCATTGCTCCGGCCCGGTGACGATCACGCCGTCGTCGATCAACATGCCGACCAGTTCTTCGACGAAGTACGGGTTGCCCTCGGCGCTGCTGGTGAGCAGGTCGCGCAGTGCGGTGGGCACGGTCTCGAGCCGGCTCAGCAGCGTGTCGACCAGCTCGCGGCTGCCGCGCTTCGAGAGCGGCGCGAGTTCGATGCGCTCGTGGTTGCTCTGCCCGCTGCCCCACAGCGGGCGGCGCTCGAACAGCGTCGCGCGGGTCAGGTTCAGCACCATCAGCGGCAGGTCGCGGCAGGACTGGGTCAGGTAGTTGACGAAGTCGAGCGAGCCTTCGTCGGCCCAGTGCAGGTCGTCGAGCAGCAGCACGATCGGCGCGCCGGTCTGCTGGTGCAGGCCGCGGAAGTACTGCGCCAGCGCATGGAACGCGCGGTCGCGGATCTGCTTGGCCTCGTTGGCGATGCCGGCGATGTGCGGGTCGGCGTCGAAGTCCAGCCCGATCAGCTGGCCGATCAGCGCCGTCTGCTCGGCCGCGCGCTCGCCGAGCACCGGGCCGAGGCCCTGCGCGAGCTTGGCCTTGGCGGTGGCCTGCGAATCGCCGTCCAGGATTTCGAAGCGCCAGGCCAGCAGATCGCGCAGCAAACCGTAGGGCACGTTGTTGCCGTAGGGCTGCGGCCGGCCCTGGAAGAAGCGCACCGGCTCGCGCCGCAGCTCGAGCCAGTGACCGAACTCGAAGCCGAGCCGGCTCTTGCCCAGCCCGGCGTCGCCGATCACGGTGACGAGCGCCAGGCTGCGCTCGTCGCACACGTTCTCGAAGGTTTCGGTCAGGCGCCTGAGTTCGGCATCGCGCCCGACCATGCGTGTCTCCACACCCTCCAGCCCGCGGTTCGCGACCCGGAACGCGCGCGGCTTGGCGCGCAGCACGAGGTAGCTTCGCACCGGCTCGGCGATGCCCTTGACCCTGATCGGCTCCTGCGGCTCGACCTCGAACACGCCACGTACATGGCGATAGGTGTCGTGGCTGATGCGCAGGCTGCCGGGCGGCGCGGTCTGCTCCATGCGCGCCGCGATGTTCACCGTGATACCGCGGATGCTGCCTTCGGCGTCGACACCGCCGCCGAGCAGCACCGGCCCGGTGTTCAGGCCGACGCGCAGATTGAAGCCCTTCAGCCCGTGCTCGGCCTGGAAGCGCGCCGCCAGCAGCGGCGCCTCTTCGATGATCGCGAGGCCGGCGCGCACCGCGCGCTCGGGGTCGTCTTCCAGCGCCTGGTCGCCGCCGAACACCGCCAGCAGGCTGTCGCCGGCGTACTGGAGCACGCGACCCTGCTGGCTCTTCACGACGGCCGTGAGCCGCTCGAGCGCGCTGTCCATCACCGCGTGCACGTCTTCGGGGTCGAGCTGCTGGCTCAGGTCGGTCGAGCCGACCACGTCCATGAACAGCACCGTCACCGGCTTGAGCCGCTGCTCGGCCGCCCGCGCGCGCGCCTGCGCAGCGGCGAGCTTCTCGCGCAGCGGCGCCAGCGCCATCTCGGCGATGGCCTCGCCGAGCACGCCACGCTGCGCCTCAAGCGCGGCTATCGCGGATTCGATCTGTTCGGCGCTATCTTCCATTCAGGGCTGAATCTTCGGTGCTGGGAAGGGGCGGCCCGGGCGGCCGCTCGGCTGCGATTCAACCACGGCGACAAAGTTGCCGTTGAGCGACACGTGCTGGCACGGCGTCACGCACGGCACAAGGAACCCCCCGAACAGGGGGTGAAAGCGCCGCGTCCCCAATATAGAGGCACACAAGCTGCAAAGCAGCCCCTACATTTGCGAACAATGCGCGCTGCAGTTGTTTGCCGACGTGCGTCAAGCCAAAGGAAAGTAGTGATGAAGCTGAAGTATCTGCCCCTCGTGGCCGCTCTCGTCTCCGGTGCCCCGGCGTTCGCGATCACGGTCAACATGAGCGACTTTTCGTACGCCGCACCCCCGGATGTGTCGGTCACCGACACGCTCGGCGGCATCAGCTACAGCGGCGCGGCGGGCCGCTTCAACGGAACGCTCGACGACTCGCTGGTGGCACAGCCTTCGGCGCTGACCGCCGGGCCGAACTTCTCGACCAGCTCGTTCACCGCCTATTGCGCCGAGCTGACACAGACCTTCAATTTCAACAACGCCTACACCGACTACACCTGGGTCGCCGGCAGCAGCTACTTCACGCCGCAAAAGGCGTACGACCTGGCCCGGCTGTTCACGGTCGCCGGCGGCTTCGTGACCGACAACATCACCTCCGCGGCAATGCAGGCCGCGATCTGGGAAATCATCTACCAGAACGGTTCGAGCTACGACGTGCTGGGCGGCACCTTCCAGGTCACGCCGCAGAATTCGAGCTACCTGAGCGCGTTCTCGACCGTCAACGGCTTCCTCGCCAACCTGGGCAGCGTCGCCGCCTACCAGATCGACGTGCTGGTCAGCCCGACCGCGCAGAACTTCCTGGTCGCCACGCCGATCCCCGAGCCGGGCACCTGGGCGCTGATGATCGGTGGCCTGGGCGTGCTGGGCTTCGTCGCGCGCCGCCGCAAGTCGGCCTGACGCGCCAGCCGCTCCGAAACGCGCCTCCTGCGAGGCGCGCTCCCTTGAAAACGCGCCTCCCGCGAGGCGCGTTTCGCATTCAGGGGGTCAGCGTGATGTCGCCGAAGTACGCCAGCCCGTGGCCATGCGTATTGTCGGCATCGGCCGAGACCGCCACGCCGACCACCTCGGGCACCTTGCCTTCGGCCTCGTCGGCAAACATGCGCAGGTAGTCGGCGACCAGGTTGCGGCGTTGCGGCACCCACTGCGCGAGCTTGCCAGCGCCGCTCTGCAGCACGATGAAGCGGATGCGCTTGGTGAACGCGTTCGGCAGACCGGTGTCGATCGGCAGCTTGTTGTCCCACACGTAGCACAGCGTCTCGGTGGGCACGTCCTGCCCCGTGGTGCTGTGCGCGATCGCAAGCTTGGTGCGCTCGCCGAGCGGCAGCTTGGCCTTGTCGAACGCGAAGAACACGCACAGCTTGGCGGGCGAATCGTCGCCGCCGCGGGTCTTGATGTCGGCCTCGTCGATGAGGTTGTCGACCCGCCAGCGCCAGGCCAGCGTGCTGCGCTCGCCGACCTGCACATGCAGGCCATGCACCAGGTTGCCGTAGGAGTCGTCGGCCTCGACCTTCAGCACGCGCGCACCGCCGAGGTCGACGATCGAAAACTTCGTCGGTTGTTTGTTCGGCAGGGTGGCGAACTTCCACGCGGCGGGTGCGTCACCGACCGCCGCACCCGAGAACGGGGCGATGGCCGCGTCGTCAAGCGCGAGCGCGGGCGCCGCAAGGCCCAAGGCCAACGCACCGAGTGCGGCGCTTGCAGCGAACCGGGAGGCGAATCGGGGGGATGGGTGGAGGCGCATCGCCCGAGTTTTACCCGAGTTGGCGGTTTCCCGCAGCACCCGATCGCACACCACCGCACAATGTCAACCGACCGCTCTCGCGCTGATCCCCCGCAACCTCATCGAAAGGGCCGCCGCCTTGTTCTCAGAACTGATTTCCGAGGCCAGCCGCTACGCCGCGCAGGCGCTCGAATCGCCAAGCGAGATGCTGGCGGTGATCTCTGTGATCGTCGCGGGCGCGTTCGTGCTTGTCAGCACCTTCGTGAAGACGATGATTCCGCTGCGCTGGCTCGCGATCGGCAGCAACATCGGCTTCGTCGCCTACGGTGCGATCCACCCGTCTTACCCGATGCTGCTGCTGCACGCTGCCTTGCTGCCGATCAACCTGTACCGGCTGGCCGAGATGGTGAAGCTGACGCGGCGCGTCGAGGCGGTGCGCACCGAAGGCGAGCTCTCGCCGATCTGGCTCAAGCCCTACATGCGCGCCGCCAAGCTGCGCGCCGGCACGGTGCTGTTCAAGCAGGGCGACATCGGCAACCGCCTGTACCTGCTGGCCGACGGGCGCATCGAGCTGGTCGAGATCGGCAGGAGCATGGCGCCGGGCCAGATCTTCGGTGAGATCGCGTTCTTTTCACCCGACCGGCGCCGCCGCATGACGGCGCGCTGCGCCGAGAACAGCACGGTGCTGTCGATCGACGAAAGCACGGTCAAGCAGCTCTACTACCAGAACCCGGCGTTCGGCTTCAAGATGATCGAACTGGTCGCGGCTCGGTTCGCGGCCGATGTCGACCGCCTCAACGTCGAGCTGGCCGCCGCGCGCGCCGAGCTGGCGGCGCAGCGCGGCCAGCCCGATCAGCCGCCCGCAAGCGCGGTGGTCACCGACTGAATCGCCTCTTTGAGCTTGCCGCGCGCCAGCTCCTGGCACTGTTCGCGGGTCAGCCCGGGGGCGGCATCGAAGGCGGTCGCCGACTTGACCGGCGCGTAGACGATCTTGCTGCCCTGCACCGGCAGCAACACCACTGGCAGCAGCATTGCGCGGGCCGTGACGACGCAGGTCTTGCCCTCGTTGAACCCGCCGGTCACCTCGCTGACGAAGCGGAACTTCTTCGTCGGATACATCCTGGTCATCTTCGCCGGGGTGTTTTCTCTCCAGAT
>Ga0307515_10019138_pt1 | contig 12344 bp, 9 predicted proteins | sample 17_EM_MG_FD_194513 | JGI IMG/M metagenome (GOLD analysis project Ga0307515, IMG submission 194513) | Populus trichocarpa ectomycorrhiza microbial communities from riparian zone in the Pacific Northwest, United States - 17_EM | ecosystem: Host-associated > Plants > Roots > Unclassified | place...
GCCTTCGCGTGCGAAGCGGCGCAGGCGGCGCAGCGCGACCTTGATGTTGCGCGTGCCGAGTTCGAGCGAGTCGTCGTAGTCCTTGAACTGGCGCTGGTCCCAGACCTTCACCGCGCTCTTGTTGCGGCTCTTGTCCTGGCCGATGCGGATGCCCTGCGGGTTGTAGCCGTAAGCGCCGAACGGGCTCGTGCCGCCGGTGCCTATCATCTTGTTGCCGCCCTCGTGGCGCTCCTTCTGCTCCTCGAAGCGCTTCTTGAGCGTCTCCATCAGCTCGTCCCAGCCCATCTTCTCGATCGCGGCTTTTTCTTCGGCGCTGAGCTCGAGTTCGAGCTTCTTCTGCAGCCAGTCGAGCGGTACTTCCTGCGTGAAGTCGGTGAGCATCTCGACGCCCTTGAAGTAGGCGGCGAACGCGCGGTCGAACTTGTCGAAGTTGGCCTCGTCCTTCACCAGCGAGGTGCGCGCGAGGTAGTAGAACTCGTCGACGGTGTTGTCGATCACGCCGGCCTGGATGGCCTCGAGCAGCATCAGGTACTCCTTGACCGAGACTTTCAGCTTGGCGGCGCGCAGGGTGAAGAAGAAGTTGATCAGCATGGCGGGCGGCGTGTCGTGGTACACGGGGTGAGCGGTCTATTGTGACGCCAGGCCCGCGGCGCCGCAGGATCTGGCGGCATACTCGGCGCCGGATCATTTTGGAAGAGGCGTCGTCTGCGGAACCTGACCCCCACCGATGTCGCCTTCCTGATGGCAGCACTGATCCAGGCCGTGTCCGCGGTGCTCTGGCTCGTTGCCGGCTGGGCGATGCGCGACCAGCGTCGTGTGGCCCTGCATTGGTCAGCGTTCGCTGCGCTGAGTGTGCTGTTCTTCCTCCTTTTCGTGGCCAAGCCGGCCCACGGCGAACCGCTGGCCCAGCTGATGCGCGACGCCAGCAATATCAGCACCGTGCTGTCGATGGTCGCGTTGCAGCGCGGCATCTGGTTGTTCGTGGGGCGGGCCTTGCAGAACACCGGCCACGTGGCGGTCGTGCTCATCGTGGTGCTGGTGTCGTGGACGGGGTCAGACCCGTCGGCTGGGCCGTTGCGGGTCGGCGTGATCTGCGGCGTGCTGGCTGCGTTGTCGCTGAGCATCGCGCGCGACCTGCACGGCCATGCGCGCGACACCGCCCACATCCGGTATCCATGGCTGCTGTCTGCGGCGCCGCTGATCGCGTCGGCCGTCTATGCCGCCCGCGGCCTGCGTGCGGTGCTGGTGGCGGGTTCGGTCTCGTCCGAGATGGGGGGCGACAGCGCGCTGAATATCGCGTCCGCGTTCGCCTATGTCGTGCTGGTGCCGTCGTTTCACGCCACGCTGATGGCGCTCGTGGTGATGCGCCTCGTGGCCGATTTGCGGCGGCTCTCGCGCCACGACGACCTGACCGGTCTGCTGAACCGGCGCGCGCTGGAGGAGTCGCTGACGGCGCAGGTCCAGCGCAGCCGCCGCAACGCCGAACCGTTTTGCCTGCTGATGCTCGACGTCGACCACTTCAAGAGCATCAACGATCGCTTCGGCCATGCGGTCGGCGATCAAGTCCTGAAGCACCTGTCGGCCCTGCTGCTGGGCCATGTGCGCGCAGTCGACCGGGTCGGGCGATTCGGCGGCGAGGAATTCGTCGTGCTGCTGCCGGGGCTGGCGCTCGCGGCAGCGCTGCCGCTGGCCGAGCGCCTGCGCCACGCCATCGCGGCCGAGCCGCTGGCGCATGCCGACGCCGCCATCGCGCTGTCGGCCAGCATCGGCATCGCGGAATGGGGCGGGGCTGGCGAGGAGCCTTCGCGCCTGCTGGTGCGCGCCGATGCGGCGCTCTACCAAGCCAAGCAGCACGGGCGCGACCGGGTCGCGTCGGCCGGGTTGGACCCGATGCCGGCCTGATCAGCGACGCACGCTGCGTTTCGGCGCGGGCATGACCGCGTCGTGTGCCTTCAGCCAGTCAAAGAACTCGCCATACCAGAGCTTCGAGTTGCGCGGCTTCAGCACCCAGTGGTTCTCGTCGGGGAACCACAGCAGCCGCGCATCCACGCCCTTGGCCTTGAGCGTGTTGTAGTAGGCCAGGCCTTGCTGGTCGGGCACGCGGTAGTCGAGCGCGCCGTGGACGACCAGCGTCGGTGTCTTCATCGCCGCGGCGTAGTGGCTCGGGCTTTGCGCCTGCACCTTGGCCGGGTCTTCCCAGTACCAGGCACCGAGTTCCTTGGCGTGCCAGGTGTAGGCATCGTCGCTGAACATCGCGGTCCAGTCGAAGCAGCCGGCATGGCAGATGTAGGCGTTGTAGCGGCCTGGCTTCACGTGGCCGTTCATCCACGCCACCATGAAGCCGCCATAGCTGCCGCCGGCGGCGAAGACGCAGCGGCGGTCGGCCCACGGCTGCTTCAGCAGCCAGTCGGTGCCGGCCTCGACGTCCTGCAGTTCGAGCTCGCCCCAGTGGTGGGTGATGCTGTCGAGGAACGCGTGGCCGAAGCCGCTCGAGCCGTGGTAGTTCACGCACGCCACCACATAACCCTGCGCCGCGAACGCGTGCGTATTCCACCGGTAGTGAAAGGTGTCGCCGGCGGCCGCGTGCGGGCCGCCGTGAATGTTGTGCAGCACCGGGTACTTCTTCTTGGCGCTGAAGCGCGGCGGGTAGGTCAGCCACATCTGCACCGGCTCGCCCAGCGCGCCCTTGAACGTGACCTCTTCGCACTCGCCCAGGCGCAGGCCGGCCAGCAGCGTGTCGTTGAAGCGCTCGAGCCGCAACGGCGCCGCGCCTGCGCGTACGGCGTGCACGCGCGCCGGGTGCATCAGCGAATCGGCGACCGTGACGAGCACATCGCCTGCCACATCGAAGCCCTGCACCCAGCCGCCGTGCATCGCGATACTCGCCGTGCGGCTTGCAATGGCGTAGCGGTACAGGTGCTTGCAGCCGCGGTCTTCGGCGCTGAAGTAGAGCGCACCAGCGTCATCCGACCAGCGCAACGGGCCGCCGATCTCGTGGTCCCAGGTGTCGCTGAGCAATTGCCACTGGCCTTTGCCGCCGCGCTTGAGCAGCGCGAGCTGAGAGGGCGCGGTGTGGCGCTTGCCGGTGTTCGCGGCGACGAACGCGATGTGGCCGCCGTCCGGGCTGTAGCGGGGTGCGTCGAAATCCCAGGCCGCGTCGTCGGCGAGCAGCTCGAACTTGCCGCTGCGCAGGTTCAGTTCGACCAGCACCTTGAAGTTGTCGATGCGCTTCTCGGGCTGCGGATCGTGCGCGAACACGAGCTGACGGCCATCGGGCGAGAGGTCGAAGCCATCCGCATCCGGATCGGCGCGCGGCAGCTCGTAGGCCGTGCCTTCGAACAGATCGGTGACGCGCCCGCTCGCGACATCGAGCAGGTGCAGGTGCGGCACCCGGCCCATCGGCAGATGGTGGTCCCAGTAGCGGTACTGCGCTTCGCTGGTCGCGTAGCCGCTGGCCTTGCGTTCGTTGAATTCCTTCAGCCGCTTCGCCTGCGCCTTCGCGCCCTTCAGCTCGGGCCAGACCCAGGCGACGAACGCGATGCGCTTGCCGTCGGGCAGCCACTTGAAGGCCTCGATGCCGGGCGCGAAGTGGCTGACGCGGCGCGCCTCGCCGCCATCGGGCGCGATCACGTAGAGCTGCGGCGTGTCGTCCTTCTGGCCTTGCTGCTCGCGCTTGGCGACGAAGGCGATTCGCGTGCCGTCGGGTGACCAGGCGGGCTGGCCGTCCTTTTCGCCGCAACTGGTGAGCTGGCGTGGCGCACCGCCGAAGGTCGAGAGCAGCCAGAGCTGGCTGTGGCCCTTGTTCTCTTCCATCGAGAAGCTGCTGACCGAGCACACGGCCTGCGCGCCGTCGGGCGAGAGCGAGACGGCGCCGACGCGCTCGAACTTCCAGAGCTCGTCGACGGTGAGGCGCTTGCCGGTCATGGCCTGATGGCCTCGACCGCGGCGGACGTGGGGGACGTCATTTCAAAGAGCGTGGTTTATCGAGCTGCCAGCGCAGGTGCGCCTTCACGGTCGGCCACTCGGCCGCGGTGATGCTGTAGACGGCGGTGTCGCGCAGCGTGCCGTTGCTGGCGCGCTGGTGGTTGCGCAGGATGCCGTCGAGCTTGGCGCCGAGGCGCTCGATCGCGCGCCGGCTCTGCTGGTTGAAGAAGTGGGTGCGGAACTCGACCGCGATGCAGTCCAGCGACTCGAACGCGTGGCCGAGCAGCAGCAGCTTGCACTCGGTGTTGAACGGGCTGCGCTGCATGCGCGCGGCTGTCCAGGTCGAGCCGATCTCGACGCGCTTGTGCACCGCGTCCACGTTCATGTAGGTCGTCATGCCGGCGATGCGGCCCTGCGCGTCGACGCTGGTGAACGGCAGCATCGAGCCCTTGGCCTGCAGGTCGAGCCGGCGCGTGATTTCGGCCGCCATGCCATCGGGGCTGGGGATCGCGGTGTACCAGAGCCTCCAGAGTTCGCCGTCGCTTGCTGCAGCGACGAGGCCGTCGTGGTGGTCTGCAGACAGCGGCTTCAGCGCGCAGTGCGCGCCGCTCAATCCGACCGGCGCGAGCCAGCTCATCGGTTGTTCCGCTGCATGAACACCAGCTTCTCGAACAGCGACACGTCCTGCTCGTTCTTCAGTAGCGCGCCGACCAGCGGCGGCACCGCGACCTTGTCGTCCTTGCTGTGCAGCACCTCGAGCGGGATGTCTTCGGCCAGCAGCAGCTTGAGCCAGTCGAGCAGCTCGCTCGTGCTCGGCTTCTTCTTCAGGCCCGGCAGGTTGCGCACGTCGTAGAAGTTCTTCAGCGCCGCCGACAGCAGCTCCTTCTTCAGGTTCGGGAAGTGCACGTTGACGATGCTCTTCATCGTCTCGGCGTCGGGGAACTTGATGTAGTGAAAGAAGCAGCGGCGCAGGAACGCGTCGGGCAGCTCCTTCTCGTTGTTCGAGGTGATGAAGACGAGCGGCCGGTGCACGGCCTTCACCAACTCGCGCGTCTCGTACACATAGAACTCCATGCGGTCGATCTCGCGCAGCAAGTCGTTCGGGAATTCGATGTCGGCCTTGTCGATCTCGTCGATCAGCAGCACCACCGGTTGGTCGGCGGTGAAGGCCTGCCACAGCACGCCCTTGACGATGTAGTTGTGGATGTCCTTGACCTTTTCATCGCCGAGCTGGCTGTCGCGCAGCCGGCTCACCGCGTCGTACTCGTACAGGCCTTGCTGCGCCTTGGTGGTGCTCTTGATGTGCCACTGCAAGAGCGGCATGTTCAGCGCCTGCGCCACTTCTTCGGCCAGCATCGTCTTGCCGGTGCCGGGCTCGCCCTTGATCAGCAGTGGCCGCTTCAGCGTGGCGGCGGCGTTCACGGCGAGCATCAGATCAGGGGTGGCGACGTAGTTGTCGGAGCCTTGGAACTTCATGGTGCGAGGGCCGTGCAGCGGTGGTTTCGGGGTCTCGGGTCAGTATAAGGGCGCCCCTATAATCAGCGGCTGGACCGAAAACATCGCCAAAAATCTTGACACCCGCCATCATGAAACACCTTCTTCGCCTGCTGATCGCGTTCGCTGCCGCGGGCCTGTCGTTGAACGCTTCTGCGCAGGACGCGGCCAAGGGCAACGCCCAGGCCGGCGAGAAGAAGGCCGCGATGTGCATCGGCTGCCATGGCATCCCCGACTACAAGGCGAGCTTCCCCGAGATCTACCGCGTGCCGATGATCGCCGGCCAGGGCGCCAAGTACATCGTCTCGGCGCTGGGCCAGTACAAGAAGGGCGACCGCAAGCACCCGACGATGCGCGCGATCGCCACGTCGCTGAGCGAGCGGGACATGGCCGACCTCGCGGCCTTCTACGCTGCCGAAGCCAAGAGCGAGGCCGCTCCCGAGACGCCGCCCGGCACGCCATCGCCCGAAGTCGCCGAGCTGCTGAAGAAGGGCAATTGCGCTTCGTGCCACGGTGCCAACTTCAGCAAACCAATCGATCCGACCTACCCGAAACTGGCCGGCCAGCACCCCGATTACCTGTACGTGGCGCTGAAGGAATATCAGACCGACAAGAACCCGCAGGTCGGCCGCAACAACGCCATCATGATGGGCATGGCCCGGCCGTTCACGCACGCCGAAGCCAAGCAGCTGGCCGCCTACATCGCCTCGTTGCCAAGCGAGCTGAAGACGGTGCCGCAATCGCGTTTCCGCTGAGCCTCGCGCGCTGCCGCGCGCTGACCACTTCTCGAAGCCGCTGCACTGCAGCGGCTTTTTTCATGGCGCCGGCTCAAGTTGCAACCATGTGTGCCGACATTGAACAGAGTCGTACTGTTGTGTCGGGCGCGCTGATGCTGAAGAAGATATCCGTCGATGAGCTGCGCCTGGGCATGCACCTGCATGAGCTCGGGGGCAAGTGGGTCGACCACCCGTTCTGGAAAGCCAAGTTCGTGCTGCGCGATGCGAGCGAGCTGGCGCAGCTGCGCGACAGCGGCGTGCGCGAGTGCTGGATCGATGTGTCCAAGGGCCTCGACGTGGCGGCCGCACCGGTGTTGCCCGCGGCAGCCATCCAGACATCCGCACCGCTGCCCACGCCTGCGTCCGCACCCAAACCGGTTACCGCCATTGTGCTGGCCGACGAACTCGGGCGTGCCGCGGCGCTCGTCAGTCGCTCGCGTGCGCAGGTGACGTCGATGTTCCGCGAGGCCAGCAGGGGCCGTGCGCCGCATGTCGAAGCGTGCATGCCGCTGGTCGCGGACATCGCCGCGTCGGTCTGGCGCAACCCCGGCGCGCTGATCAGCCTGACGCGCCTGAAGACGCACGACGACTATTCGTACCTGCACTCGGTCGCCGTCTGCGCGTTGATGGTCGCGCTGTCGCGCCAGCTCGGGCAGGACGAAGCGCAGGCGCGCGAAGCGGGCCTGGCCGGCCTGCTGCACGACATGGGCAAGGCGCTGATGCCGCAGGATGTGCTGAACAAGCCGGGCAAGCTCACGGCGGCCGAGTACGACATCATCAAGACCCACCCGCTGCGCGGCCACGAGCTGCTCAAAGGTGGTGCGGCCACGCCCCAGGTCTCGCTCGATGTGTGCCTGCACCATCACGAGCGCCCGGACGGCGCCGGCTACCCGTTTGGCCTGAGTGGCGACGCGCTGTCGCTGGCGGCGCGCATGGGTGCGGTCTGCGATGTCTACGACGCGGTCACCTCGAACCGCCCGTACAAGACCGGCTGGGACCCGGCCGAATCGATCGCGGCCATGACCGGCTGGGCCAAGCTCGGCCAGTTCGACCTGATGGTGTTCGCGGCCTTCGTCAAGAGCATGGGCGCGTACCCGGTGGGCGCGCTGGTGCGCATGCGCTCCGGGCGGCTTGCGGTGGTGGTCGAGCAGAGCAGCACGCAGGTGCTGAAGCCCTGGGTCAAGGTGTTCTATTCGACGAAGGCGCAGATGCCCGTGCCGCCCGAGCTGCTCGACACCAGCGACGCCCGCTGCAGCGACCACATCGTCGCGCGCGAATCGAACGCGACATGGAAGTTCCCGCAGCTCGACGAGCTGTGGGCCGGGCGCGAAGTTCTCGCCGCCTCGACGAGCTCGCGCTGATCTCGCTCTCGGCCTGAAACTTGCTCACGGCCCGCACCGCGCGCACAGGAAATCCCTGAGCCTGCCGCGCTTGGTGCCGGCTCTACACTGCCGGCTTTCCCTTTGCCGGAGCAAGAGATGAAACGTTCTTGGACAAAAGCGCTCGTCGTTGCCGCGGCCGCCAGCCTGTTGCTGGCCGCCGGTGCGCACGCGCAAACGCTGCGCTGGGCCTCGCAAGGCGACATACAGACCATGGACCCGGACTCGCGCAACGAGTCGCTCACCAACTCGCTCAACAGCCAGGTCTATGAGTACCTGACCGGCCGCGACAAGGAGCTCAACATCGTGCCGCTGCTCGCGACCGAATGGCAGCAGACCAGCCCCTTGCAATGGCGCATCAAGCTGCGGCCGAACGTCAAGTTCCACGATGGCACGCCGCTCACGGCCGACGACGTCGTGTTCTCGGTCAAGCGTGCGCAGGAGAAGAGCTCGGACATCAAGGTCTACGCCACGGCGATGGGCGAGCCGAAGAAGATCGACAACCTCACGGTCGAATTCAACCTGAAAGACGTGAACCCGATCTGGCTGGAGCACGCGAACGCGATCTTCATCATGAGCAAGGCCTGGTGCGAGAAGAACAACGTCACCAAGCCGCAGGACTTCAACGCCGGCGAGCAGAGCTACGCGGCGCTCAACGCCAACGGCACCGGCCCGTTCATGCTGGTCTCGCGCCAGCCCGACGTGAAGACCGTCTACAAGCGCAACCCGAACTGGTGGGGCAAGTTCGAGGGCAATGTGCAGGACGTGATCTACACGCCGATCAAGAGCAACTCGACGCGCGTCGCCGCGCTGATCTCGGGCGAGCTCGACCTGATGCTCGACCCGCCGCCGACCGACACGCCGCGCCTGCGCAACACACCCGGCGTGAAGGTGATCGACGGGCCCGAGAACCGCATCATCTTCATCGGCATGGACCAGGGCCGCGACGAGCTGCTCTACAGCAGCGTGAAGGGCAAGAACCCGTTCAAGGACCAGCGCGTGCGCCAGGCGCTGTACCAGGCTGTCGACGAAGAGAGCATCAAGACGAAGCTGATGCGCGGCCAGGCCGCACCGACCGGCGCGACCATGGTCTCGCCGAAGGGCACCTACAACGACCCGGCGCTCGAGAAGCGCCTGCCGTTCGACCTCGACGCCGCGAAGAAGCTGCTCACCGCGGCGGGCTACCCCGATGGCTTCGAGGTCACGCTCGATTGCCCGAACGACCGCTACGTCAACGACGAAGAGATCTGCAAGACGCTGGCCTCGATGTGGGCTCGGCTGGGCGTGAAGGTGCGCGTCAACACGATGCCGCGCTCGGTCTACTTCGCCAAGCTCGGCAAGCTCGACACCTCGATGTACATGCTCGGCTGGGGCGGCTCGGTGACCGACGCCGAGGTCACCTTGACGCCGATCTACCGCACCCGCGCGCCCGGCGGCATCGGCGACTTCAACTACGGCCAGGTCAACAACCCGAAGATGGACCAGCTCGCGGCGCAGTCGAGCAAGGAGCCCGACGCGGCCAAGCGCGAGAAGCTGATCAAGGCGACGATCAAGGAGCACAACGACCAGGTGCACCACATCCCGCTGCATCGCCAGTTCATCCCGTGGTCGACGCGCAGCAATATCGAGGTCGTGCACCGCGCCGACAACTTCCTCGAGTGGTCTTGGATCAAGATCAACAAGTGAGCTGACGGAGCACCCGGTGGCGGCGTACCACCACTACCCGCCGAGCGGGTGCTCAGCCGCCTTGGGGCGTGGGCTCTCCAATGAAAAGTCCCGCACCAGGCGGGACTTTTTTTGTGCAGCGCGGGTTCGCGTCAGAAGCTGGTCCAGTCGTCGTTGGTGCCGGTCTTCGGCGCCGGCGCCTCGACGATGTGCGCGTCTGCCGCTGCGGCCGGCTTGGCTTTGGTGGCGAAGTTCGGGCGGGTCACGTTCTTCGCGCGATTCGGGCTGCGGCGCTCGACCGGGCCCAGCACCGCGTCGGATTGGACTGCCGGGGCCGGCGCGACCACAACGTGCTCGCTGCCGTGGCCCAGCTTGAACACCGCCACCGCCTGCACCAGCTGCTGGGCCTGCCCCTTCAGGCTCTCGGCCGCTGCGGCGCTTTCTTCGACCAGCGCGGCGTTCTGCTGCGTGGCCTGGTCCATCTGCGTCACCGCTTCACCGACTTGCGCGACACCGGTGCTCTGCTCGACGCTGGCCACGCTGATCTCGCCCATGATGTCGGTCACGCGCTTGATCGCGGTCACGACCTCGCTCATCGTGGTGCCGGCCTGGTCGACCAGCAGCGTGCCCTGCTCGACACGCTCGACGCTGGTGCTGATCAGGCCCTTGATTTCCTTCGCGGCGTCGGCCGAGCGGCCGGCAAGGCTGCGCACCTCGGAGGCCACGACCGCGAAGCCGCGGCCTTGCTCACCGGCGCGAGCGGCTTCGACCGCGGCGTTGAGCGCGAGGATGTTGGTCTGGAACGCGATGCCGTCGATCACGCTGATGATGTCGGCGATGCGCTTGGAGCTGTCGTTGATGCCCTTCATCGTGTCGACGACCTGGCCGACGACCTCACCCCCCTTGATCGCCACGGTGCTGGCGCTCAACGCAAGCTGACTGGCCTGCTTGGCGTTGTCGGCGTTCTGCTTCACGGTGGCGCCGAGTTCTTCCATCGACGCGGCGGTCTCTTCCAGCGCCGAGGCTTGTTCTTCGGTGCGCTGGCTCAGGTCGTTGTTGCCCTGGGCGATCTGCGCTGACGCGGTGGCGACCGATTCCGAGTTCTGGCGCACGTTCGACACCACGCGCGCCAGGCTGGTCTGCATTTCTTTCAGCGACACCAGCAGCAGCGAGGTCTCGCTCTGGCCCGAGGCCTCGAACTGCAGGCTCAGGTCGCCGCCGGCCACGGCGCGCGAGATGTCGACCGCCTGGTTCAGCGGGCGGGTGATCGAGCGCACCAGCAGCCAGCCGAAGAAGGCCAGCAGGCTCACGGCGATCGTGCCCAGCGCGAGCATCAGAATGACGGCCGAGCGGTAGGTCTGCTCAGCCTCGGCTTTGAATGCCTGGGTTGCGTCGAGCTGGACCTTGGCCAGCTCTTCGAGCGCGCCCAGTGCGGCGTTCTGCAACGGGCGCGCGGTGTTCAGCAGCAACTTGGTGGCCTCGTCGTTCTTGTTCGCGAGGCCCAGTTGCACGATGGCGTCCGTCGGCGCTGCGATCGCGGCCACGGCGGTCTGCGCTTTGGTGAGGGCCACCTTGCCCACATCCGTCTGGACGGTGTCGGTCAACTGCTTGTCGAGCTTCGCATACGACTCTTGCAGCTTGGCCAGCGTTTCCATCTCCTTGCGCATGTCCGCTTCGGCGTCGAGCAGGACGATGTTGCGAATCACCGACGCACGTTCGCTGATGTTCTCTTTCATGTCCTTCACCGCGACGATCTTGGGCAGACGGTCGGCGGCGATCGTGTCGAGCGCGGTCTTGACTTCGGCGAGCCGCGAAATGCCGATCCACACGGTGAGGGCGAGGAGCGCGGCAGACACCGCGATGCCAAGGCCGAGGCGATGGCTGATCTTCATGTTGTTGATATTCACGGGGACTCCATGTCCGGGTTGGGTTAAAACTGCAGCGCCAACGGGCGGTGTACGAAGGTTGCTTCGAAGCTATCGGCAATTCCCGACACGAACTCAAGGTCAATTCGAACCGAGCAGCGAAGCGGCCAGGCTCCACATCACCAGCGCGATGCCGACGTCCAGCACTTTCCACGCGATCGGCCGCGCAAACACGCCGCGCAGCAGCCGTGCGCCGAAGCCCAGCGCGAAGAACCAGACGAAGCTCGCGCTCGTCGCGCCGATGCCGAATTCGATGCGTTGATCGGCGGGCAGCGGGCTCGCGATCGCGCCGAGCAGCACCACGGTGTCGAGCCAGCAGTGCGGGTTCAGGTAGGTGAACGCCAGGCACGCGGCGATCGCGGCCCACAGCGTCATCGGCGCTTCGTCGCGTGCCGTGAGCGACTCGCGGTGCAGGGCCCGCCGCGCCGCGAGCGCACCGTAGACGACGAGGAACAGCGCGCCGCCGTAGCGCGCGAGCAGCAGCAGGCGCGGGTTGCTCTGCACCAGCGCGCCCAGGCCGGCCACGCCGAGCGTGATCAGCAGCGCGTCCGACAGCGCGCACACCAGCACGACCGCCAGCACATGCTCGCGCCTGAGCCCGCAGCGCAGCACGAACGCGTTCTGCGCGCCGATCGCGACGATCAGAGCGGCCGAGGTCGCGAAGCCTTTGAGAAATGCCGTCTGCATCCGTGTCTTCTCTCACGTTGTCTGTCCGCGTCGATTCGCGCGCGTTCGCGAGATGCCGATAAGCCATCAGGAGCACCGGTTTCCGCGGCATCGTCGCGCGGGTCGGTGCGGACAATTCTTGCTCAGGAATGAACGCGCCCTCGATGTCGTCCCCGGTCTCTTTCTCTCCGTCGCGCTTGCTCGCCATCGTCGTCGTCGCATCATTCATGGTGGCGGGTGCGCGCGCGCAACCGAGCACTGACGAGGCCAGGCGCACGCCGGCGCTCGGCGAGCTCGAGGGCGTGCTGGCGCAGCCCGTCTACAGCGACGGCCGCTCCGCCGGTGCGTCCAAGCACACCCAGGACCTCGAGAGCGCGCCGGCCGCGGTGGTGGTCCGCACCGGCGGCGAGATCCGCGCCCACGGCTACCGCACGCTGGCCGAAGTGCTCGAGAGCATGCCGGGCATCCATCTGCAGTACGACCGTGCCTATGTGTACGTCGGCGTGCGCGGCATC
>Ga0307515_10019139_pt1 | contig 12344 bp, 1 predicted proteins | sample 17_EM_MG_FD_194513 | JGI IMG/M metagenome (GOLD analysis project Ga0307515, IMG submission 194513) | Populus trichocarpa ectomycorrhiza microbial communities from riparian zone in the Pacific Northwest, United States - 17_EM | ecosystem: Host-associated > Plants > Roots > Unclassified | place...
TATCTAGGTTGTCCTTCTTAGCCTTATAGAGCTGGGCTAAGAAAGATTACTAGTTAAGCTCTTCCTCTACGTTTATATCTTGGTTATTATTATTAACTAAATCCTTATTTTGGTTGTTATTATTAACTAAATCCTTATCTTAGTCGTTATTATTAATTAAATCCTTATCTTTATCTCCACTCTCTATGTTTTTAAAGTTAGTGTAATATAAGAACTAATTATCGTGTCTACCGGCACATTGCGGTAATTTGCTATCCTCTGCGGTAATATCTTAAGGGGTATTAACAGTTGGCGATGTGGTAGTAAGGTCGTCTATTATATCGTTAGGCTAGTATATACCTTTAGGTTTAGTAATAGGTTATAACAATTTACCGTTATCTACGGTAATTTCTTTAGTACTACTATTACTCGCTAATATAGGCTTATAGGTAGATGGGTTACGTCTTTCCTTTACTAATTACCTTCTGCGCACAACCGGCTTATTATTACTATTTTCTATAAAGGTGTCTACCGCTAATTCTACTTAAGGGCGTTTCCTGCTTCTATTTAGGTTAGCCTTATAACTATTTAACTTCCTAGGCGCAGCTGGCTTGCTTTTATTATTCTTTACTAGAGCACTTATTACTAATCTTAGTTAAGACTACTTATTATATCTGCTTAATTTAGTTTTACTATTATCTAATTTCTTATATCTAATAGGCTCGCCCTTACTATCTTTCTTAGAGCTATATACTGCTAATTTTAATTAACTCTACTTTTTACCTTCTTCTAGTTTGCTCTTACCGCTAGCCTTATACGGTATTAGAACTTATTAGCTATCTTTTACGCTACATCTATTACGTTTAGGCGCCTTAGATTTAATAGCTAGCGGTATATTATTAGTGGCAGCGACTTAGGAGTTTAAGCTAGGAGGTAAGAGTAATGCTATAAGCACGGCCTCCTTTATACTATTTCTTGCTATTTTGCTAAGAGCTATAATAAGTATACCCTCTAACCATATTATAAGGTTTTTATATCTCTATAGCAATATATAGATATTCTTTTCGGGCGGACTGTTAATATTAAGCTCTATATAGGCTTATAGTTCCTTCTATAGCTTACCTAGAGCTATATATAGGTTTCCGCTTATTAGATATAAGACTTAGACTACCCTAACTATTAACCTACCCGTTAAGCCTATGGATTAGATTTTAATCTTAATATATCCTATATTAATTGCGTTACTCGCTACTAAGGTTACTAGCTAAGGTAAAGGGATACCATATAGTGAGGTTGTGGTAACGTCTATAGGCTATATTGCATATAATAGCTAAGATAGCGTTATTTTGTCTTATGCTTTAGTCTTTAGGGGTAACGTATATTTATATAGAGCGTGCCCACTCTTAAAGGTACTTAGTACCCTCCTTACGCAATTAAAATAAGCACTTTCTATAATTTTTAGGATTACCTATAGTTTCTAATCTAGTGGAGTATTAGTAAATTGCGGGAGTTACTTATAAAACTCCTTAACGTACCCTTCTTTTATTATCGTAAAGTTGCCGCGATATATTATATACTTAGGCTTAACTTTAATTATAATATCTTTAACCGTCTCTTTTAGTCTATTATAATTTTCGATGCTTATTTTAAAGCCTTAGGCAATATCCGCATCTTTAGTTAACTTTAGGTTCGCCTTATACTATACATCCAGCTTTACCTATATTTGCGTTATTATTAAGTTGCTTATTTAGTTAGATATATATAATATTACAGCATATATTAAGTAGAAGGTAACTATTAAAGTAAAAGGGCTTTATACAGTAGCTGGCTAGCGCTATATTAGCATAACTCTAGTGTTAGATATAGTTAGAGGTTAGTTATAGGAGAGATAGAAGGTAGAGTAAGTAAAGTTAATTAAGAAGAGGTAAAGAGGTAAATCTTATAATTGCCCGCACGTGCCCGTATAGAGGTAAAATTGGCTATAGTTTACTGCTACTAGTTAGAATAAATATGGCTAGATTTAGTACTATATAGTTAAATAAGGGTATAATTATATAACTTATAGGGACTACCCTACCTAGCCTATTTAGGGCTAGGTGGCGGTTTAGTACTACTAAACTCTTATAGTTTTTAATATAAGCGATTTATTAAGTGCCTATAAAGGGGTAATTAGTTATTACGGTATAGTAGAATATAGGAGGTTATAGGCGTTATTATATTTCTTATTATTATATAGAGTTAATATATATACGCGCCGCTAAAGTTAAAGGGCTAGCCTATATCTATATATGCGGGCTCTATTACTATAAAGTGTTTATTATATAATAGGTAGTATTTTTAGTAAACGGTAACGTATTATACTTATTATAGGTATTACTATATTTCTTATTATTATATAAAGTCGGTAGATATACGCGCTACTAGAGTTAAAGGGCTAGCCTACGTCTATATATGCGGACTCTATTACTATAAAGTACTTAGTATATAATAGGTAGTACTTCTAGTAGATAGCGATGTATTATACTTACTTTATAATTGCTAGTATTATTATTATACTATATAGCACTTAAGGGCCTACTAGATAAGTCTATCTAGAATAATAATTATCTAGTATATAGGATCTATGTCTATATATAAATATTTAGTGCTTATTTAAACATATGTCTACAGTAAAAGGTAGTAGGAGGTTTTATATCTTATATTATAAGTTTATATAATTAATAGCATTTTGCGGCATTTTGTAGTATTTTAGGGTATTTTAGAATAGTAGATATGTTATATATACTAGCATCTAGCCGCTTAGCAACGTTAGCTTATCTCACTATTTATCTATTTAGTATTATATAAGAGGTTAGTATTTTACTATAGTATTTATTGCGTTAGAGTCTCTTAAATTTAATATCTTTATTTTAGATCTGTTTAGAACTATATATAGTTTTATAATATCCCGCTCCCCACCTAGTACTTTAGTAAAAGATTATTTAGTTAATAATGCCTTTTCTCTTACTAATTAAGGGAGGAAAAGACTTATACTTTCTAGCAGTGGTAGGCTGTGCTTATTAGTAACATTTTTAACGGATTATAATATTTAAGTTTCCGTTTACCTATAACGTAATTAGCCTACCTATAGTAAAGTGCTTTTATTTTACTACTTACTTCTCTTTTCCTTTACCCTTCTATATATTTATATACTTGTATTATAAACTATAAGAGCTTAATAGTGCTAGACTATTACCTAGCCTATATTAAGAAATAGGCTAGGTAGGGTAGTCCCCGTAACTTATACTATACCGCGTCTTCCTTTATAGGTTAGTCTTATTACTATAGATTTACCCTTACACGCGTTTAACCTGTAGAGTGTATAACTATATACTTTGCCGCTAAGGCCTTACTTATACAATTTTATTAGGGCGCGCCTTATTTTCTTACCTTTATTAGTTAACCTAACTCTACTAACCACCTACCCTTACTCCTACCCTACTAGCATCTACCTTTATAACTAGTACCTCCGCAGATCTATTTAAGCTATAGAGCCTTATAATATAGTAAGTTAGCTACCTTATTTTTGGCCTTAGCTATATAATAGAGAATCTATATTTACTAATATGTTTATATAAACCACTGCTTAATATAGCCTACTACTAAAATGGACCTACCTACTAATTATTTTATAACTTACGACGTTAACTACGTCCGTAACCACAAAAAGTTCGCTAAGGGTATTGTAGTTTTTAAGATTGCCTTAATTATAGTAACCGCGGGCTTTAGTATCTTATAAGGCAACGGCAAAAGCCCTACGCTTAATATGCCTCTTCTTTTAGAGCTTAGCAGTCTATACCTCTTAGCTAATAATACTTTAAAATACTATCTCTATCTATCTACCGGCTATATATACGCCAATTATCCTCTTAAGAAAGCTTTTTAACTTTATCGCGGCTGTAATAAAGCTAGTTATTTTAAAGCTAACTGCCCTAACCCTATATATAATAATTATAGGGAAGCTGGTTATTTTAAGAGTAACTATTCTAGTATAATATGTAACTAATATAGTGCTATAGGCTATAGAAAGCGAGACTGTCCCTAGCTATTAGGTAAGAAGAAGCGGACTTACTTAAACTATAGCTCCCTAAACTATTAAACTGTTTTCTATAGTTAGGTATATAAGAACTATAGAGTTATAGGGTATAATATTAATAATTGTATAAGTAGACCTACTTTAATTTAGGCGATAGACGCCGTAACCGCTCTAGGTAAGGTAGATACACTAAGTGCTACCGCTTTAAGTATAGCTACTACCTCTTTATCGCCTAAACCTCTTAATATAGCTGGCTTCTATCTAGTGGCGGATAGCCTAGTAGATAATTTAGACACCCATATAGAAGATAGCAATTCTATAATAGCTGAATCTTTAGATATACTCTAGCTTCTAAATAATAATTACTTTATAATTTAGTTTGTTATGCAAATTATTAAAGAGCATATTATAGTATATAGTATTATATTTTAGGTATCTTATAAGACTAGTAAAATACCTACTTATTATTTATATAAGATGGCGTTTATCCGATTTACGGATGCTAATATTACCGGTAATATTAAGGTTAATACTGCTAATGCTACTTCTTTAGTTACTTAATAACTATTATATCTAACTATACTTAAGTATCTTACTTGTATTCTCCCGCAAGATACTATAACCCTATAACTTTACTATATTAGGTTCGTTATTGCCTTTAATAAACTTATACTAGGTATGCGTATATTACTTAGTAAGTACTTCTTTATTAACGGGGACTTCGGCCTATTTACGCCGCAAATCTATAAAGCTTAGGATATACTATTAGATAGTCCTATAGTTATTATCTACTTCTTTATACTAGGCACTAAATAGCTTAATAGTTATATCGCGAGCTTAAATATAAGCCTATAATAGCAGAGCGTTAATAATCCTTTAGGTTGCTAGTAGAAGAACTATAATATAAATATCTAGCTTAGTATGCAGCTCTTAGTAGAGGACTAACCATTATATAAAATTCCCGTAAGGTATTAGTTTAATAGCGTTCTTAAGTATTTTACGGTCTAGTTCTATACCGCAGTTACGAGCCTTAAGGCCGTTAATTAGAACCCCTAGGCATCTACTATTATTTATCTTATTACCTTTTTAGGTAACGCGGACCAAGTCTACTACGCTACTATCTAGATAGTTAATGGTCTTACCCTTCGCACTAACTCTATTATTAATATTTTATTCCTAGGTAAAGATATAGATAGCTAGGCCAGCTAAAAAGGAGTTATTATTAATACTACTCCCTTTAGCTCCGGCTATAATTATTATACTTTTATCTTTTAACTATGGGTAGGTTATAAGTTTATACTAAACCCTATATTCGCTCCGGAGCATATCCTAAGCAGCGATAACTTTATAATAGTTAGTAACCTAAGTAAGGCCCTAATTATAGCATAGGGCATTAAATATTTTGTAACTAAGCGTGTCCCTAAGGTTAAAATCTTCTAAGAGATTAACACTCTACGCTACCTATAGTAAGGAGGCGATAGTTTCTATATTAAGCGCCAAATTACGCTGTTTAATAACTTTATAGATTTCCCGCATATTAATTACTTTAACTGCGATATTACTAAGTATAGGAAGAACTTAGTTAATAATGCCTTTAAGGCTGTCTTACCGCTACTTAATAAAGAGTAAATTGGTGCCTATACTGCGCTTAAATATATAATAGGCGGTATTTTGCTAATATAAGGCCCTAGTAGTATTGGGAAATTAATCTTTCTAACTATCTTAATACGATACCAGTATTAACTTAGGTCGCCCTAATAGGATTCTACTAAAATCTAAGTCCTATTACCACTTAATCGCTAACTAGATATGCTAGCTAAGATAATTAATAATGCGCTTATAGAGGACTATAAGGCACTAATTACATAAGGCCGTCCCGCTAAATTTCTTATTGTCCTTTGCCGCTATATACGCTTAACGGAAACTAAGGTTTATAAGTAGGATGCTGTTATATAGCGAACAGCGGTAGGTATTAATACTTGTCCTAAGTATTTTAAGGAATAGGATAACTATACTATAATTAACAAGGACGCGTCTATACTAAATATAGTATTCCTACTCTACTATACGTTTAAAGCTAGTAATACTACCGGCTTTAATAAGCGGTTATAGGTTATAGATTTATTTAAAGGTTAGTAGTTATTATACCTTATAGGTGTCCCAAATAGCAACGAAAACCTATATCCTATTATAGACCCTAATACAACTAAATACGCCGAATTCCGCTAATACTTGTACTAATTTGCGCTTGGTAATAATATAACATAAGATAATAAGATAGGATTAATACTTATAGCTAACGTAGTTATTATAGACCTAGCTAAAAAGGCTAATGTTATTCTTATAATACCTAATATAGTTTTATAGACTTATATATATTCTATTAGCGCTATATATATAGTTTTCTATAATGAAGCCAGGAAGGCGTCCGAGCTAGGTAGTTTTATTAGGTTTGCCTAAAGTAGACCATATTTAATCTAAAGAGGTCTATAGATTTAGGCTAACGACCCTATGCCTTAGGTTTTCCTTAGTAATATATACTAACTAAAACCAATCTTCGGTCCCAATTTTAATAACCCATTTTACTATTAGAAATCTATCTCCCTCTATATACGTCTCCTTACGGCTAGTACGGATATAGTATAGTTCTTGCTGTAATATTAATTTATTAAAGATATTATATATCTTGTAAATGCCGTTCTACCACATGGCTAGCTTTAAATAAGCCTAATAGTTAAGAACTAAGAGTAGTTAAAGCTAGCGGCGAGCTTTTTTAGGATATGCTGTGCTGCGACCACCCTATTACCTTCTTTGCCGTTAATAGTACTATATAGGTAAACGAGCTTAGCTAATTAATATATAACCTAGTCTATACTTAACGCGTATTTTAAGTAGCCATAGCGCTAATAAACTTTGGATTTAAGCTATTAGAGGTTAGCCTTACCGTTTTATATATAGCTTAACTTACTGTCTACTCCGCAGCGCTATATACGCTTAAAAAATAGTGCTATACCTAGTAAAATGGTAGTAAGTAGCGGGAATTTGCGCTAGAAGTTAGTGAGATTAAGGTCTTTACCGTTAACGGCATCTAAGGCAGCTAAGTGGAGTTATTAGTGTATAATATAACAGTCGCTAGTCCGCTAAAATTTATCTAAAATATAGTAAGGAACCTTTTTATAATGACTAGACTATAAGCGGGCCTTATTATTATTAGTAGTCCTTAGGTGGTTTATAATTATTATACCAGTAATAAAACCTTTATAAATACCGCGTATTATAAAATTAAGAAGTAGTATAAGGATAATAAGGTGTTGGTTACACAAGGGGATATCACGTAGCTACGGTTCGTAGATAGTATAATAATTGTTGTTCTTTTTCTTTAATTAGGGGCGAGGAGCTTAAGGCTCCTCGCCACACTAGTGCCGCGGCGACACGTAACGGCAACTTGCCGCACGTAACGGCAACTTGCCTATATTCCCAACACTAACAACTCTTCTTTTGCGGTTGCTATCTACATATATATACCGCTCGACTAGCGTAATAAATATTAATCCTCCTTACTTACTATTGCCATTATAATATAAGTCTCGCTATCCTAAAAGTTTGCCTCTTAGCACGTAGTGCTTTCTTACTTAGGAGTCGTAGGTAGATATCTTGTTCAGAGGGCCGCTAAGGCGCTAGTAGTAAGCGAGCTAATAGCGATTTTCTATCCCGGGGATAGAAAATCCTAATTAGCTGGGTTAAGTTAGGGTCTGCAAAATCTAACTAATTAAACAACTTCGACCGGCGGTCGAAGTTCCTAGACATCTTAAGACTTTACGTAACTAAGAAATTTCTAGGGACTCCCTTTTAACCTAACCTTTAACTTATACACGTAGAGTATTCGTATTAACAAACGTCTTAAGTGCCTTATTTAGGTTCGCCTTTATTATTGCATCTACTGGGTTATCTTAGCCATTAATCTATTAAATCTTAAAGAGTTCTTAACGCTTATAGGATTGCTAAAGTGCCATAATATTAATTATAAGGCGCTTTTCCTTTGTGGTACTAAGCTTAACTAAACACTTATAGAGGGAATATAAGTCGATATATATGATTATAGGGATACTAGGAAGTTCGAGTCGATCTATAATTATCTTTAGGGTAGTTCCAATTGCAATTGCTATATTAACTCCGCTAACTATTCTATATATCTCTAATGCTAGAACGCTTTAAATAACACACTTACTTTTAGTTAAGCTCCAATAAATAAGGTTGCTATAGATTATAAAGTTATTCTCTCTAGTAGATTCGTTTATAATAATAATCTTATATCCTAACTAGGAGCTAAAATCTTTATTATTTATAAATAATCCATTAATAAATACAAAGAGCTTAGCGGTGGAAAGATTAATAGACATATAGAGTAGTCCTTAATTAAGATGGTTTATTTGCCAGGAAAGACGCTTATTTAGGGCAAGAACGTTATCCTTAGTTAATTCCTGGTGTTAAGCGGCAATAGAGAGATTAAATAAAGCTTTAGGTTAACAGATAGAAGCAACATAAGCTCTATAAGCGCGTTGCTCCACATATCCTTGCTTTAGAGAATTAACGTTAATAACATTAATCTTCTTACCTTAACCCTTCTGGCGTAAAGCAATAGAATCCTCGTTTAGGGAGAGGATGTATCTATTAAAAAGTAATAGTGTTATTAAATTAAGCTTTTCCTTTGGCTTTACCATAAGATTTGCCTTTACTAGCTCGTCTTCTTTAAGAGCTAAGAATTGGTCGTCTCCCAAGATAATTATATTATTAGTTTATATGCCGACAATTCTAAATAGAGTTCCCGTAGTTATAATAAGGAAGTATAAATCGAATATAAAAGTAGTTATCAAAAGCTTCTCTTTATAGTGCTTGCTATAGGTAGCCCACTAGTAAGTTCTTACCTCTGCAATTCCATATAATGGCTTAAGCACAACTATAATTGTATCTTTGGGATATTAGTAGCGAATTTACTCCAAAAGGTGTGCCAATATTAAGCGCTAAAGGTGCGTCTCTAATTGGGTGTAGGCCTAGGTAATATCTTATAAATAGACCGCTATTTTATTCTTTATTAAGGAGGGAGCTAATACAACAATGACTCGCTAACTAGCTCGTTAAATTGTAGGAGACTGCGTAAGAATTACCTCCTTACTATTGTCGTTGTAGCCTTAGATAACAAGCCTTAATTTCTTAAATAGGGCGTTGGTAGCTTTGCCCTTAATCTTATTAACTATTTTTAACTTAAAGATGCGAACTCTATCGAACTTGGTAAGGTCATACTTCTTAAATTTAAAGACTCCTTTTGTAATAAGACTATTAATCTCCTACTTATTAGATGCTTAGAAAGGAGCTTCTAAAGTTATAATACAACCTTCCTTTTAGAGCTATTTTGCGAGTTTAAAGTTAGCCTTCTCCTTAGCTGTTATAAAGGCCATTAATAGCTTAACTCCATTCTTAATAGCGGCAATAAATTACTCTTTAAAATTAATAAGATATTAGCGATTTTATAATCCCTTTAGGCGACCTCTACCGTATTATAGTTGCGGCGTATTTACTATAATTATATTAGGATTGTAGTCGCCTTCTAGAGCACGTTAATTGTGGTTCTCTTCTAGGGCATTTTCTATAGCATCCTACAAAGGCTTAGAACTGTTATCTTTGTAGTAAGGCTTAATAACAGTTAAACGGAATTAGGTGGGTCTGTAAGGTATCTAAATAGTATAAGTTTAACTATTAATTACAATAAGTTAATATAGGCCTAACTACCCTCCCTTTTTACGCTATACGCGTACCTTAGACTAGAGTGGCAGATTAAGCGTAGTTAAGGTATTTAGGCTATTTCTTATTCCTAGTGCGTTATTGACCTAGCGTATAGCATAGAGGCGTTACACCTCCTTTATTGCCTTATAAATCGCCTTAGCTTATTACATAATAGAGGGAGATAGTGGAGAATTGTTAGTTATTCGTGGGTAGGCGCTAAAGACTAGCAATATAGGTACGAGTCTATCCGGGCCAGCGGAATTGTTAATAGCTTTAACAGCTATTTATAAGATAAGTTCTTTACTAGCATCCTTTAGTTCTAAAGAGATAATCTTATATACGCGGCGTAATGGCGTATAATATTACTCTACTTTTCTAATACTATTATATGCCTTAATAGGGACTTCCTTAACCTTAATTACCATTACCTTTGTTTATTATCGGAACTTTATAAATAAGAAGTTCTTTTCTATATTATAGACGATTTAATTAGGGGGTCCTAGGTAGACATTAATCTAGCATAACTAAAGAGTATCCTATGCGTTCCTAGCTAACATATCCTTTAAAAATCGTGCGGCTTAGAAGGAGGTTAAGAAGTTAATAACTTAGAGTACTAGCTTGCCGCTAAAATATATAACGTTGACGATAATACAGAAGTTAAAGTTATAGTTATTTTTAAGGGTAAACTTAAATCGGCCAGGGGACCTCTAGTTTATTTGGCAGTAGTGGCAGTATTTTATAAGATGCTTAATTGCCTTAACCTTAACTTCATGGCCTACTTACTAAAGAACCCTAAGCAATTAATAAACGGATAGGTAGCTAAAACGACAGTGTAGTTAACGTAACTCTAACTTAGTTAAATGGCTTTAAGTAGCACTCTTTTCTAGTTATTAAAGGAGCAGCTAAGGGTGACCCCACTTATATATAATAGGCACCCAATTATCTCCCTACACGAGCATATTCTCGAGGTTATTAAGCTTAATGCCTAATTTATCTATATCCCTAATATAGAATAGAAACGGAGTGTTCGCGGGGACAATATAGAAAGTAATGTATCCTAAGGGGGTTTAGACCCTAATTATGCTAAAAAAAGATTACGGTACCCTTACTAAAACGTATTATATATTGGCCTACCATTAATTGGTTAATCTAGATAGAAGTATTAAGTTGTTAAAGGGCTCGAACTTAAGGTTCTTCTATTATAAATACTCCTATAGCTCTAGTATCTAGTATAATACTATAGAAGATATTCGCCGAGTATCTATCGTTAAAGGAAAACGCGGAGCTTTCCTTTAGCTCGTTAAAGATATCTAACTTCGTAATAGAATGGAGCGTAGATTAGTTATTAAGAACAGTAACAGTTTATATGCCATCTACCTTACTATACTTAGTGAAGTATTAGTTGGGTAAGTAGTCCTTAATTTCTATATCTATAAGGAGCTGTTCGGTCTTATTAACCTCACCCTTAAGGTCTTCTACGCCTTTATATTAAACTAGGAAGCTTTAAAAGTAGGCCATAGTAACCTTACAATTTCCAACATTTCTTATACTCTAACGAAACTTATTATATACCTTCTTTCGCTTATTAAGGGAGTGTCTAGTTAACTAGTAATTTGGCTTCTTATAAATATAGCACTTCTTCTGGCGATTACTTCGAAATAAACCTCTATAAGGACCTCTACAGTTGCCTTATAGTTGACGTTAATTATACCCTTTTCTGTATTCCCTACTACGGCCACTATATATTTAATTAGTCCAGTTATAATCGTATTAGTTAGGAATACTTAGTTAGGTAGGGTTTTTAGTATAGAACTATTAAGATTCTTATATTTATATTACAGTACCTATAACGAAGCGTAGCTTAGTATATACTCCTTTAAACATATCCGCAGGTTTATATAGCGCTAAGTTGCACTTAAGAACGCTATAGCATGCTAAGATAACCTGGTCCCTTAGGCTATTCTTATTTTAATAAGTTTCGGTAAAGTTATATTAGATTTTCTAGAGTTTATTAAAGAGTAGTTAAAGGCACTCTAAATAAGTCTTTATTAGGTTAGAAGTAATAACTCTCTAGAATATAGTCTCTCGCCATTTAGATATATAAAGTTAGCGATTCTTATTAGTTTTAAAGTAGGCTTTAGTAAGCTAAAGCATTATATTAAAGCTATAGTTTTTACCCATAATATAGTTATAATAGAATATTACTACCCGTCCCTTTAACATAATAGAGAAAGCGTAGTAGTACTAGTGGTATTAAATTCTAACTTTATTACAATAGTTATAGAAGACCTATAGTTTTACTCTAAGCATATTATATAGTTCTCCTCTAAACTTCTTCTCTTTATCTAAATATACCTTTATTAGATTTATAACTTCTTATAGTAAAGGGTTACTAATTAGCTAGAGTAGAGAAGCTAGAGGCGGCGGAGATAGAGGACAAGTACCTCTAGGTAGGAGAGCACCTTTAGGTAGGAGAGTAGCGTTCTAAGGGTTTTATTCCGAATTAAAG
>Ga0307515_10019140_pt1 | contig 12343 bp, 7 predicted proteins | sample 17_EM_MG_FD_194513 | JGI IMG/M metagenome (GOLD analysis project Ga0307515, IMG submission 194513) | Populus trichocarpa ectomycorrhiza microbial communities from riparian zone in the Pacific Northwest, United States - 17_EM | ecosystem: Host-associated > Plants > Roots > Unclassified | place...
CCAATTTGCACCTCTTCCCGGGCTATCCCCCCGTGCGCAACCGCCGCACTCTAATTCTTCGTCCCCGTATTTCCTCGCAAACCCTTGCCTGACTTGGGTTTTTTGGTTTTCGGTCTGGCACTAGCTATCGGCATCGGTTTGCTGCTCGGGATCGGAGCCATGGCGGCATCGCTCTTTGCTGCCAAAGCAACCGACACCGACCTTGAGAAATGGATCGACCACTGCCGCTTCGGCAAGCAGCTGCAATCGAGCAGCAAGCTGCGCTTCAAGACGCTGGAAGAAGAGTTACTGGCCTTGCGCATGGTCATCTATGCGGTGGGGGCGGTTCTCGACATCTCTCGTGCCGATCACGTCACGGTGCGAGGCTTCTACAAAGTGCGCCTGCCGTTCTACGCGGGCGACAGCTCGGTCGATGTGCAGGTGACGGGTACGCTCATGACAGGCCAGGAGCAGGTGCTCAAGACCTGGCACTTCGAGCATGGCTCGCCGGTTCACACCGGCAACACCGACAAAGCCGCCGTGGTGGTGGACAGCGCGAACCTGACGACCAAGGACAAGAGCTTCGAGTTGGAAGGCGAGATCGCCGTTCGCGCCATGCCCGCCGAGGCCTGGCACGACGACAAGACCGGGGCCACCTGGCTGCGCGTGGGCAGCGGGCAGAAGGATGTGAGCGGCATTGCTTACTTCGCTGACGTAAAGCTGCGAGTGACGTACAAGCCGGACACCAAGACCTGGCCTGAATTCGTGGTGGAAGGCAAGGCGTGAAGGCCGCGCCTGTATCGACGGAGCAACTGGCCACGAGCGCCGAAGTCAATCGCGGCGTGACCAAGTGGAAGCTGTCTGCGCTGTGGGACGAGGTCGAACTACCTGTGACGGCAGAACCCAATTCGGGCGATTGTGTTGTTCGACGGCTTGATGGCGAAGCGTTGGTACTGGATGGCAATCCGCAGGTGAGTTCGATGATTGGGTTGGGTTTGGTGCAGATGCTGTTGGGGCTTGCCTTTGGTCCGTACATGACATGGAGCATGGTCAGCGGCGCACTGCAGTTGGACGGACCGAATAGAGTTTCGATCTTAGTGATCTCGCTTATTACTGCGGTTATCACTTTGGGGGGGCTCTGCTTTGCCGCATGGCTCTGCTACATGGGACTCATCCAACGCTCCCCATCCCCCATCATCTTCAACCGCCGACAAGGCAAGGTCTACGGCTCGCACCGAGGCAAGCCCTTGGTGCTCGACTGGCCCCGAGTGCGACCCGTGCTGACAAAGGCCAAGATCATGTACGCCGGAGCGCAAACGCACTACCACCTGGTGCTGATGAACTTCGATGCCGGCCAAGAAGGCCCGATGAAAAAGAAAACCGGCCACGGCCTGATGGTCGCCACAGGCGGCCTCTACGGCGCTGAGCAATGCCGCGAGCTGTGGGAATTCATCCGCCGCTACATGGAGGGTAAGCCGCAAGGCGTGCCGCTGGTCGAAGTCACGCCCGAGACCGACCCGTGGGTGAGCAAAGTGCTCGACACCGGGCCGTATTGGGAGTTCAACAACCCGGGTGACCGCAGCATCGAGACTCTGCGTGGCCGCAAGGGCCGCCCGGTGCTGCGGTGGTGGCAAATCCCGTTCGCCTGGTTCATGAGCCCGGCGCTGCTCATCAACCTCTACCAAATCTTCGTGCGTCCGCGGGTGAAGCTGCCGCAGGCGTGGTGGCCTGCATCTCCTACCGAACCCAATCCCTACCAAACCCGCGAACCTGCCGCTGATGACGCAGCGCTGCGGCGCACGGCCGCACGCTGGGTCGTTGCGCTGTGGCTGGTGCCGGGCGTTGGCGTGGGTTGCTTGCTGTGGGTGAGGCTGGTGTGGTGGGTCACGCATTTGCACCTGTGAAAGCACGACCGAGTTTTTGAAGGAATTTGGATGTCTGACAAAGGCTTTGAAGTGACGGCACTCATTTATGACGAGCTGCCGTGGTACCGCAAACGCTGCTTCTTAGTTCTTCCGATCTTTTTCGTTACCCCAATCACCCTGCTGATCTGCCTGACAGGCGATCTCTGCAAAGCGTGGCAAGGTGGTCTACCGATATTCGAATAAGCAGCGCAAGAATCTGGTATTGATCTGCTGTGTGTTGTTGTTTCTTGGCTTGCTGAGAATGGTCACTTTTGCGCGCTGAGTGCCGTGTCCAACTGCTACGCTTCACGCTGCCTGCATCACCATGCCTCGAACAGGTTCAGCCTCATCATCTGAACGCGCAGAAGCCGAACGCGATTTCGATCTCCTGATCGGTGATGCGTTGGAGCGCACGCAAGATGCGGGCGAGGCTTGGTGCGCGTGCTTGTGCGTGCCGATCGATTGATGGCGGCTGAGGCGGTCAAGCGCTGATCGCATCGCCCTGGGCGATCGTGCTTACGCCCGGCCGCCTTCGACGAGACGAAGCGCCACTTGCACGTTGTTGCGGCCTGCGCTCTTGGCCTGGTAGAGCATCACGTCGGCCTGCTCCACGAGCGCTTCGACGGTTGTGGCGTCTCCCTGGTAGAACGCCAGGCCGATGCTGGTGGTGACGTCGATCGTCTGCTGGTCGACCACGAACGGCGTTCTCATGGCCTGGACGATCTTGGCGGCCACGGTGGAGGCCACTTCGGGCCTCGGCAAACCTTCCATGATCACGGTGAACTCGTCGCCGCCGAGGCGTGCGACGGTGTCGCTGGAGCGCAGGGTCTGCGACAGCCTGCCCGCGAACAGCCGCAGCAGCGCGTCGCCCGCGTTGTGTCCGTACTGGTCGTTGATCTGCTTGAACCGGTCGATGTCGATGTACATGAGCGCCATCAGTGCGCCTGTGGTGCGGCAGCGCTCCATCGCCTCGGCGACGCGCAACTCGAAGCCGGCGCGATTGATGAGGCCCGTGAGCGGGTCCACGCGTGCAAGCTCGATCAGCCGCTTCTCTTCGAGTTTCTGGCGGGTGATGTCGCTGACCACGGCGTGGAAGCCGAGCACCGTGCTGCCGTCGACGGCCAGCTGCGGGATGTACTGGGCCTCGTAGCAGACGTAGCTGCCGCTGTTTGACATCTCGTTCTGGAAGGTGACGTGCTCGCCCCGCAGCGCGCGGCGAATGTGCGGCTCGACCGAGTTGTAGGCCGCATCGCCCAGCAGCTCGCGCACGGTCTGGCCGTAGATCTCGTCACGCGGGCGGCCGAAGCCGCGCTCGTAGGCCAGGTTGTTGAACCGGTAGCGCTCGTCGGCGTCGACGTAGGCCACTCGCATCGGCAGCGCATCGGCCACCGTGCGCAGGCGGGCCTCGCTCTCCTGGAGCGCCCGTTGCGCTTCGCGGTAAGACGTGACGTCGGCAACCAGGGTGTACAGGCCGACGACATTGCCCTGCTCGTCGCGATCGGGGACGGCCGTGATGTGCACATGGCGGCGGCCTTCGGGGCGCACCATTTCGCGTTCGTAGGCGACCTCCTGGCCTTCCAGGGCCGCGCGCAGCCGGGGCTCGATCTCCGCCCAGGCCTGCTCGCCATAGAACTCCCGAACGCTGGTTCCGATCTGCGGCGCGGCTTCATCGCCGAACCACTGCTGGTACGTCCGGTTGACGAAGCGATAGCACAGGTCGCGGTCGAGGTAGGAAATCAGCGCCGGCAGGTTGTCGGTCACCATGCGCAGGCGGTGTTCGCTCTCGCGCCTGGCCTGTTCCGCGACCTTGGCGGCCGAGATGTCGCGCATGAGCGCCGAGAAGTATTCGACCTTGCCCTGTTTGTCGCGATGGCAGATGACGAGGTGGCTGACCGGAAACTCGTGCCGATCAATGTCCCAGACCAGCGACTCGCCCACCCAGACACCGGTGGCCACGGCGGTCGGCGAGACCTCCGAGACGAACTTCTGGAGTGTTTGCGGCGGGTTGAAATCTGCCAGGGTCATCTGCTCGATCGGCGCGTCGAGGGCCAAGCCGGTGCGGCGGCGTGCGGCCGGGTTCATGTAGGTGATGCGGCCCTGCGCATCGTTCTGTACCACGTAGTCGGTCGTTGCTTCGAACACTGCCGTCAGCGTGCGAAGCGCTCGCTCGGCCAGCATGCGCTCGGTGATGTCTTGAATCGCGCCCACCAGGCGCACGGGCTTCCCGCCATGGATCTCGGCCTCGCCCTGAGCCCGAACCCAGATGTAGCGGCCCTTCGCCGTCACCAGGGGCAATTCCACGGTCCAGGGCTCCCCAGTCTGCATTCCCTCCCGAACGGCTGCATCGATGATGGACCGGCCCTCGGGTGCGTAGAACGCGACAGCGGTTTCCAGGGTCGGCACGAAGTCCGGCTCCACCTCATGGATGCGCCGTGTCCCTTCGGTCCATGTGAGTGTCGAGGTAGAAAGGTTCAGCTCCCAGCCGCCCACACCGGCGACGCGGCCCATGCGGACGAGCAGCGCCTGGTTGGTCCGCAGCGCCAGCTCGGCCTGTTTGCGCTCGGTCACGTCGCGGCCGACCGAGTGAAGCATCGGCTTGCCCGACGGGTCGATCTGCAGGCTGTTGGTCCACGCGACCCAGCGCGTGGCCCCGCCGCCGCCCGTCATGCGGTTTTCGCTGGTTGTGGCCGCGCCCGTCGCCACGACTTCAGCAATCAGTTGCCGAACGGCGTGGCGATCCGCAGGCTCGACGTGCTCGAACAGATTCACGCCGATCATCTCGGCAGGCGTCAGTGCGAAATGCCTCGCATAGGCTGGGTTGACGTAGGTCAGCTCGCCGTCGGGCTTCGCAAGCGACACGAGTTCGGCCTGGTCTTCGAGGATGGCCTTGATCCGCTGCTCGCTGGCGACCAACTGCTTGAGAAGCGGCCTCACCTGGCTGTGCTGGGCATAGATGGCCACCGCGACGATGACGAGCAGCGCCAGGGCCAGCAGGTTCAGGCGCGACCTCATCGGCGCATAGAGCGTGTCGACATCGGTCCGCACCGCCAGCCCGAGCCCGAAGTCCTTGATCGGCGTGAAGGCCGAGAGGACGTTGACGCCGCGCCGGTCTTTGATGAATTGCACGCCGCGTTCGCCGAGCAGGGCCCTCGCGACAGGAAGGGCCGGGCTGCCGGCCGCGTCGAACATCGGCAGCTCGAACCCGAAGGGCCTGAAGCGGTTCGGCGCGCAGATCAGCTTATCGTTCTGGCGGCCGCAGATCGCAACGTCGGAGGTGTCGCTGGAGGCCCGGATGTCGGCCAGCAGGCGGTCGAAGAGCGGCATGCGCTGCTCGGTGAGCATGCGCCCGACCACGCGCCCGTCGACGATGACGTCGGTTGCGGCGAGGAGCAGGTAGCCGTTTTTCCAGGCCAGGGTGGCCGGCTGCCCTGCATTCGCCAGGCGCTGGATGATTTGCGCCTTCGTTGGCGCCATGGCGCCCGCCCGCGCCACGCGCGCGCCGTTTGCGGCGTAGATCTCGACGCCCGTCACGTCGGCGGTCAGGAAGCTGTCGGCCACCTTCTGCAGGAAGTCCTTGGCCGCTGCGTCGTCGGGCGCCTTGCTCAGTTTGTCCAGGGCCTGGCGTGCCGCCGGCCGGGTTGCAATGGTCCGGGGGAACCACAGGCTCACCTCGATGGTGTGGGCCAGCGAGGTCGCGTTCGTCGTCGTGGTGAGCAGCATGTCTTTCGAGACCGACTGCTCGAAGGTGTCGCGCATCACCGCGAAACCTGCAACGCCGCCCGCCAGTGCGACGAGCGTGATGACGGCGATCGAGCGCCGCTTGATGCGCCGTTCGGTCTTGTGCAGTGCCTTGGTGTCGAACGCCTGGGAGGCCTCTTGAAGCATCCACAGGCCGGCACCGACGACCGAGAGCCCGAACGCGGTGGCTGGCAGCATCCGGTTGAAGCTGGCCAACTGGTACAGCGTTTCCAGGCCCACGAAGTAGCCGATCATGCCGCCCAGGCCGATGACCGAAATGGCCAGCACCAGCGCGAGGAAGATGCGCTGGCCCACCTGCGCCGGGTGCCGCCCGTGCAGCCAGAAGGCAGCGCCGGTGAGCAGGAATGCCAGGCTCGCGTTCGGCGACATGCGCCCGGGGTGTGGATTGCCCGCCGTGGGAACGGCGCCGGCGCGAACGAAGTCGACCCCCAGCCCGATACCCGTGAGGCCTTCGAACAAGTAGGCCAAGGGCAGCACGACCATGGCTGCGATGCAGATGGCTGACAAGCGCGTGAGCCAGGCGTTGGCCTTTGCCGGCTGCGAGGCGTTGAAAAAGCAGATGCCGGTCGCGATGAAGAGCAGCGGAGTGACGATGCCCGCGAACTCGGAGCCCGCAATGAGACGCGTGATGGCGTCCACCTGGAACACCCAGCGCGTGGCCAGGGTGGCGCCCAGCAGCCCGACCAGGAGGCCGGCTACTCGCGGAGCTGAGAAAAAGGGCTTCTGCATGGGGTGTCCGGGGCGCTGCTTGTCGCCGATCGCACTTCTCGCAGACATCCTCTGAACAGCCAGCGGGCGATACCGACACGAACATGCAACGCTGAAGAGTACATCCGCGAAGCGGCCGGTGATTGCCGGAAATGGGCCTGCTTGGCGTGCCTCTTCGAGCAAAGACACAGGAAAGCCCAGGCCGAGATCATTCGAGGCTGACATCTGTTTTCGGATGGACGACACTGCGCAGTCGGCCCTGCGCAGAGCCTGAATGGGGGCAGGCCCACAGCGATGGGCCAGGGGCCGGTGCAGCGTTCACGCTCGAACTTCCAACCCACGCGACGGAGGACATCCCATGAGCAAACAGCAGAATCGGCGAATTCTTCTGGTGGATGACATGCTGGCCATCCATGAGGACTTCCGGAAGATCCTTGTGCCGGCGACGGCAGCGTCGAGCCTGGACGACGTCGAATCTTCACTGTTCGGCACCTCGGCCAAAGCGCCTACCGTGGAATTCTTGCCGGACAGCGCCTACCAGGGGCAAGAGGCGCTGGCGAAGGTCCGCGAGGCGTTGCGGATCGAGCAGCCCTACGCCCTGGCCTTCGTCGACATGCGCATGCCCCCCGGGTGGAACGGGGTCGAAACCATCGAGCAACTCTGGCTGGAAGACCCGCGCCTGCAAGTCGTGATCTGCACGGCCTATGCCGATCAGTCGTGGGTCGAGATATTCGATCGCCTGGACGCGCGCGACCGCTTGCTCGTGCTGAAGAAACCCTTCGACCCGATCGAGGTCCGCCAGTTGGCGAGTGCGCTCACGGTGAAATGGCAAATGACCGAAGAGGCAGCGTTCAAGATGAACCTGCTGGAGCAGGCCGTCGAGGAAAGAACCCGCGAGCTGTCCGATGCCAACATCATCGTGCAGAACAGCCCGACCATCCTCTACCGCCTGCGCGGCGAGCCGTCGTTCCCGTTGATCTACATCTCGCACAACATCACCAAGTTCGGCCACGAGCCGGCCGCGCTGCTGGCCAGCCCGGATTGGGCCGCGATCCTGATCGCGCCGGAAGACCAGGCGAAGGTCGCCGCCGCAATGGAGCGCGTGCTCGACAAGGGCGCGCAAGGTGCGTCGATCGAATACCGCCTGTGCACGGGAGACGGCTCCCGGCGCTGGGTCGAGAACCGCTACGTGCCGGTGCGCGACAAAGAAGGGCGGCTGATCGAGGTCGAAGGGATCGTCATCGACATCACCGAGCGCAAGGCCGCCGAAGAGCACATCGCCGTGCTCGCGCGCACCGACGGGCTGACGGGCCTGGCGAACCGCGCGACCTTCACCGAGCGGCTTCACCAGGCCTTCGCGGCTGCACAGAGAGGTGCCGCTCCATTCGCGATCCACTACCTCGACCTGGACCACTTCAAGCCGGTCAACGACATGCACGGCCATCCGGTGGGCGACCTGCTGCTGTGCGAGGTGGCAAAGCGCCTGAAGCGCTGCACCCGGGACAGCGACCTGGTGGCCCGCCTGGGCGGCGATGAGTTCGCCGTGCTGCAAGGCGAGATGGGCGACGCGGCGACCGCCGGCGTGCTGGCCGCGAAGATCCAGAAAGACCTGGCCCAGCCGTACATCCTGAACGGCAACGAAGTGCGCATCTCGGCCAGCATCGGCATCTGCCCGTATGTTCCGGGCAGCAGCGAGGGCCCGGATGCCATGGTCATACAGGCCGACCTGGCGCTCTACCGCTCGAAGGACGAGGGGCGCAACCAGTACCGCTTTCACTCCAAGGAGCTGGACCAGGAGGTGCTGGACCGCGTCACGCTCGGCGAAGAGCTGCGAAAGGCGATCGACCAGGGCGAGCTGGAGCTCTACTACCAGCCTCAGGTGGAGCTGTCTTCCGCAAAGATCGTCGGCATGGAGGCGCTGGTGCGCTGGCACCACCCCAAGCGGGGCCTTCTCAATGCGGGCGCGTTCATCGGGACCGCAGAGAAGACGGGCAGCATCGTGGCCTTGGGGCGCTGGGTGCTGAACCAGGCCTGCCGGCAGATGAGGCAGTGGCGAGACCAAGGCATGGAGGCGCCGGTCGTCGCGATCAACCTGTCTCCGGGCCAGCTCAAGAATGGCAGCGAGTTGATCCGCGATGTCGCCCTGGCGGTGGCGAAGTGGCAGCTGGTGCCGTCGGACATCGAGTTCGACGTGACAGAGGCCACCCTGGCCCAGATGACCTGGACCCACAACGACGTGCTGCAGCAACTGCAGGAACTGGGCGTCAGGATCGCCATCGACGACTTCGGCACCGAGTATTCGTCATTCGAGTACCTCAGGGCATACCGCGTGAACCACCTGAAGATTGCACAGTCGATGCTCACGCGGGCGGTCGACGATCCGACCAGTGCGGCCACCGTCCGCGCCATCGTCAATCTCGCGCGCGAGGCCCACATCGGGGTCATTGTCGAGGGCGTGGAAACGCAGGCGCAACGCAGCTTCCTGAGTTCGACCGGGTCGGCGACCCTCGCGCAGGGCTACTACTTCAGCGAAGCCGTGGTGGCGGCGCAGGCCGGTGAATTCTTGCGTTCCGGCACCATGAGACAGGGCCCGCACGGAAAGGGTTCCGGCCAGGAGGTCGCCGAAGCCCCTGCCGCCTGACGCGTCAGGCGACGGTCTCCGGTTGCTTCATCGGCTGCTTCACCGGCAGCGTCACGCGGAAGGTGGTGCCTTGGCCCATGACGCTTTCCACGTCGATGCGGCCCTGGTGCTTTTGCACGATGCCGTACGACAGCGAGAGCCCGAGCCCCGTGCCTTTGCCGACCGGCTTGGTGGTGAAGAAGGGCTCGAAGATGCGCTTGAGCGTGTCCGGCGGGATGCCGGAGCCCGTGTCGGCCACTTCCAGCCACACGTGCTTGGCGTCGGGCTCGAGACCGGTGCGGATCGTGATGCGGCCGCGCTGTTCCCCCGTCGCCTGCGCCGCGTTGACCACCAGGTTCATCACCACCTGGTTGATCTGCGACGGCAGGCATTCGATGTCGGGAATCTCGCCGTACTCCTTGACCACGTCGGCCTTGTACTTGATCTCGTTGGCGACCACGTTCAGCGTCGAGTCGATGCCTTGGTGCAGGTCTGCCAGCTGGAAATCTTGCGTTGAATCCACGCGCGAGAAGTCTTTCAGGTCCTGCACGATCTGGCGCACCCGCACGATGCCTTGCCGGGACTCGCGCATCAGCACCGGGATGTCTTCCTTCAGGAACTCCAGCTCCACCTCCTCGCGCAGCGAGCGCAGCCTGGCGGCGACCTCGGGTGCGCTGACGCTCCCTTCCGCGCCTTCATAGGCGGCCAGCATCTCGAACAGCTTGCCGAGGTAGCCTTCCAGCGTGCCGAAGTTCGAGAAGATGTAGCCGATGGGGTTGTTGATCTCGTGCGCCACGCCGGCCGCGAGCTGGCCGATCGAGGCGAGCTTTTCCGACTGCACCAGTTGCCCCTGGAGATGCTTGCGCTCGCCGATCTCGGCTTGCAGCGCCTCGTTGCTTCGCGTGATCTCGCGCGTGCGTTCGAGCACGGCGTCTTCCAGCCGTTCGAGCTGTGCCACCGCGTCGTGCGTCATCTGCCACTTGGCGGTCAGCATGCTTGCGAGCTGGCGCACCTCGACCGCGTCGAAGGGCTTCTTCAGGATCAGCAGCCGGTCGCGCACGTCGAGCCTTGAGAGCACCTCGTCCCACGAGGTGTCGGAGTAGGCGGTGCAGATGACGACCTGCAGCCGCGGGTCTGCCTGCCAGAGGCGCTCGATCGTCTGCACGCCGTCCCAGCCCGGCGGCATGCGCATGTCGACGAAGGCCAGTGCATAGGGGCGGTCTGCCGCCAGCGAAGCCTCGACCAGCGCCAGGGCCTCTTGCCCCTGGTAGGCCGAATCGAGTTCGAAGGTGCTCGACTCGGTTGCCGGCTCGTCGCCGAACAGCGCCGCTTCGACGGCACCGAGATCGGAGCACGCCGCTTGCGGCACGAGGATCTTGCGAAAGTCGTCGTGGATCGACGGCATGTCGTCGGCCAGCAGGATCCGGCGGTTCTGTGGGGTCGTCATCGTGTGCTTTCCGGTGTCTCGATCGGGATCGCCAGGACGAACCTGGCGCCTTGCCCGGCGCCATCGCTGTGCGCGCTCAGCGTCCCGCCCATCTCCTGGGCGGCGAGCACGCAGCTGTGCAGGCCGAAGCCGTGGCCATTCTTGCGCGTGGTGAAGCCGTGGGCGAATAACCGCGTCAGGTTCTCGGGCGCGATGCCTTCGCCGTTGTCGGCGACGGTGATGTGCAGTACCTGCCCGTTCGCCGTGTCGGCCAGGCTGGCTCCCAGCGTGATGCAGCGCTCGCGGTCGCCCGCGGCGTCCAGCGCCTGCTTCGCGTTGCCGATCAGGTTCACCAGGATCTGCAGCAGGCGATGCCGGTCCAGCGGCAGGTCGGGCAGATCGGGCAGCTGCTTCGCCACCGCGATCTCGTGGCGCGTCAGCGCGCCGGCGTTCATGCGCAGTGCGTCGTCCACCAGTGCCGTGAGCTGCAAGGGCTCGACCACGCGCGCCCGGCCCGCATACGACTGCTGGGCCGCGACGACCTCCTTGATGTGGTCCACGCTCTTGCCCAGCGCCTCGAGTTCTTCGACGATCGCCGCATGCTCGGCCTGCAGTGTCGTCGCCAGGTCGCGCAGGTAGCCCGGGAGCAGCTTGCCCTTGGGGTTTTGCGTGATGAACCCGCCCAGGTCGCCGGTGTGCTCGTCCATCAGCCGCACCGCGCGCGCGAGCCCGGTCAGCTTGGAGCTGCGCAGCCGCGTGCCGATCAAGCCGGCCGAGACGTTGACGCTGTTGAGCACGTTGCCCACGTTGTGCAGCACGTTCGTCGCGATCTCGGCCATGCCGGCCAGGCGCGAGGCTTCCAGCAGCTGCTGGTGTACCTCGCCGATGCGGCGTTCCGCTTCTTTCAGTTCGGAGATGTCTTTGGTGATGCCGAAGGTGCCGATGATCTCGCCGTTGCGGTTGCGCAGCGGCATCTTTGTCGTCAGTGCCCAGCTGTCCGGCCGGCCATCGATCCAGGTTTCCCTTTCCACCTTGCCGATCACCGGCACGCCGGTGCGGATGATCTCCTGCTCGTCTTCGTAAGCCGGGCGGGCATGCGCGTCGGAGAAGACATCGAAATCCGATTTGCCCACCAGTTCTTCCGCCGTTTTCATCCCGAATTGGAGCGCCAGGGCCGTGCTGGCCCGAATGAAGCGGGATTGGGTGTCCTTGAAGTAGATGTTGTCCTGGGCGTTGTCCAGCAGCGCCCGCAGCATGTCCTGTTCATCGACCCCCGTGGGGGCGTGTTCAGGTGCTGTTGCCGGCTTCACAGGCGAGCCTCTGAGGCGGCGTTATGCCGCATGAGCGTGTGCAGGCTTGCAGCTGGCAGGCGGCGAGATGGGTACGGCTGTACGCAGTGCGGAATTGATGGGTTGATGCAAAACACCGACGGCTCCCCGGCACGGTAAGTACCTGCCATGTTGCGCCGTGCGGCGCGGCTGCGGTCCCGAAAAGAGGGTGGCAAAGCGCTGCCAATTGCCGATCTGATTGGCAACATTCCTCGGCCGATCTTCGTTCGCCTCTGTCGAAGGCTGGTTCGTGCGCTATCACCCGTTTCGCACGCCTCCGCCCCAGCCGTTCGGGCTGAGCTTGTCGAAGCCGTGTTCGCACGCCACCGCCCGCTTCGCGCGCCAGCTCCGTTCGGGCTGAGCCCGTCGAAGCCTTGTTCGCATACCACCGTCCGTTTCGCGCGTCACCACCCGTTCGGGCTGACCCTTCGGCAGGCTCAGGACAGGGTCCGCTTCGCGGATCGAAGCCCCGTGCCGGCTGACGCGTACTTCTTGTTCACTGCGTGAGGCCGCGTCGGGATATGCCCCCGACAGGGCAGTAACTTTGGTGTTCGCATAACTTCGCTGCGCGAAGTGAGCGAACCCCCGCTGCGCGAACTTTCGCTTCCCCGAAAGAAAG
>Ga0307515_10019141_pt1 | contig 12343 bp, 6 predicted proteins | sample 17_EM_MG_FD_194513 | JGI IMG/M metagenome (GOLD analysis project Ga0307515, IMG submission 194513) | Populus trichocarpa ectomycorrhiza microbial communities from riparian zone in the Pacific Northwest, United States - 17_EM | ecosystem: Host-associated > Plants > Roots > Unclassified | place...
TCATCAATAGCACAACTATATCCTGCTCTTGCTCTTGCTTGAATGACCTCGTTCTCTGTCATGACACCATCAAGAGTTAACCTCTCTCCAAATGTATCAAGTCCATTGCAGAAAACATTGAACCACTAAGACACATAAGTGTATCATTTGTTTTATTTATTAATATTATGAAAAACATATGCGACCTCTCAATACCTCCGTAGCAACAAACCAATCTAATATTAATAGAAAATTGATGTTTAATTAAAAAATCAATAAATAAAACTCAACGTTTAACATATATTAATTCTAAAAAGATTTGATTAGCTAGAAACCATATTAAAAAAATATCAATGGGACAACTGATGTTCATATGTTCATCTTGCTTGTAAAAATAGATGGAGCAACTTCCAATCTTTCATCCTTTTAAGATGTCTACATGACCCGTGGAATATATTTATCTTAAATATTAAACAATAATATTTTGGTGAAGTTAAGTTTTCTCTTACACACATTGTAATTGAAAAAATATCGAGTCCAATAATTAGATTCGATAATCAATTAAACGTGCATTGTGCCACTGTTTAACTACATTAACCAATTTATTTTTACTATTAAATGTTTTTTCAACCACCGAATTAGACCCTCATGGGAAACGTCTATGACTAAGTGCCCAAACATGAAAAACAACAAAAAATAGACACAAAAGCATCTCTAAATTCAGGAATAATAGGTATTATTTAATCATCACATTATTATCAATCTTATTATCAACATTTACTGTCATATTTGGGTCCAATGTCTTATCATCTTCATTATCACTAGGCCCAGAATAGTTAAATCTATATTGATCAACAAATAGATTGTTAAACATATATCATCAATCATTTATAACAAATCATCCGACAATAAAACTATTTTTTCATTTATTAACTGATATTCAACCAGAAGTTGAGACACATAAAGATTTTGATCGACTACTCACATACAATACCATCATATTCAATTAACTTTGGATGAAAGAATCAATCATTGTATTAAAACTGCCATAAAATACAATCGATACATGATAATACAGATGTTCATCAATTTGACACCTCCAAGTTATTTCAACATCAATATTCATTATAGTTCCACCCAAGTCAATAACAAATAGTTTCTTTCATTTTCATATATGATATGCCTAAATTACCATTTAACAACAAACTGTTCCTGTCATTATATGTGATACTACTATTCACATGAGAAACAATAATATTATTGTAATGACATGATATAAATATGTTATAAGATATTTTATAAAAAAATAAACAAATCAAATTATGGTCAATTGGACATAATTTTAACTAAATTACATTGCCCTTACTGTAATTGCCAAAATTTATAGCAAATTCAAACAAATTTTTAAAATTTAATCCAAAAACATACTTGACCAAAATTAAACATAATTCATGATGTCAAATCTAATTGATATTTTCATAAACCAAACCTAAATTCATAACAAATTAAAACAATTAAGAAAAATACCAAATTTAGAAATTTATCCATAATTCAATGCAACATGTAATTCGTCATAATTCTACCACATACATGCTCTATTACATGAAATCATTAAGTGCAGTTGATAACATTATTAGTTGATTCTAACAATCCACATAAAATTACTATTTCGACAACTTATCCAAAACTCAATGCAACATATAATTAATTAAAATAATTAATTCATAATTAATTTAATTTATTTTCATGTTCAACTATGTCAAATCAATTCTAATAAATGATATTTATAGCTAATTTATCATTAATTCAACAAATCCTGAATTCAACCTACACCCTAAATAATTATTTCATTTCATCTAAATCAAACATAAATTCATAGCAATGTAGCATGTTTATCTTGTTTGCAAGACTAGAAAAACATTGGGGGTGTTGAGGGCAAAGGTGGCAGCGACAGATTTTGAAAGGAAAACGTTATAGGATGCTTAAAAACTAAGATAGATTCGATTATTGGGTGTTTTAAGGGGGAAAAAATAAGTGATTGGTGGGGTTTTTTTAGAAAGATATGGGTTAGGGATGTTGGTTTTGCGAGAGAGAGAGAGAGATGCTGCGTTTGCCATGTTCTTTCATTTAAGGAGGCTTTAAATTTCATGACATGTCACGTTTCTGAAGCATGACATGTTAAATTATTACGCTTCTAAAATACAATATGTTTAATTATCACTATTTTAAAACGCGACAATTATCTTATTGTGCTTGAGAATAGTGACATGTAGTAAAGGTGGTGTTTCAGAGGTGTTATATGATGAAAGTGTGCTATTTTACTAAAATATTTTTAAATAGTGTTATTTTGCTAAAATTTTTAAACTATTATATTAATTTAGAAAACAAATCTCATTTTTTTCAATCTTTGAAGTGATGGGGACACGACGTTTAGCATGATTGTACATTTGTTAATTGGGTATATTTTGGTTTTTTTAAGTAATTTTTTATTTTGTATTGTTGTGAATAGCTTTTTAATTAAAAATATATTAAAATAATATTTTTAAAATTTTTTTATTTTATTTTTGATCTATCATATCAAAATTATTAAAAAATATATAAATTTAATATTTTTGATATGAAAAATATTCTGAAAAGATGAATCGCTGATGCCAAACAGGGACATGGGTGCCACGTTAGGGAATATTTGGGAAAATTCTTTTGTTAATTGCTCGTGCCTTCATCGAACATGGAGCATCCATATAGGTAAGGCCAGGGCATGCCAACGACAAACTCCTTTGGGTTCGTCTAAAAAAATGGAGGTCTTGCCGGCTGTTTGGATCGTGAAGGTAAATGGTGAATTATTTGTTTTAATATGTTCTTGAATACATGAGCCAGCGAAACACGAGAAAGTTAGGAACCTTGCCTAAATGATTAGCCATGGACACTTGGACTGAACCAATGAACCACTTTCCAATTTTCAAATTTAGATAATTTCAATATGCTCCACTATGGCATCTTTGATAATCGGAAAGTAATGAAGATTGTTTGTATATAAAAATGGTACCTGCATGTTTGCATGCATCTTTCACAAGCAACCAAATATTCTTGAGATCGTGGCGGAGGAACCACCGCATCTTTCCAGGGCGGGCTTAGGCCCTGCGGTTTCCTTTTGCTAAATTCTTAACTGACCCATCTTCAAACTTATAAGTAAATTTAGGAAAATTGGGTCAGGGGCCCGTTTCCTGGGCTGGTCCAATGACCATATTGGGATTTCTTTTTAGATTTTACCGATTTTATTACTTTTAGTTGTAAATATTTTTATTACCTCATTCAATCCAAGTTTAAGTTTAGGATTCTCTGTTGCCAAGCGGACAGCCGACAAGGAACTCATTTGCACAAAATTGATGACATTGGTTAGAAAATTATGACACTACTTTCCATTACAAAATTCTATAGCCATCATTTCATCTTGATATTCGATATTCTAGGCGTTGCTAGATAATTGTCCTGTTATTTATGATGAGTTGGACATAAATTATTTTAATGTAGTAGATTAATTTAAAATTTTTTTAATTTTAACTTTTTATTTAATTTAAATCATGTAGAAATTTACACAATAACTTATTTAACTTGGTAGGTTAATTTAAAAACAAAACATGGTTCGGCTTCAGGCTCTTACCTCAAACAGTCAAATGTGGCCAAGAAAGGGGACCTGTCTTCGTGAGACGTAGGAGCATGTTACAAGCACAAGAATGCTGAAGTTGATGTTAAACTGAACACAGAATGATCAAATGTAACTCCCATGCTGTTTCTTCCCTAAATCTAAGTTTTACTATATCGTGTTTCTAATAATGCTCTCTTTCATTTTACTGACTGTAATAACTCTCAAGCGTCACAGATTTTCTGCCATCCGCAAAAGCTATTGCTTCAATTAAACTGCCTGATTACAACTCTGGCAAGTTACTAAATTTCCATACTAAATGGGACGTTGGCAAAATCCCGTGAAATGATTATTGCTTATATTATTAAGCTGTCTGTTCTTTCTATCACAGTTCGAAGTGCAATATTTACACAACATGCTAGTTTCACTGGAGCTGTGGGTCTGAACAAGTCTCCTGCTGTTGATTTTTCGGCAGCCATTAGTGCTTCCAGCATGGCCTTTGGTGGGAAGGCAGCCTATGTTACAGCTTCTGGTGAATTTACCGAGTAAAACACTGGTGTGAGCTTGACAAAGCCAGAATCCAATGCTTCAGTCATTCTGCAAGTCTCAATTTTTATCCTCATTAACAGCAAATACAACATTTTGAAATATTCTTCGTGTGGAGACCTGAAGATGCGCAAATCAGAAGTCAATTTTTTTCCTGGGAAGACATTAATTTTGTTTCCCAACTTTTGACCGATTAAGAGAAATGATTTTCTCGGTTCTCTGTATGCTTCATGCTTACGAAATGGCTTTCACTTTCTAATTTTATTTTTCACTATTCTTACAAGGTATATTTTATACCTTGGGAGTTGAGATTTGTAACACCAAGAAGCATCAGTACTGAATAGTCTGTTTAAGGATGTAATGGAAACATCACAAACCATGGCGATAATATTTGCAAGCTTGAAACACGGCAACATTGATGAAGTGTTCTCTTTTCTTTTAGTAGGGTTGGCAAAGGAGACTCAGTAAGGTTTCCTGTTTACATAACCTGAATCAGCTGAATGGAGGAGCTGTGGTGGGAGAGATGAGTCGTAGGTTCTTTACTAATGAGAACACGTTAACAGTTGGATGTTCATGTTTTGTTGATTCGCAGACCGTGATGAAGGCAAAGCTCAACAACCATGGCAATTTGGGAGCTCTTCTACAGCATGAGCTCAAGCCCAAATCCTTCCTGACAATTTCAGGTGCGTTTGACTTAAAGCCTTGCAGTAGACTCCCAAGTTTGGGTTGGCACTATCTCTTAAGCCTTGATCGGACATTTTTAATTTGTTGTAGGAATGATGCAATCAATTTCTTTTGTATAACTCTAATTTTTCTCTGGTGAACTACATATTAATTTTGATACAGGAAAAATCAGCTGCAGATTTTTCTAAAGTGTTATACATGTTTTTAGGTTACAGATAGTCCAAACCATGTGAAAGTTGGACTAAGGAGTTTATAATTAATTACATATATTTGTGTTTTTATATTTTCATGCATTCATTGCCATAAGCGTTGGCTAAACCTAGCTACCATGTTATCTGTAGAAAAATGCTGCTTTTGGTTTAGATGATGGCATGAACTTCTCAGTCCCATGTGCCACATATTGCCGTATGGCTAGTAAATGTAAAACTTTATGCGAGATGCTAGTATATCTTTTATAGTGAATCCGTTGGTTAATATTGTTTTTATTCATATAAATATATTTAATTTATTAATAAAAATATATTTATTTTTAATATTTATTAAATATTTTATTAATGAATCTATAGTAAATATAAAGTTATTGGGACAAACATTTCCTGTAAAAAATTTATAAAATTATTATAATTATAAGATTCATATTGCATTAAAGCATTGTTTCTAAATGTTCCTGGTCAATGCTCCATTAAAACTAGATATTAATTAAAGTTGTTGAGATTGGTGAATATTATGTTCTTTCATTTATAAAAAAAAACAGTTAATGTTCTTATAAGCTGAAGTATGAGAGATGCCTAGAACTAATATGTAGGTGTTTATCGGATGATATGTACACTGAATTAACCCGCATGAGAATTCTATATAGAGAGATTATCTGTGTCTATGGAAAGGCTCATGTGATAGTTGTGTAAGTAATTCTTATACTTGAGATCAACAAGTTATCTTATATAAAGAATGTTATATTTCGATCCTACTAGATGTTGTCCCAATCAAGGATAACAAATTGGAAGATATTGAATATAACATGAACTTGAAGGTATTTAAGTATTCAAGAAATGATTCATCATCCTACGTAAATTAGAGAAAATATTATATCTGTTTTTAAACAGTATTGATTGTAAATCCTTATACAAAGTTGAATGAGATTTGAAAAGAGTCTCAAATCTTATTCAAATAATCAATGACTATGGTGTTAAGAACAAACATAATTTGATAGAATAGACACAATTCATGATATAATGTTAAATCAAAATATTATTGATGAAAGGATAATAATTACATCGAGAAACTACTCACTGAAAGGTTAAGTCAAACCACTTATGAATTTCCTAATACTTGAGGGATTATGACAGGTTGTTAGAAATTATACTTGATTTTCAAATATAAATTAATTAATTGTTGAATTGACAATAAATTATTATTTTTAATTTTTTAATCCTATTTTATTTAGAATTATGATTTATATTTTAGCCAACTTATTAGAAAACCTAATTAGTCACATACATAAAAACCATTAGTCAGAAACTAAAATGGGATGATTAATCAAGTATGACTTGATTGTAAATAAATTTTAGAAATTGAGAATTAGAATATAATTAAAACTGTGAATTATAATTCTAGACCTATGAACAATAAGTAAAGACTTGATTGAATAAATTTATAAAACTAGCTTAAAATAATATATGTGATATTATTTAAGAGGCAAATTGATATTTTACTTTTATAGTGTTTTTTAGGTTTTCTTATAAAAATAAAGTTATGTCTCTTATTTTCTAAAATGAGTGGAGTACAGTACATAAATACCTAAAACACAAAAGGAAAAAAGCTAGCACTCAAAGGTAAAACAATTTCTCTTTCTGAAAATGGTTTAAAAGATTTTTTATTAGTGATTAGTGTTGATTATCGTTAGGGATCGGACACTTGGACAACTTGTGGTTTGCGACAACCCAGTTTTGAAGTAATTATTTAAAGCTGAAAAGAACATCTGATCTTCAAATAATTGTCCTATAAACACTAAATAACACTAGATTTATTTAACAGGATTATCAAGACTCTAAAAAAATATTAAATTTATAGTTTTCTCTCTGTGTATAAATTTTTAAAAACCTAACCCTGAGGGGTGTAGCTCAACTTATCAGACCCTGAGTATGCTCTCTAAAGATCACTAGTTTGAGTACCATAAACCTCAGAGCCACTGGAGGCTTACATGGTCGCTAACTTCAGGGTCTCGGGGGATTAGTCGAGGTACACGTGAGTTGACCCGAACATCCACAGTTACAAAAAAAAAAAAAAAAAACCCTAATAAGTGCTGATTTTAAGTGAATTAAGTATGCTTGAACCTTCAACATAATGGAAATTGACGAGGGACTGTTGCAATCAGCGTTCGGATTGGGCATTCATAAAGCCAGTAAATTATTGTAAGACCTCCACAGTGCAGAAAACTGACAAATTCAGCAGCGGATTTAGGAGGCCGTCTTATCTACACCGAGAAAACGCACCAATATAATATCGTGTTTTGATTTCTAGCCTTTTTAGAAGTATAGTAGAAATTATTATTTTATTTAAAAATATATTAATATAATATTTTTTTTATTTTTAACATTAATATATCAAAACAATAAAAAATACTAAAAAATATTAATTTAAAATTAAAAAAAAAACATTATTGGATGACAATACTAAACGGTCCCTTCAAGTTCTTTCCTCTACTTGCTTGTAATGATTCCTGGATAATCGTCGCTAGCGATCTATTATAAAATTAGGCATGGTGGAATAAGTACTTCCAAATATAAATGTAGTGATTGACAAAGATTATATATATATATATAGTTCGTGTGCCGTCATAATCATTAGAATAATATATATAATTCTAATGATTATGACAGCACACGAACTATTTCTATTATAGTTTCAACAACTTTTTGATTTTTTTAGTTTAATTTTTTTTTGGGTATTTTATATTATTTTAATATTAAAAAATAAAAAAATATTATTTTAATATATTTTTAAATAAAAAATATTTTAAAAAATAAACTCTTCTGTAATTTTAAACAAAAACTTTCCTGTAGTGGTTATAAAAAAAAAAATCATAGTAGACTATACGGTGTTAGACAGGTTTTAAACCTTAGTAGTCTTCGAATATAGACAGGTGCATCCGTCTATACACCAGCGAGACTCTGTGAAAGTGATGATTGAAAATGAAACAAGAATAAAACAAAGCATCTTTGAACTTTCTTAATATCTAGATGTCTTCATCTTGAGAATTTTCCAAGGCAGGACTGTCACTAACAAAACATTGAAACAATTATCAATAACAATAAATATACTAGTGATATTACTATTTATTATAATAGTATAAATTTTCATAAAAAAACAATAAATTAAGCTTTGAATGTAATATATTGTATGGGGTTATATTTATCATTCTATTTTTTTGCTCTATAAAATTACTATTTTAGCCTTGGAATACAAAACTCATATGCTTTTGCCTCATGGGTGTTTTTGTCCTTTGGTGTACTATGAGGGAAAACAAAAAAAAAAACTCTATTTGATATTGGTTTTGTTGTATATTTTGAGGTTTTTTAGGGGCATTTTTGTAATTAATATATATTAAATATTATTTAAGAAAAAAACTATTGGCACATGCCAGCACGTGGGCGACCCTACGCTATTTAGACAGTGCGTATAAGTTTATTCGACCACAAAAAATAACCTTTAAAAAAAGCTTTTGAAAGATCTCGACGCTCTTTACATGTTGGTACGATGCATGTATTAATATTGCTATTGATTTGGCGTCGAAGTCCATTTAATTTTTTTCCTTCTTCTTTCTGTACCTTGAAATTTCATTAATATATATTGATGATTTCATAGCATAAATTCCACCTTGAAATGTTGAGTTGAGTTGTCCAATCTATATCCATATCCATGTAGAAAATTCCTTTTTATTGAAGAATAGCCATTTAGAAAAAGACTGACTTCTTAGGAATTACTATATATATATATATATATATATATATATATATTAGCCACCGAGTTCGTTAAAACCTGTGTGGGATAAAAGTTGGTATAATCAATGGACAAAAGCTTTGCTTAGCGAGCTGGTACTAACATTGCACGGTTACACTTACACTAGACAGTAGTTAAAGTTGGCTATGGCATTGCTCCTCCACTCGTCTCTGTATTTCTGGCATTGTTCATCTGCTGCCCATATTTGAAGTACTGGTGTTTTTTTAGTGCACACGGCAAGGCCAGCAGGAAATATCAACTGCTAGTTTTGTCATCAAAGCGGAATGTGAGCCTTTCTGCTCCAACTAAATATTCACTTGACGTTGCTGATATTGCCTATTTTTCTGCAATATATGTATCCATAACAGCCATCCATTTTACGGCAACACAAAACTCAGATTCCTGAATAGAAACAGAATCAAATCCTAACAGAACAAATTTCAATGCCACGAACTTTATGTTCAAACAAGCAGAATCTGATAAGTTACAAAAGAAAGTACCATTCCAGGAAAAATAAAATAAATAAACACCCTCACACATAGACCAAGAAACACTAACAAATGCCTTAAACTGTAGCATACAACTCTGGAACAAAAGAAAACCACCTGAAGCCACAGCTCCACTTCTCAGGCAACGAAGGACATTTAGGGAGCCAATGCCAAGTCCTCCGTGACACCTTGCAATACAATATCTCTGGCCAAGTATAGCAGCAGATACAGATCATCCCCTGATGCCAAAAGCAATAAACACGCTCATAGTTGTGGTAACAAACTGAAACAAACTTCTTACACATCATTTCAGGAAAACTTTCAACTTCAATCCAATTCCTTCCATCACCCAATTCCCACAATTTCATGCTCCTTGAAATCCCATTTCTCCCAACCCCACCAATCAAATACAGCTTATTTTCACCATCACTCACCAACCTAACAAATGTTAGGTCCCCTGGCAATTCATTGTCTAATCGCTCCCACCTACCACTCTCCAAATCGAAGCACACTATAGAAAATGGCTCGGAGGTGGTAAAATACAATGACCCATTAAAGAACACACCTTCTTGACGATAATTATCGCCTAAAATTGGCTCAAAGCGATCAAACTTTTGCCAAGAATGAACTTTGGAATCATAAACAAAAACAGAATTGGAAGAGAACTTAGAGCATAGCACAAAAATCTTGTACCCAAATGGCATTGACACGAAGGCAAGTGACTCAAAAGCAAAAGGGTAACTTGGGAATTCAACAATCCTTGAAGATTTAGCCAAGAAGTTGCACACAAGAAAAGAATTTGAACTAGGAAGAGAGAAACAAAAGAGCCCGTTAGATGATGAAAGAAGAGAACAAGATGGGGAGCCATTAGAACCCGTAACGGGTAGCAAAAAAGACAGTGATAAAGCTAAGTGGCGCCAGGAGCCAATGATAGAATCATATAAAGGGAACTGCTGGTAAAACTGAGGGTGAGAAAGCAAGAGAAAAGAAGAGAAAGAAGAGCCACGAGTCGTGTGTTTGGACATGAAAGAGGGAGAAAACATAAGAGACTTGAAATGCTTGCAAGTTGATCTCAAATTCAAGAAAGTTTTTAAAGGTAGGCAAGATAGAACATGCTCCAGTAACTCCTCCGGTAGACGGCTCCAGATTGCCGGGTCCATTTCGGGTAATCTTGATGGAGACTGTAGACTCTTTGGCGTCATGGGTTGGAGATCTTCGCCGGAGGCTAAGCTAATCCCACTTTGTTTGGTCTTTTTGAACTGAAACGGGGGCTTAACACACGTACGTAAAGGCACAGAGTGTTTAAAAGTTGCATTCTAGATGTGGGTGGCGTGTTCAATTAATGTCTTTGGCACGCAGGAGCGAGAGAGTGGTGACAAGAAAGAGAGATTGACTTTAAAAGTTAGTCTGATCAATTGCGAGCACCGGTCAAACAAGTGATCGGCTGAACGAACAAGTGGGTGTTTGGTTTTGGGCTTTTAGCAGCAAGTAGGCTTTTTTATTTTTTATTTTATACTAATTTGTCCTCAGTACTCAATAGAATACAATTGGGGAAAAAAAAATCATCACTGACAATGTTAGATCGTCCAGTTCAAAACTTTTTCAAAAAATCAACCATTTCCTATCTCAGATTTCCCCTTATTTTTTAAATAATATGATGTTTCCGTCAACAATTATTGTTGGTAATTGATAAAAAGAACCAAGTAGTTCACTTTTAATGATCTCAAGAATCAAACCGAGATGAAAGTAATAATAAAACGATAAATCATGACAAAATTCACAATAGAAGGACTGATACGTACACTAATTTACCCTATTATATTATAATGCTACATTTAAGAAAGCGGGTTAAATGATGTTTTATAATTTTTTTTTAAATATTTTTTTTATGTTTTTAAATTATTTTGATGTGTTAATATTAAAAATATTCTTTTTTAAAAAATATTATTTTCATATATTGTTCATTTCAATTGTAATAGAAACATTTTCATTCCTTTGACAAATTGGTCCTTAATTTTTTTTTCATCTTTTAACTCTCAATAATGTAAGTTGTCCATGATCTCCACATTCCTCCACACAAATGCTTTTCGACTTAAACCTCTTTAATTGTGTTAACTCTTGAAGGATTTAAACTAAATCAATAATAGTTAAATCTTAAACCATAATTTAAATTGGATATGCATCTTTTTTTAGGTTTATTTAACATGCACTTAAAGGGCGGGCGAGTCCAAATTCTTTGATATAAAAGAATATGAAACCACATTTTATTGGTTCTTGGTAGATTTAAAAAAGATTTTGTAGCTTTTACTACCTTTTCTTACATATTTAAAAACTCACTGCACAAATGATATATGTCGCAATTATTCAAGTTATGGCGCCATTCTTGGAGTCGTTGTGGATTCCAAATTTAGCAAATGACTGGCTGATTCTCCGAGTAGGTCCTTACCGTCGATATATTTGGGTTTACCCCGTGGGGCTAATCCGAGAACTCAGAGTTCGTCTTCACTCTTTGAAAGGAAAGCTGTTGTCTTTGGGTGGTAGGATTTATCCTATCAGGCCTTCCACTATACTATCTTTCTCTTGAAAGACATCGAAAGGTGTTGCAAATTTTTTTTAATAAAAAAAAGTCTCCCAACAGCGGCAGTTTATATGTAACAGGGTGCTTGATGAGGAAAATTTGCAAAGAATCCTCTTTCGAAGCTAAGGGATTGGGCTCCCTTGTTGGTAAGAACAAGGCACTTCTATTCAAGTGATTTAAACGCGTGGTGGCAGCGAGATTTCGAGGTGGAAGGAGTTTTTCTTGCCGAAATATAAGCCTCCTACTCGAAATGGAATCTCAACGTTTTCAGGTCAGTTATCTCCATACTGGAAAGGCATGTACAACACAATTAATACTACATTTCCTTACAAAATTATGTTAGGTTCGGCTTGGATGACGGGAGAAGGATCCTGTTGAAGGTTAGTTTTCCAAGTCTTTAACTCTTTATTGTTGAAAAATTTATTT
>Ga0307515_10019142_pt1 | contig 12342 bp, 13 predicted proteins | sample 17_EM_MG_FD_194513 | JGI IMG/M metagenome (GOLD analysis project Ga0307515, IMG submission 194513) | Populus trichocarpa ectomycorrhiza microbial communities from riparian zone in the Pacific Northwest, United States - 17_EM | ecosystem: Host-associated > Plants > Roots > Unclassified | place...
CGTACGGCTGATTTTGAAGTCATGCAGCTCTCTCTGGAGATGCACCGACCGTGAAACTTACAAACTATCTGACCAGAGTTCCGCATAATGGACCGATTGCCATCTTCGTCGGTGCTATGGCGAGGGGGAGTGATGACTTCGCCGACGGCATTGTCGACGAAAAAATCAGTATAAGCAATTATCCATTGAGCGCTTCTGTCGCATGTGGCAAGGTAAATTTATGCCCTCTGTTTCATGAGCCCGTGAAACTCACCGATCCCCAGTTCTGCTGCGCACTGGAAGATCTGTGGGACATCGTGTAACCTGGGTCACCGATGTTTCCAGCTGCTTGATTTGTAGTCTTTCCACACGGTCTATATCTGTCTTATTCTGTACAAATATTTGCTGGGGGTTCTGTGCCCCAGCTTGAGAGAAATAATTACTGTATTATCTTCTGCGGACTGCGCCCCCGGCTTTGTGGCGATTGGCGATCGTGTGAACAGGGACTCACCTTCCCCATCACACCCCACCAGAACCACTCACCACCTCGTCATCCCCCTCCCTCGTCATCGTTACCATGGCTGATACCCAGCAAGCCGCCAGTGCCAGTCCCATGCCTCCTGGTGTCACAGATCCCAATTACAAGCCCCTGCCTGGCAGGCTCGGCAACCTCACCGTGCCTCAACAGCATGCCCTTGACAGCCTCAAGAAACAGTTGAAGGATGAAGGCCATTTCGTTGAAGAAAGAATGGACGATGCTACTCTTCTCAGGTTAGTTAGATCCCGTTATTTCGCTGTCAGATCACTCCTGACCCTAACATCACGCCGCTAACAGATTCTTGCGGGCTCGTAAGTTTGATCTCGCGAAAGCCAAGGTGATGCTTTTGAGTGCCGAACAATGGAGGAAGGATTTCGGTGTAGAAGAGATTATGAAGTGAGTGCCTTCTTCTGGGTGCTTATCCGCAATTTTTTGACCTTGTTTAACACTCAGGAACTTCGACTTCAAGGAGAAGGCCGAAGTCGATAAATATTACCCGCAGTACTACCACAAGGTAGACAAGGTGTGCTTGTTGTCAACCCGCCGGTAATGCGACCTGATGTAACCGCGGACACCCAGGATGGTCGGCCGATATATGTTGAGAGGCTGGGTCTCCTCGATATCAAGAACCTCTACGCCATCACCACGCAAGAGCGTCAACTCAAACGGTTGGTGTACGAATACGAGAAGTTCATCAATGAACGTCTCCCCGGTTGCTCTGAGGCCGTTGGCCACCCGGTGGAAACGTCCTGTACGATCCTCGATCTTCACAACGTATCGATTACCAACTTCTACCGCGTCAAGGACTACGTGATGCAGACGGCATCTATCGGCCAGGACCGTTACCCCGAATGTATGGGCAAGTTCTACATCATCAACGCTCCTTGGGCGTTTTCTGCGGTGTGGAGCGTCATCAAGCCGTGGTTGGATGAGGTCACCGTGGCCAAGATCGACATTTTGGGCGCCTCCTACAAGGACAGCTTGTTGAAGCAGATCGACGAGGAGAACCTTCCTAGTGTCTTCGGTGGAAAGTGCGATTGCCCGGGCGGATGTTCGCTAAGCGATGCTGGCCCGTGGAATCCCAAGGACGAGCTCAAGGGGAAGATTACCAAATCTTCGTAAGGGTTTTATGCCTTGCGGCTGTAGACCCTTGTCCGTTCTCTTTAGTGTTCCTTTCCCTTCGACGGATAGTGTCGCCTGTAAATAGAGTTGGGGGTTTCCCTCCGAATATCCAGTTTTCGTGGAGGCTATTCGTCTGGTAGCAGGACAATATGAGGTGCCGTGGAAATGCTGCGAGAGTGTCTCACGTGAAGATTCTCATGGCAATGTTCCGCGACGCGACGCGCCGGCAACTAAACCACAAAGCCGTGACCACAACACGCCCTCGCCCAACCACCACCTGTACCTATGCGCTATGTCTGCCGCCCCTAGGCGTGTAACACGATCACAGAGCAAGCGGAAGGTACTGTCATCTTGATTCCTAAGCGTGTTTGCGTTTGCCGGAGGGTGCTAATGATGCCTTCAGGTTGCGACTTCTTCCCAACCCACTATTGCTGAGGTATTCGCCAAGAAACGCAGCCTTGCAGAATCACAAACTACGGATATCCTTGAGCCACCGCAGCCCGCTGAGCCTGTGATCGAAGTTACCTCCTCTGCTCCTGCGACACCTGCACCCGCCCCGGAACCAGAGTTGGTGCCGGACGTTGTTGTTGAAGAGGAACCGCATCCTGCGACTACCAGAGTTGCCGGAACGAAACAATCCGATGGTTGTGAGTCGTAAATGTTCGGTCCGAGCTGTGCGATCTTGTGAACTCGTTTGTCAGCCAAGCCCACGAAAGTGTTCCCTCTATTTAACCGATCTAAACCCCCAGCTACGACACAACCACCTCCTGAGGACGCCACCCCAACATATCCATCTTCACAACCTATTGACTTTGCGAGATCCGATGAGACCTTTCTCCAGGCTTTAGAGGCGTCGAAGCCCCCACCTGCGAAATCCCGAGTCAAGAAATGGAAATCCGCTCCGTCTAACAACGACAGGTCGAACGGTCTCAGCGCTGAGGATCCTATCGTCTTGGACAATTCTCCCACAAGAACGAGATCTTTACCTGTTAAAACAAAACTCTTTGGCTCCCGGACCACACTCAAACCAAGAAATAAGCAAGGATTCGGATCTCTTGACGCACCCCTGCCTACTGGGGAAACCCAGCACGTTCAAGGTCCACAAACCACGTTTGGTAAAGGCAGCGCGGAGATCCCATTCGAACGAAGGGTTAGGGATCCTGTCGCCTCGACGAGTGCTGGAGAACCTTCTACTTCATCCTTGGCTGGAATTATCGCCTATCCAGACTATCCCCCCATTCCATCTGATCAATGCCCTAGCCCCCCTCCACCCTCTCCTCCACCCGAGATTCCGATAGAGTATCTCAACCAGCACCCCGTTTTCCGGGTATTTTCCGAAACCGCTGATCCATTGGACGCAAATCAACCTACTACAGACCTCTGGGTGGACAAATGGGCTCCACGTCTGGCGGAACACGTTCTGGGTAATGAAGGGCACGCCCTTTACCTGAGGGATTGGCTCAAAGCTTCTGAGATCAACTCCTTCTCTGGCTCAATCGACCCCTCAGCTGCCTCCACTCCTCCTTCTTTCTCGCAGCCAAAGAAGAGACCGCCTACGAAACGAGGTACGAAGCGACCGAGGATCCGTCGAGAGGTTGGGAGTAAGAAGGCTAAGAAACGGCGGCGGAGGAAAGATGACTGGGTTGTCGACGATGATGAGATATTGCCCTCGGAGTCAGAAGCGGAGAGTCATCCTTTGGACGCCTACCTGGACGATGCTCCATCTTCTGACGCACCAGTTTTTGACGAGTTCCCACTCGAGGTAGATGTCCCCTTGATTGATCTTCCTCCACTTGCCTACGATCGACCCAATGCTTTCGACATGTCAAACACCATCATCCTTTGTGGTCCCTCAGGGAGTGGGAAGACTGCTGCGGTCTATGCCTGCGCAGAAGAATTAGACTGGGAAGTGTTTGAGGTTTACCCTGGGGTTGGCAAACGGAGCGGGGCTGCTTTGGACAACCTGATCGGACAAGTGGGAAGGAACCACCTAGTTACGAAACAAGGGAGGCATTTGTCACCGGCACCGGCACCGGCACCGGAGAAGGATAACACTCTGACACGGTTCTTGGGTGTGAGCAGTGCACAGATTCCTGTGGAGCCGGGAATTGTGGATGGGTCCTCTGATGGCACTGATATCCCAGATATCGGAGGTATTGAGATCGTCTCGGATGATGGGCTTAGTGTCCACGTGCCACCGCCGCAAGGCGATCTCCCACCGGTCGTCGAGCCCGTTCAGAAGGTACAAGCGGAGGCAAAACAATCATTGATCCTCCTTGAGGAAGTCGACATTTTGTATAAAGACGACGTCAACTTCTGGCCAACGGTCGTTAACATCATACGTGGTTGTCGGCGGCCAGTTGTACTGACTTGTAATGGCACGTGGTGGTCGACCTTATTCCTCGGATACTATCCTGATACTGATACTTGTCCATTCAGACATCAACCTTCTTCCGTTGGATCAGTTACCCGTTCAGAAAGTCCTATCCTTTACCCGACCCCCTGCTCCCGTTACTGCCGCTTATCTCTCTGCTGTATGTCGTGCTGAAAGTACTCAACCGGACGAGACCTTCTTCTCCACGCTACAGACCGAGTCAGTGGTTGACCTGAGGCGGTGTATCAATCAATGTCAACTTGGATATTTCGGTACCATTCACCTTCAAGAAACCACTCGAGATAGCTGGGAAGGAGCCCTAGAAAAACGCGCTCATTTTCCACAGTGGGTATTGCAGCCTCTGGACGAATCGCGGCACAAGGCGCTGTTCCGTTGCCTCACAAAACACACGGATGCCATATCCTATCTTGATTCCCGCTTAGTCCTGCGCGCGGATACTGTGAGTGAATTGCTGGCACTCAACAATCCACAAGGTGTTGAACGCTGGTACGACGTTTTATAATATAGGATTGGTCCAACCCAACATCGGTGGACGACGAGCTTGGATACAAGATTCTTCCAACCAGTGACTTGACCCCTCCCGAATTCGCCCACTACCACCATGACATCGAGGTTGCCGAAGCAACCCTATCGTCGACATCACAACTGTTCACTCGCACTCGCTCGCTATTGGATGGCTTGGCCACAAGTCCGGAAATTTCTGGAAGGTCTGACTCCGAGACGGGGTTCGCCCTTGAGAACGTTCAATTGGGCCTGGCATCCTCAAGCCATCGATTGTGGATGAACCAGCTAGCCAGTGATTTATCGGTGATCCCCCCGTTCGATCGACGGCTGTTTTTGGAGTATGAAAGCGTGGTGCGGGAGATGGTTGTTGCGGACGATTACGTCGAGGCGTGCATCGTTGCCGCCCAGGAGGCAGAAGCTGCTCAGAGCGGGCAGTCCGGGAGGCAGACCAGGAATAGCCAAAGGTTGAAGGCTGGGTTTTACAGATATCTGGACCTTGTGCCGGAGCGGAAGAATTGGTTGGTCGGGAGAGCATTTGGTGGGCGGACAGTGGAAATTGCCGTTGGACAGTATCAGCCATCACCAGCCTGACGTTACGTTCAGTCGCCCAATGGCACGTTCAATATATTGATGGCAGTATCATAGTTGGTTTCTGGCCGAACACAAGGCAAACTCGAGGGAGACGTGCCGTAATCCTGCAGTCTGACCGGCCACGCGTTGTACTGCCAGTTTTTTGGACCTGCAGGAAACCGTGCCAAGGAGGTGAGATTGGAACCGAGGGCGGCCTCAAAGCGCGATCAGGCGGTCGATCTGGATCCGAACAGACGGATGGCTTTAGGACAGAAACATCGAGGCTTCCGCCTGTAACATTACTTGCGCCTCTCCAGCTCTTACAAAGTCATCGTCGAGGGTCAATTGCCGACCCAAAGCTTCACGCAGCCCCGAACCCACCACTCCTGTGTCCACCAGGGCCAATCTTGGGAGATCTGCATACCAGCCCCCCCGGTCTCCACGCTTCTGCACGATCTCCAAGAAGGATCCGCAGGGATGGCTACTTCTGCAATTGCCGCCTCCTCTGAAGGCATCGCCGGCACCAAATCGCGGAACAAGAGGGGCTTGAAACAAGCTGAGGATGCAGGTGAGCACTCCGAGCGAGTGATTGGTTTGCTCGGGGGGGAGCACGCTCTCTGATGTTGAACAACATAGCGTTCACGCCGGCAATCAACACGGACGATCCTCACAAACCGCCAAAGCCGGTCGCTGGCAAGAAACGGAAGCAGCCCGGCTCTGAACCACCGCAGCACATCGACCCTAAGCTTGTGATGGATGAAGAGGAACGAAAGCCGAAGAGGCGGATGTCTGGTCTGCCTGAGGGAGGAGGGGGACCGGAGGGGCCGGAGGGAGACCGGCCGGGCGGAGACACGTGGTCGACGCACGGTACGACGGATTTGGAAAGCAGCACTCAACCGATGGACACCAACGAAACAATCGAGGCTGCACCTCCTCATCCCACTTTTGGTCCTTCTCAGTCTGCTACGATGCAGATGATGCCTTCCGTGGCTTTCGCGCATAACGGGACTGTCCAGTCGACAGAGTCCCAACCACTTCCCTCTTTGGCAGGTCCCACGAGGTCTCTACGCTCACGCTCGCGTCCGCCGTCGCGTGGCGTTGGTCAGCAGCAGCGGGCAGGAATTGATCAAGCAACTTTACACGATCAAGCCGGCAAAACTTCCTCCAACCCCGACGATGATTCCTCCCCACGACCAGGAGAGAACGAAGGAGGAAAAGCTACCCCATACTCTCGTTCTCCGGAACTCCGGGTTTCGCATAAATTGGCGGAACGGAAACGGCGGAAGGAGATGAAGGATCTGTTCGACGAGCTGAGGGACCAGCTCCCTCAGGATCGAGGCATGAAGGCTAGTAAATGGGAGATCCTCAGTAAAGGTGCGTGAACCCTGTCTGCGCTAGGCTCGTTGTTTCCCCTGCGTTGCTGATCCTCACTTCCTGCTCACAGCCATTGATTTCATCGCGCATATGAAGCAGTCACACACGGACATGTCAAGGGAGATAGAAATGTTGAGGCACGAGGTGGAAAGCTTCCGGCAAGGCATCCCATTCCACCCTGGTGGTCCTCCACATCCAGTATTGTATGGTCAACACGTCGTCCCCCCGTTCCCTACCATGCACCAGGGACCACCACCGCATCCAGGCCCACAACCAGCACCTGGACATCCGCCTGCTTCCGAGGGCGAATCCGCACAACCTTCTTTCCCCTCTGGGGATGGTCCGAGCACGAACGGGGTGGTTACCAGCAGGACGGGAACACCCTCATCTTGATTCGCTCTCCATCTCCCTCGGTCTGTTATCCCCCCATTGTATCGTTATAATAGTCTTGAATTGTTTAGTTCTGAGGTCTGGGTCACTTGCTCGTGTTTATAATTCCGGCGTACAGGTTCTCAGCTATTGGTTCTCTCTACTTGGCCCTCGTTCTATTTGACCCATCCTTGTTATTTTTTTCTCACTTGTCTTCTGTTGTCTATCTTTATCCTGTACGATGACCACTAGGCTTTGGATTATTCTACACGAGTCAATCGGAATCGACGCGCTATTACAACCTGTGTTCCGAGTCCAATGTCCGACGCCAAGTGGCGGCTGCAGCGCAACCAGACGCGTTCAACTCTCTCCCTCTACGCTTATCTTCCTCATCGTTTAGACGTCGACTCAGACGGCGCCGACCACACCGGCCGTGACGACCTACGCTTTGTTGACCACGGAAGTGGAACAAAGGTCCCCATCCCGTCGTTATTGTTCCTCGTTCGCTCGTTGGAACTCCAAGACTTAACGATCTCACCACCTCCCCTCACCATCCCCCTTGGTCTTGACTCCAACCGCCTCCTTCCACTCTTTCTTCACCAACTATGGACTCTCAATCACCAGCGGAAACTTCGACCGCAACCAACCCAAAACCGAACGGCACGCCCACGAACGGTACACCACCGGTTCCGCAAAAGACCAGTCAACCGCCGATTCCGGCCAGATTCTCAAATGCCCCTCTGTTCCATAATCGAAAAAAGGACAAGGATCGTTTTATAAAGCGTTCTGTTACCCCTGCTTCCACTTCCACCCCATCCCCGCCCCATCCGAACGGTGTGGACGGTTCCAGACCCTCACCCAACGCCACGCCACGACCGCGCCGGCCACCGCTACCTAAAGTCAAGAAGGAAGAGGAGGAAGGGGAGGATCCGGATGGACCGTTCAGTGGCGAGTTCCAGGAGTTCAGACTCATGTCTTCAAACCTAAACGGGTGGAGGTACGACGTGATGAAGTTCGAGTCTCGGCGGACGGTGGATCTTGAGACGTGGCAGCACCCGATCAAGCTGAACCGAAAGGATCTCAAACGCGAGCCCGAGTCGAGAGATGGACCTGGGGTGGGTTTGCCTGCTGCTGTGGCGCCGATGTTGGGCCCAGATGGGAAGCCGGTAATTGGGGCAGATGGAAAGATGGTCATGGTGGACGCGGAGGGGAAACCGATACACGGCGAACGCACTTCTGGACCTGCCGCCGCGAAACCAAAGGAGAAGGGGCCGGGGAGGAAGAAGTTCCAGAAGAAGACGAAACAGGTATTTTTGGTGCCAGAGGCGACGAGGCAGCTGAGGAGGGAAGAGAGGTATCCTTGGGTCATGGAGGACGCTATTGGATCGCAGATATGGACTGGGATGTTGGACGACGTACACAAGGCGGACACTCACGCGATGTTCCTGCCTACGGCGGATAACGTTTTCAAGTTTGTCCCTCCACATCGGTGGTACAGGTTTCATAAGAGGCCGAACCACAAAATTCCCAGTCTGGAAGAGGCGGAGAAATTGGTGAGTGCATTCACGCGTGGTCGTCCCAGGAGTATTCTAACGCTATCTACCAGATGGCTGCATATCAAAAACACCGAAATCCCGAGCAGTGGTTAGCTTCTCGCGCTGGACGTGGACCGCCGGGTTCCCAAGATCCGAACTCGCCTACTGTGAAGACCGAAGAGAATGCGAATCCACATATCATTCAGACTGCATCGCTTGTCTACGAATCTGGCCAGAGTGCGGGTCCAGGTGGACGTCAGTTACGAGCCGTCAACAAGGGTTCATTATTTGGAGACGACGAAGATGACGAGGAGTCGCAATATTCGAACCGACGGAAAGAGAGGGAGCTTGGCGGTGAGGGAGATGCTGATGAACTGGACTTTGAGGAGGACTTTGCAGATGATGACGAGAAGTATCCGGAAGATAATCAGGATGATGAAGAGGCCAAAGAACTAGAGGTGCTTCCTCTTGACCGCTGTAGTTTCTGGTTGCTGACCCCAAGAACGCAGGAACGGATAAAGAAGGAGTATCGCAAAGCGAAGGCGGTCGCAAACGAAGACTTGCATGAAGATAGCGACGATGAAGACGATCAGAAACTCTCTGGGGCTGGTAAGCAGATGCGGAAGATGTTGAAGAAGAACGACAAGAGCGGGCAGTACGACGATAGCGATGAAGACAAGAATCCGTATGCCAGCTCGGTCTGTTACAGGTCAAGCTTTCCATTTTTGGGGGGTACTTACCTGTGCGTAAATAGGAGGAGGAGGAGGATGAACCAGATCCGTCTCAAACATATACGGGACCTGCGATCCAAGCACCACCGCCTCGGCCGGGGTCGCAACAGCCAACTACGTCGAACAACGGTACCAGCCAGCCGAACGCTCAGGTAAAGACGCCGTTACCGGGAGGTTCAGGATCACGACCGACCTCACCTGTGCCGACGCAGAGCGGACACTCGTTGGTCGCGAAACGAGCGACGAGTCCGAAAGTTCCCAGAGACCAGCCCAAGCCTGGGCGCGCCGGGAGTCCTCTGGCGCAGACATCGACGACTCCAGGGAGCCCGACGAACGCGACGAAGCCGAATTCGCACAAACGAAAGGCTGAAGAGGCCGCCTCTCCGGGAAACGCTAACGGGACGGCCAGTGGGACTACGGCCAAGAAACGAAGGAAGGCTGCTGCGGACGGGGAGCTCGAAGACAGCATGGTGATCGATTGGTTGCGTAACAGCCCTAGCGCGTCCACGCGGGATTGCATCCAACATTTCACACCCTATCTTACGGACGAGGCCAAGAAGGTTAAGTTCACTTCGCTGATCAAAGAGGTTGCACAGCTGAAGGGTGGCGTTCTTGTGCTGAGAAACCAGTACAAATGATCATTGCCGGATGACATGACATATTTGATCTTTTTTGTAGAACTTTATATTTTATAAAAATTGCTTTTAATGATTGCCGAGCACGGTGCCGAGAAACTGGGAAAGGCAAGAGGGTTGGTTGATCCGAGAGACAAACCAGTTCCGTTGAGATTGGGAGAAGGAGGGGAAGTTAAAAGGCGAGAGGGAGGGGTCAAGTTCGTCCAGGTCACCCTCCTCTCCCCTTCCTCGACCCCTCCCTCCCGTCACGACCTCATCATGGTTCTCCCTGTCCTCTCCGTCTTCCCTGCCCTCCTGCTCCTCCCTCTCCTTGCTCTCGCTCACCCGACCCCCAACTCAGACGACCCGGACTGCAAAGTCAACCGCGCCCTCCCATCCAGATGGTATCACGAGGAAGGGCACCCAGTCGAGCGGCTTTTCAAGAGGCAGGGTAACCCTACCGATGGCGTCACCTATCCGGAGGTTGGCAGTCCAGAGTGGTCTGCAGGTTTCCCGAACTTGAGACCCAACGTGAACGACCTGCCCGAAGAGTGGGTCGACGCCCTGAATGCGGCCGTGACTGCTGGAAAGATCCCAAATATTTCGGTGGCAAGAGCTCCCACGGCAAACGGAGGTCCCACTTATCCCGCGGGTGTAAGGCCTGGCGGTCCAGAGGTTTGCTCGGGATCGGAAAAGTGCAAGAATCCCGACGATATCTGGGACGCACCTGACGGGGTGCTAGCCATATCCTTCGACGACGGCCCCTCTCTCGTAAGCGCTTAACTCCCCTATCATCCCCGGACAGGCCCTCTTGATCCATTCTAATTCCGAAACGCACCTGATTTACAGGGATCCGCCAGGCTTTACGACTTTTTGTCAGAGACCGAGACCCATTCGACTCAGTTCATGATTGGCTGGAATATCAAGAACAACCCGGATCTGTTCACCCGGGCATTCGAGGACCTCAACCTGGACATCGCAGTCCATACCTGGTCTCATCGTTACATGACGACGCTGTCGAACCTGGAGGTTGTCTCGGAACTCGGTTGGACGATGGAAATCATCAAGAATTCCACGGTGAGTATCTGTGGCGTTTTCCGATCACTGGACGTGACCTCTTGACGCGGTGATTCCCAGGGCGGCAGATTGCCGAGGTTCTGGCGACCCCCGTACGGTGACGCTGACAACCGGGTGAGGGCAATCGCGAAGGAGATCTTTGGCCTGCGAACCGTGTTCTGGAATCAAGAGTGAGGAATATCTTTTGAATGGGACGATGCATGAACTGATCTCGTCTGTACATTTTTAGCACTAATGACTGGACTTTGGCGACAAGAGGGACCACGCTTCAGGCGATAAACGCTTCCATGACTAGGTGGCTCAACGGTCCGAAGTCGCCAGGCCTGATGATTCTCGAGCATGAATTGGACGACGATACGGTTCAAGCCTTCGAGGACGCTTATCCGCTCATGGTCGAAACTGGGTGGAAAATTGAGAGCGCTGCGCGGATCAATGGTACCGGCGTCTACTTGAATTCGGAGGACAGCGACTCGCCAGTCGACCAGGTCGACGGAGTTCTCGTACAGGAAACATACTCTATTCCTTCTTCCTCGAGCACCCCTGTCTCCACGCCTGCGAACCCCACCAGCACCAGTAGCGTCGATGGCAACACGGGCAGCAACACGTCTCAGTCTGGCAACAATGGGTCGATGCAATCGGCGGTGTCGAAATTTGCGGGAGTATTTGGCGCCATCTTCTTGACGGTGGTGTTCTACGCCTGGTGAGGTGGGAGCTCACCTACACACGGTGCTATTGGCATTGCGCCGGACTAGCCGACATTCCCTGAACGTTTTCCTGCCCCTTCTTCTCACAACGGACTTGCATACGAACAGAGTATTACCATTCTATACCGACGGACTATTACGATGCCTCATTTTTTTTGGTCAGCATGCATTACGATTCCTGGTAAGCTAGTATCCCTACTTTCCTCCCTACGTTTCGATCCGCCGTTCCAGTTCCACACACATCCTTGCATCTATCCCCTTTTGATGACACAGACGTTGATGCCTTTATGACGGGCCGAGCCTATTGTATACATAAGAGTATAATCCTGTACCCCTCTTTAGAGACTTTCAAAACAACGGAACGAATGCGTGCGTCTCTGTTTCTTGGGCTTGTTGGGATTCGAGTATGATGAGCAGCCTTACGTAAACTCGAAGCCCAATCAAATCAAATTGGACGGAGTTGGGCGCGTTTGCATCCGCGGAGATACCCCTTGACCCTCTCTAAGCTATTTGATACCGCAGTCGCTTGGCGTACGATATGGCGGTGTCTTTGAGGGAAGTTAGCCTGACCCAGAGAGGCTCCAGTCTTGAAACATAAGCGTGTTACGTTCTAAAAAAAGGGGCTTCTCAGTGCCTAACTTGGCTCGAGGCTTTGTCTCGTGTGTTGGTTGTATTCTCTGTGTCGTTCCCAACTGAATTGCCGTGATAACGAAAATAGCTTCCTTTTTTTTCTTTCCCGTTTCGAACCTCGACCGCAGAAAAGCCCGAAATTGGAACTCGCCATTCTGCGGACAGAAGGCGCGGCTGGGTATTCACCGGTTTGAGGGGTT
>Ga0307515_10019143_pt1 | contig 12342 bp, 6 predicted proteins | sample 17_EM_MG_FD_194513 | JGI IMG/M metagenome (GOLD analysis project Ga0307515, IMG submission 194513) | Populus trichocarpa ectomycorrhiza microbial communities from riparian zone in the Pacific Northwest, United States - 17_EM | ecosystem: Host-associated > Plants > Roots > Unclassified | place...
TTCCTTCAAATTTCACTCTTAAAGCTTGACTTCAAGTGCTTAATCATAATCTTAGGGGCAATTTGATCTTTTAATTAATATTGATAATAATTAAAAAAAAACTATTTATTATTTTCATAATTCAATATTGGGTTGGTTGGGAAATAAATTTTATTTAGTGATTTTTTTCTACTTTGTATAGGGTTATCACGGTCTCGAACAAACATCTATTTTAAGATTGATGCTCGAAATTGCAACCATCTATTTTTTTTTATCATATAATTAAGTAAAGATTATTTTTTTAAAAAAAGTTATTAAAATCAATCGAGTCTATAAACCGAGTCACAAGGTGATCGATATAATCTAATATGTCATCGTCTCAGTATGTTTTTTTTTTTCATCTTAATGTTTTTATAAGTTAAAATATGCTTTTGTGGGGGCATTCTTGTAGCTTTTAAACCCATGAAATTAACTAATTTATATTAGGTTAGCTTCATTGCGATTTAATTGAGAACTTGCGTGAGGTAAAGGGTAAGGTTGAAAGGTTTCAAGATTTAATTACTTGACCGGATTTAATAACATTGTCAAAAAAAAAATATCCCCATACTTTTAATATTTATTTTTACATTTAAAAAAAACAGAACACATGCCAATGGAATAGTATAAGCTGCAGTTGAGACTCATATCTATTTCATTAAAGAGATTCAAATTTGTTTCATTAAAAAAAATTATCAGTTACACAATCATATTTAATTAGGATTCAATTCTATTTCATTATAAGAACTCAATTATATTTTGTTAAAAATACTATCCACTATACAACCGTTGACCGTTACTATCATTTCAAACTTAAACTTGAAACTTCCATAATCTCAAAAATATATAAATAAATAAAACCTTCTTCTTATTTATCCAAAAAAAAAATATACATAATAAATAAATAAATAACAGGGCAGAGCAGAGCAAGAAGATCATACTCTTCGATTCCCTTCACGCTCTGACAGAAAACCCTAAATTATTCCCATGAATTTCTTCAAATCCGTCTTCGATGAAGATACAGCACCACCCAACAACCCAAGCTCCGACAACCCTGACCCGGAACCGGAACCGGAACAGGAACCGGAACCGGAACCTTCAACCTTAAACCTCGCGTGGTCCTTTGACTCGTTAATCAAAACCATATCAACTAAATCAGAATCCATCATCCAAACATATAAAAAAGACCTCCAAGAATTACGATCCGGTTTTAACAAAGAAACCGCCGTCATACGCCACGTCGCTTCACGCGCTGTCCACGACCTCCCAGCTTCTTTTGAATCCGGCGCCGCCGTCGCTCAACACTCCCTCGAGTCCGTCGGCCAAGTCATTGATGATATCGGATCCACCGTTTGGAATTCAACAGCCCAGATCATCTCTCACGGTAAGGACTCCGTTTTCTCAGCCGTTGATCATCATCGTGATTTGAATGATGATAGTGATGCAAGTAGCTCGACTAAACGACACCATTTGGGCGTGAAGTACAGTCGTTTCGATGCTCAAGTGCGTGCGTTGCAATGTGATATGGATACTTATTGTTCTGAACCGGGGGATAAGGAGGATTATGAGAAATGGGAGTCGGAGGGTTTTGTGTTTGAAGAGAAAAATGAAGAGATTAAGAGGTTAATCAGCGAAAATGAGGTTGTTAATCAAATTTATTACAAGGTTGTGCCTAGTAAGGTTGATGATCAAAGTTTTTGGAGCCGTTATTTTTATAGACTGTTTAAGTTAAAACAAGCAGAGGAAGCAATGGCTTTGCTTGTTAAAAGAGCGATCTCCGGTGATGAAGAGGAGGATTTAAGCTGGGATTTTGATGATGATGATGATGATGATGATAATGAGGAGGAGGCGGGTAATGGGTTTTTGTCGAAAGGTGAATCAAATAAGGAGAGTGTAATTGAGAAGGAAATTGAGGAGAGGGAAGATGGTGGTTTGCCCTCACTCCGATCGCCTAACAAAAGCATGGATACGTTGGAGGAGAAAGGGGGTAATGGTGGATCGTGTAAAGACAGTGATGTGTCCATCGTTTCAAGCCAGTCGTTGCAGGAGGAAGATCTTGGCTGGGATGAGATTGAATTTATTGGGAGTAATGATGAGAGCAAGGTGGAAGCTGCTGAGAACACAGCAAGTGCTGGTACAAGTAGAGTGGAATTGCATAATCGGTTTGGAAGTGCAGAAGAAGAGGACTTGAGTTGGGATGTTGAAGATGAAGACGAAGTTGATTTGCCTGTAAAGTAATTATTCATCTCTATGTGGTAATTATCATTTATTTTTCCATTATACTGCAATTTGTAGATATTGTCTTTGCATCTTCCTTTGGGAGGCTCAAGTAATTGGACGTCATCACAGTTTTATCAGATTTCATAAATGTAGGTGCAAATTGATGTTATTGGAACTGCTTGCATGCAGAGGTGATATTTATTTCGTGGCAGAAAACACACAAACTTTGCTGTCTTGTGCTGCCATGTTTGAAATTTGGATCCTGTCTCCTAGAGTATACGTAGGGTTTAAAATGGTTGCTGAGCTTCATATATATGCTGGATTAGTAAAAGAGTCGGTATCTATGTATGCATGGCTTGTTACATTCTTCAAACTGAAATAACTTTTAAATAAGAAGTCAGAATGTCTAGCAAGAACTGACCTTGCCTCTGAGTATATGATGCTGCTAAAGTTCTGTAATCCTGAAATCTGGATTATGTTGTTGTTCTTGAAGCTCATCCATTTCAATTGCACAAACCCCGTCAATGATTTAGTTTTGCTGGACATTGTAACTTTGTTAATCTAATTATATATGCAATCCCTTTATATGAAACAATGAGCAAAAAATTAATCATGCATTTCATACACACATGCCTTGGTTGGCACTGGCGAGGCCAAATATCAGAAACCAAAAACCAAGAACCAGACGAGAATAGCTAATATATAATGCACTTGGCATTCACATATTATTGGATATATCAAACATGCATCAAGAAATCGTCTCCAGTGCTTTTGAATTCTGCTAAGTTGACATAACTCTAACTTGAAGGTGTAGGAAATACAGACACCAATGGTTGAATCAGAAAAGAATAGCAAACTTAAATCTTTTGCTCAATGTTAAAACAAGCCTTAACATTGAAACACTATGCACAAAGCAACAGGGGTAGAGAGTTTCTTTATAATGCAGTGCCTTTGATCATTCAAAACCAATACTCTAGACACTTCTAAGACAAACCGGCAGGATGTACTTCAGTAAGACTTCTGACACGACAAATATTACAAAGACATGCAATTGGCATGCAATTCTCAATTATATATGTTTCCTACCGTGCTTTGACACCATGATTTTGCGCAACTATCAGTTGTAGGAATCAATCAATCATCACGGGATTAGCATGAACCTGAAACAGGATCTGAGTAGAAACGGAAATGCTGGCAATTAGGATGAAGATCTAAGGATCACGATTTGACAGGCGAGATTGTCTATCAATTTCCTTGATGATCAATTCCTTTTCCTCTTCAAACTGTTCATCCTCAACTCCTGATGAGGACACCATGTCATAGATCTCCACAGAAGAAATTTCAAAATTGAGAAGTGTTTCTATAAACATGATTTCAAAGGAAATTTCTTCAGCTATTTGTGTATCTAGTACCCATTGCACCCGGGTGCAATTCGAAAGCATAATTACCTTTTCCAGCTGAGAGGTTAAGAAGCAACTCCAACAATTTTTCACGGTTTTTTGCCAAAATCATTTTTACTTCTCTTGGCTTGCTAGGATTAGCAACAAAGACCTGACGTGAGAACAACGACAGGGTTTAACACTTGGAACCATAAATGACCATTTATGCTGCAAAATATTTCACTATCATAGAAAAATAAAGGACTCTTATTTGATGAGAATTTAACAAAAAGTCAGTGATTGACACTGCCCAAGGTGCATGAGAGTCAATGTTACAAAATCTGGCTATCTGCAGAGGCGCAGAATCCAACAGATTACGCGAAGAGTAAAGTGCAACCACAATCACACAATTTTGACAGCATCATAACCTTTCAATCAAGGAAAAGGTATGGAAAAAATCTGTACTTATAAGTTGCAACTCAACCAGGCCAATTCCAAAATATTTTCATCTAAACGAAGCAGCCAATGCCATGTTGACATCTATTCATCACTCATGTCTACTCAACAGCCAACTTTATTTTTCGTTTCATACAATTCAATTGTCATCTTTGACGTCTAGGACACTGCTTCTTTGCAAAGGGGGCACAACAAAAACAAGAACAGCTGCAGCAATCATCTTGATCAAAAATGAAATTTGGACGCAGATTGCAAGCAAAAGACATTCAGATAGATATCCTAACACTTTGTAGAAGTTTCTTGCATCAAGTAGGACTCTCTGCTACTGTAGTGAAACCTTAAATCGAGATGGTGTCTATGTTCCCCATGGAAATTAAATAGATGATTGCATATCAAAAAGACATTGAACAACCATTGAAAGTTCCACTTAAAGTTTATCTTCACTAAAAGGCTGTAGTATGCATATGACTATTTGTGTTTATCATAAGATACAGACACCAGAAAGACCAGTAAGAAATAACCTTAGATGCATGTTTTTTGGGGTAGTGCTGATAAAAATACAACTATCACAAGAAAACAGCTCAGACAATTTAAATGCACTGAAAAATACCAAATCCCCAAAAATATTTAAAAACACACACCCTTCAGCAACCCTTTTTGGAGGATAAAAAAAGAGGGGAGAGGGAAGAGTAAAGGGAAAGTCCATGTTTAGTTTTCACTTGCCCACCAAACATGACCTATATAATTTCACCAAAAAACTTAACATGATGGGAAATTTCAGCAAGAGATGATGCATATCAGACTGCGATTGCAGTTGATTGTCTGCTCTATAACTTGACCGATTTATGCTTTGGATGGGGGTGGAAAAATTGGCCAATGTTGTACGTATCCTAGATAAGCAATCTCCTTGGTTCTAATGGTATTGGAACACCTTGAAGGCCAGGGAATCATAATATGACATGATAGCATGGGAAATCGATGTCCTAGCATATGACCAAGCCTAGAGCACAACTAGAAAAAGAAATACATACACTAAAGAAAAAGAGAGGGTGAGGAAGATTCTAAAACCTTGAAAATGTGGAAAGCAGCGATCTGAATATTTTTGCTTGAGTCCTGCCCAGACAAATGAAAGAAAAATCAAGCAGAGGAAGGCAACGACAATAAAAACTTCCATAAAAACAGTACATATCGAAATAGATCTAACACAGAAGGCCCATCTATAATATAGCACAGGACATGCCTGAATAAATCAGAACTACTCTTACCACTTATCAGACAGGCACATTAAAGCGCTGACCTCTGATGGCTACAAACCGTATCCTATATCCAGGATTGAACAGACCCCCCCAACCCCCCCCTAAAAAAAAAGAAAAAGAAAATCTGATAACCTAGGCAGCCAGATTTAAAAAAATGATCCAGTTCTTAGAAACAGAGACCTCTCTACATCCACAACCCATCGTACTGTTAGGAGACAAGCCCTTCTTAACTTTGCCCCTAAGGATAGGCACTGTTAAACCATTTGCTGGCTCTGGGCTAGATTGGCATCATTGTAATGATTTCCAATGAGAGAAGCGTTCCAGACTTCCAGTGAACAGAAAAGCATGGTGAAACACAAAGTGAGGGCCTTTCTATAATTCAGAGGTTTCTTACTTGCTTTGTCGCTTTTGGTTTGATAAAGATAGCGTTGCCAATTAAAAACTTATGGTTTCTTTTGATTGCACAGTATATCAAACTAGTCGTACAACAAAAATAACATCAAAATTGAGATACAAGAAATAAAAGTGGAAAAGAAACAACTTGATACCTTCAGCAAAGTCATCATGACTTTAAGGTACCGAACTTCTAGAATGTAGCGCTTCATTATATGAGAGCTCGGAGGTTCCAAAAGGAATTCCGAGAGAAGCTAAATCAACATAATACTGTTAACTTATTGATCAAAGCAACAGCAGAGTAATATTTGAAAAGGTACATTGGAAACTAACCTTCAATGATTGTCTTCTTGTCACATAATTAGAAGACGTCACGAGTTTTTCATATAGATCAAAGAACTGGGACAGTAGTGCTTTAAGATTAGTTAAGAGACACTTCTTACACAAGCAAGAGAAAAGATAAAGATAATTGTGAAAAGGAGCTATTATGGTAGTAGTTTTGCTCAACAGTCTAGACAAATATTAGGAGTCCAAAATCCAATGAGTTTACATGGTTTCCACAACTTGCACATTGTCGTATAGTTCATTAATCATCACAAAAAAGGTTCTTGTTCAAAGCACATTCTGGGTATTCTTTAACTAACATGTAGATCAACAAATTTTAAGTAACATTTCAATCAAGATTGGTCTCCCTATATCTATCTAGAATCATAAAATTGACAAGCAAGTGTACCTCATCATAATGTGCAGTAAGATACTCAGCAACCACAGTGCAATGTTTTGTCAGTAAATCCTGGCAAGCATACCAAAACGTATAAGAACTAGGAATAACTGGAAGCACAAATTTGAACAGATAAAAGGAAAAGGAAACACAAGAACTTACAAACTTATAACTCTGACCTTGAAAGTAGAGAAAGCATCGGAAGCAACATCAAAGTTAGGCAATTCCACAAATTTGAAGAATAACTCAAAGCTTGCAGACTCTAATATGTATCTGAAACATCACTACAAAAATTATCTGTGTGAAAACTTAAAACTTGCTTGTCATAATAAAAAAATAAATCATCAAAAGCAGATGTCAAAAGCAGCATTGACTGTAACAGCCATTTTACACTTTGAGTAATTGTTAGAATTGAAACTGACTGAAATTTCAAATCTCAGAAAAGCAATAGGCTAACAATTATCAAATTCCATTAACAATCAGTGGAAGTGGGGCCATTAATCTCTACAGTAAATAAGTTAGTCACTGAATAAATCATATCAGAGCATTCAAACTTTGGAATTAAATAACTTTAGCAGCAGTGAGCACAGTTCAAATTGCCATAACCAGTGAAAGACCCCAAGGACCAGGGTAGAAGCAACAACCAATGAGCACATAAAAAAAAAATCATAAAGAAACCCAGGTCACGCATGAGCAGTCCTTTCTATTGATGGAGATGATATCACAAAAGGTATTTTACAAAAATATAGAAATGACAAAACAGATCCCTGTGAAATCAACTTGAAGCCAAAATAAAGGGAAAAACATAAAAGGGCATGCAACCCTATATGCACAAAAATGTACAGAAGGGGAAACCCCAAGCCCATGTCAAGATACCAAATAAAATAAATTCTAACCAGCCCCTGGTCGCAGGTACTCAGACTTAGAGTTATTATTCTCCTATTTTCCAGGGAAGCTCTCACATGAACCATTAACCATAAAAAAATAATTTGGAATATAAACATCAAATAATGAATACAGAAAAAAATAAATACAGGAAGGAGTTCTACCAAATAATGCGTTGAAAATTCACAATTCCACAGGCATAAATCTCCATGTGTTTTTATTCAGGAAAAAAAAAGGATATGCAACTCCTCATGCTTACAAACACATTATAAAAATCCTCTCCCCTAAGAAGATCAAAATTTCTCACTGTGCATGAGAAACAGTTACCGTGCTGAACTGTTAATGAGAACTCAAACCTCTTGCTGTCTCACACTTATGGGTGACATAAAAGCTATGGATTCAAAGCCCTGACCACCTGAAGTCTCACCTCAAGAAGGCCTCCTATGAGTGTGATTGTAATCCAATGGGGTCAAAGGTCATCACAATAATGGTAATGATGACTTGTGATCATAAATACAAACACATGAGGATGCCAAAGTACAAGAAAGTTTTATGAAGATGAAGCTTACATATAGGCCAAATAAGAAGCGCATAAAAGTCACTATTTCCATATTTCAGTACTACTACTTTTGTGCACTGATCAATTATGCAAGGATAACAATAGAGCTCCTTCCACTGATACCATCAAATTAAAAAATTTAAGAGTTTTAGCTATAACACAGTGGCCACAAAAGAAATAAAAAAAAAGAGCTTGAATGTCTTACTTTGCAAGTGTCGGAAATTTTATGCATTCCCTTAGCATAAGTCCACAGTTCAAGGCAATTTCCTTGTTATCATAGCTGTTCAGAGAGTAAAACATTAAATCTCATACAGTAACCTTAATGAAATTTCTTATTCACAGAGACTCCATATGAAAAAGTAGCATGTACAACAATATAAGAAAAATTAACGTATTTTTGCAGCAGTAATATCCAGATTTGCAGGAAAATCTGGAAAATTTGTCTAGGTTTAATTTTTTAATGGGGTATTTTATTAGTCCTAATGATTAATTAGGTTTATTAGGTTTTTCCTACTTTAAATAGGACAACTACTTTATTAGGTTATGTAATTGTTCAATACAGAGAGAAAATCAGTTTACAAATAAAATTTCCAGCAATTTGCTTTTGATTGTGTGACTCAAGTTACTGTTAGCTGTGACTCCAAAGAACCCTAGGTATGAACCTTAAGTTTTCTATCCTCTAGGTATCATTCCAAGAAACCCTACTAGTGTGTCTCTAATAGTTTCTACAACTTCCAAAAACTCAAATCCCTTCTCCAACCATCACACAATAGCAAGTATGATTTAAACCTTCTAACAGAGAAAATAATCTTGAAACAAATAACTTTGGGCACTGAAACAAGACACATTTTATGGTTCTTAGGCAAAAACTATTTTTTTCACTTCGTTGACTAGGGTACTATTTTCTTATGATACCCTTATGAAAAATATTTAGAAGGATCTTTGACATCAGTTATTCTCTTATTTCATTTTATTTTCCTGCAACTTTATCATTCTGAATTACAATTTGGTAATAGACACAAAATTCCAACTCTTTTAGATGAAACAACCCTGTTTCCTTCTTGGGCAGAAAATGCATTCACATGGCAGTACTCAGGAAGACTATATAAAGATTAAGGACACGTTTGAAACGACATTTCCCAAAAATTTGATTTTTTTTTCTTAAAATTAATTTTTTTATATTTTTGAATCGTTTTGATGTATTGATGTAAAAAATTATTTTTAAAAAATAAAATAAAAATATATTATTTTAATGCATTTTCGAGCAAAATACTCTTTGAAAAACAACAAAAACAACAGCTACCACACTCCCAAACACCCCCTGAATACCCCTACAAAAAAAACTGATAATCAGAAGAAATCAAAGAACTATATCCCGAAAGGCCCACAAGACACAAAAGTATGATTTTTAAATCAGAGCATAACAACAAGTATTCTATGCTTATGCTTACCACACAACAAGAAAGTCAAGAAATTCAAAATGGTTCTCTATGTATTCTACAGAGCAATATCTGGAGTCAACCTTCTGCTTCAACAATATGGACCAGCAATGGACTAAATCCTTTCTCGCCTGCATTTCAACATAAACTAAGAAATTATAATCTCTTCTGCGGCAACAAAAAAAAAAGACTAAACAGAATGCATGAGCTAACCATAGGAATGGGGTAGCAGCAGCACTTACTTCCCATCCCAAATTTGGTAACTTTTGAATCATAAGAGCAGGAACATCCTCTTTGCAAACTTCAAGTGCTAATTGCGAAACTTGATCCATATTCGGTTCTACCTCCCCATCTCCACACAGCATACATCTCAATGTCACAAAATTCTTCTCCACTTCTTCCAATGCCTGTTATAACTTTCAAAATATCAATCAACAATCAATTAAATCCCAATGATCCATCCAGAATCACTAAAAACCCTAATTTTCGCCTCGCAAATTGCATTTTTAAATTTTAAAAAATTGTTTTCGCCAATTGCATTTCACATAACAAATAATTACGTCTAAACATCCTAACCACAGAATTTTTAATTTTTTTTATATATTTCTCACAATTGACAAATAATTACATAAACAAAACAGTAATTAAGTATGTATTTAATCTAATAAAACAAGGAAAAATTAATCTGCAATTGATCATCAAATAACAAGCCAGTAATCATAAAATAAATAAATAAATAAATAAAAGTAGAGAGAGAGGATACCTTTTCGAGGGCTTTAACTTCAACAACGGTTTTGGTATCAAGAGCCATGAGGCTATCTTTGATTGTTTTCACCACTTCTTGTGGTGTCTTCGGGCGTGACGCCTTGAAGAATGAAAACGACATCTCGTCGACCGATCGATCAAAAAAAGCTTTTTTTTTTTTTTTAAAAAAGTATTATTTCTACCCTTATTTATCACTCAGGCTTGCCGTAGCTGTAAATTGTAAGAAAAAAATATTATGCTGCCGTATCTCTGCCGTCGTCTCCCTGTGTTTCATTTGATCAATTTTCCGATGACTGGTGAGGTGAAAGAAAGACACATATATTAGTCGAATTACACGTGGCTTAGCACATCAGCTTAAAAGTGACAAGTGTTGAAAAATAAAATGGTAAAAAGCATAGCTATTAAACTGACCCGGGTTCGATTATGCATCTTTTAGATTACACCAGATGGTATGTCTGCACGCTACTGTGGATTTATAAAATAAGTATACTTAATAATATTATAATTGTGAATTAGCGTTAGATAAGTAATAAAAATTAAAGATATGATGGAGCCAATATTTCATGATAAAAAAAAATTGTGTTGGTGATAAAAAAAACTTAGAGACTGAACAAAATGAATTATAGCAATCCACAGTGTTTTGTGAGGAAAGATACAGTGCTTTCGCCACATGATTTAACTTTTCTGTTAATAAAAAGAAAAAAAAATATAAAGTTAAATTCTCTACCAACTTAATATTAAAAAAAAACCAACAAAGATAATTTTGGAAGGAAAAAAACCCATGAGGAAAAACGTTGTAGCAATTGACAATGTTTTGTGAGGAAAACTACAGTGTTTTCCCCAATAAAATAAATTAAAAAAACCATTTAGATAAATACTGTAGCAATCTACAGTGTTTTGTGAGGAAAACTACAGTGTTTTCCCCAATAAAATAAATTAAAAAACCATTTAGATAAATACAATACAACGCTTTCCCCATATGATTTAGATTTATTGTAATTATAATTCTTATCCAACTCAATATTAAAAAAAAAATCGACAAAGATAATTTTGGAAAAAATCATAAAAAAATCATATGGGAAAACACTGCAACAATTCACGGTGTTTTAAAGAAAAACAATTACAAAGCTAAATTCTTAATCAGCTCAATATTAAAAAAATCAAATCGACATAAATAATTTTAGAAAAAAAATAACAAAGAACAACACCAAAAAAAAGAGAAAAAAAACCATGTTGGAAACACTGTAGCAATTCACAGTGTTTTGTGATGAAAGCTACAGTGCTTCCCCACTTGATTTAGCTTTATTTGTAATAAATTATAATTGTAATTCTCAACAGCTCAATATTAAAAAAAATAAAATTAACAAAGATAATTTTGAAAAAATTATAAGAAAAAAAATCATGTGGAGAGACACTGTAGCAATCCACAATGTTTTGTGAGGAAAACTATTGTATTTTCTCCATATGATTAAGCTTTATTACAAAGTTAAATTCTAACCAACTCAATATTAAAAAAATAAAATCGACAAAAATAATTTTAAAAAAATATTAAAAAAAAAAGAAAACACAAAAGAAACTGGAAAAAAACTATGTGAGGAAAAATTGTATCAATCCATAGTGTTTTGTGAGGAAAAACTTGTATTTACTTATAATTGCAATTCTTAACCAGCTCAATATTTAAAAAATAAAATTGACAAAGACAATTTTAGGGAAAAACATCACAAAACAGAAAAAATCATGTGGAAAAAAATATTGTAGCAATCCACAGTAATTTGCGAGGAAAGTTACAGTGCTTTCCTCATATATTGTAACTGTAATTTTTAACCAGCTCAATATTAAAAAATAAAATTGAAAAAGATAATTTCAGAAAAAATCATAAAAAAACAAAAATAATAAAAAACATGTGGAGAAACACTGTAGTAATCAACAATGTTTTAAAGAAAAAAAATTACAAAACTAAATGCTCAATATAAAAAAAAATAAAATCGACAAATAATTTTGAAAAAAAAACTATGTGGGAAAACATCGTAGCAATCTACATTATTTTAAAAGAAAAAAATTACAAAGCAAAATTTTTAACCAGCTCAATATTTAAAAAGTAAAATCAACAAAGATAATTTTGGAAAAAATAAACAAAAAATAAAGAAAAAAGAGGAAAGTTGAAAAAAAAAGTAATTTTGACAAAAAAAGAAAAAATAAAAGGAAAAAAAATGAAAAAAAGGAGAAAGTTGGAAAAAAAACGAAAAAGTGCAAA
>Ga0307515_10019144_pt1 | contig 12342 bp, 4 predicted proteins | sample 17_EM_MG_FD_194513 | JGI IMG/M metagenome (GOLD analysis project Ga0307515, IMG submission 194513) | Populus trichocarpa ectomycorrhiza microbial communities from riparian zone in the Pacific Northwest, United States - 17_EM | ecosystem: Host-associated > Plants > Roots > Unclassified | place...
CCGTCAAAACTACATAATTTGTGTGGAATTTTTCCAGCAGGTAATGTTGACAGGAAATAATTCTGGTCAAAATCATCATGGCCTGGCCTTTAACATAACCGAAGAGTTGCCCAGGAATGTGGCATGTACATTAAATCAAGGCTCAGCTCCCACAAGCATGGACTTCCATCCTCTTCGACAGACTCTACTTCTGGGTTAGTTCAGGTTTTCTGACTCTATAGTTTATGGTAACTTTATTTTTTTTTTCCCAATAACTGCACATTACTTATATTTATATGGTGTCTTTTCAGTTGGGACTGCTATTGGAGACATTAGTTTGTGGGACGTTAGTTCTAGGGAGAAGTTGGCCTCTAAAAGTTTTCAGGTATGGGATATTGGAGCAAGTTCAATGGTATTGAAGGTATGCTCCTTTCTAACTAATTTATCATTTGGCAAGATTGTAATTCTGTCATCAGAGTGTCTTAATTCCATTGATCTTGGTCAAATTCAGGCATCCATAGTCAAAGACCCATCTGTCTCAGTTAAACGTGTATTATGGAGTCCTGATGGTTCTTTATTTGGTAAGATTAAAAAATGCAGGATCAAACAGTTTCTTATGACTTGATTTTTCATGATTAAAGTCTGTTATTCTTCAACTAAACAGGGGTTGCATATTCTAAGCATATGGTGCAGTTATACACTTGTTATGGTGGACATGATATTCGGCATCATATAGAGGTAGGTTATGTTTGTGTTTACCTTATTTACAACTTTGTTATATTGTTTTTGGAGAAATAATTTATCTGTGTTTACCAGATCGATGCTCATGTTGGAAGTGTAAATGATCTAGCATTTTGCAACCCCAACAAGCAATCTGTTATCACTTGTGGTGATGACAAGACCATCAAGGTTAGCTTGTTATGAGATTGTTAATGACATTGTTACTCAGAGCTCTTACTGTGTATACTAATATTTTTAAATTTTAGGTGTGGGAAGTGGCCACTGGTGCCAAATTGTCTACGTTTGAAGGTCATGAAGCTCCTGTTCATTCGATCTGTCCCCATTCCAGGGAAACTGTTCATGTAAGAAGTCCAATTGGACACTCGTTTTCTGCTGATACATGTCATTTTTTTTTTGCTTCCCCTGGCTTTTCACACAGTTTGCTAATCTTTTCAATTGTTTATGCCCCAGTTTGTCTTTTCAACATCACTGGATGGGAAAATAAAGGCATGGTTGCATGGCGTGATGGGATCTAGGGTTGATTATGATGCTCCTGGTCGATCATGCTCCACAATGGCATATAGTGCTGATGGGAAAAGGTAGGTTATTACAACTGGAATCCCACTTAAAACTTACATTTTAAGGACAACTGAAAATTCATTCTCTCCACAACACATTTAGGCTATTTTCATGTGGGACCAGTCAAGATGGGGAGTCACACATGGTGGAATGGAATGAAAATGAAGGTACTATTAAGAGAACCTACCAAGGATTTCAAAAGCGTTCTTTGGGTGTTGTTCAATTCGATACTACCAAGAATAGGTTCTTGGCTGTTGGTGATGACTACTCAATCAAATTCTGGGATATGGATAACCCTTCTCTTTTGACAACCATTGATGCGGAGGGAGGCCTACCAGTAAGTTCATGCTTAAACCACAGTCAACTGCATGTCTTTGTGCAAACATACTATGGCTTAACTGGGTTTTGTATTCTTATTTCTTTGACTGAAGACAAGTCCACGTATTCGATTCAATAAAGGGGGCAACCTATTGGCTGTTTCTGCAAATGATAATAGAATCAAAATCTTGGCAACAGTTGATGGTCTCTGCTTGATGCGCACCTTTGAAGGCCATTCTCTGGTTGCCTCGAGACTTGGAATTGCATCTGAGGCACTGATAAAGGTCAGTAATTTTCTCTCACTTTCATTTCTTGGCTGGACTCAAACTAAATCAACGGGTGCAATTGCTAGAATGGTGACACCAGAAACTCAGAAGGTGTAAAACCAAGGGTGCCTGAAGAAGCACACCCACCAAAGATATGGAAGCTCACTGAGATTAATGATCCTTCCAAGCTTCATTCGCTGAGACTCTCAGCTCGTGTTAAAACAGACAAGGTATGACTGTGCCACTTGGCTTGTATTCTTTTGACCCAATTTGTGTTTACATGTAGCTTGGCCTTGACAACAGGAGAAATTCTAAGTCTTCAAATTGGATATGAGAAACTTTTTAAAATTCAGTAGGCTGTATCATACAAGAACAATGCACCCAGAAACATATCAGATACCGTCTTTGTTAACATATCTCTACATCATATAAGTTTTGTGCCTGCATTCTATCTTTTGATAACTTCCCCATGTTGCTGTCATTTAGTAATGGAGCACAGGAGAATATGTACAATTGTGTTATGCATGTGTGCATGTCTAGCAGGAAGTTTTGAATTCATAGTTTTAAACTTTTTTCTAAAACATATAAAAACGGTTCATTGCCATTAAACTTTCAGAGAAAAAAAGGTTCTTATTGGGTTTTCTTCTATCAACTGCAGATCGCGAGGTTGGTCTACACAAATTCAGGCACTGCCATCTTGGCACTTGCATTAAATGCAATTCATCTACTTTGGAAGTGGCCTCGAAATGACCTTAATTCGAGTGGGAAGGTATAAGATTCCTGTATTCCTTCTGAATGTTTTACTGTCTAAGATGAAAGTCGGTTCCCAATACACAATAAATTTGTTCATCTTTTAAAAATTTGAATTCAGTTCCTTAGCAACATATTTGTTTCATGGTCCAGGCAACAACCAAGGCTACCCCTCAATTGGTGCAACCAGCATCTGGCATATTAATGACCAATGATCTCATGGATGCTAGACCAGAAGAGGCTGTGCCATGTTTTGCTCTGTCGAAGAATGATTCCTATATCATGTCTGCCTCTGGGGGGAAAATTTCCTTGTTCAACACAATGACATTCAAGGTATTTTTTGAATTGAGATAGTAATTCCACTTTTTACCCTTTTTTCTAATTATTCTTTTGCACAAGGAAAAATGGTCTTGAATTTTTTTTGGTGCTGTTTTGAAAAGCTACCTCCTTTGGGCTGCTATTTACAAAATTTATTGGCAACTGCAGACTATGACAGCATTCATGCCTCCGCCACCTGCAGCGACGTATCTTGCGTTCCATCCTCAAGATAACAATATTGTTGCAGTGGGAATGGACGATTCCACAGTACACATATATAATGTTCGTGTGGATGAGGTACAATAAGATGTTAGTTGATAGTAAGTTCCTGTGAATTCCAATGGGAAAAAAGAAACTAGGATTTGATCATTTTCTTTCTTGCTGTAGGTCAAGAGCAAGCTTAAGGGTCACTCTAAGAGAATCACTGGTCTTGCCTTCTCTAGTGTGCTGAATACACTTGTTTCCTCTGGCGCAGATTCTCAGGTTGGTATTTCATCTCTTATACCATGTCTACGCTAACAATTCTACGTGCTGTCGTAATTGTTTCCTGGCATGTTAACTTCCTTAGAATCTGTATTACCTGTTTTTGCTGGGCTTTTGCTTGCTGGAAAGGGATATATTTCATCTTTTCCCAGCTGCAAGACAGGGTGACAACATCCTATTTGAGAAAATATAGTGGGGTTGGAACACCTCAATGTGCTATCTGCAATATGTATCTTAGAGAATACATTAACCATTTTTCAGGTTATCGTGTGGAGCATTGATAGGTGGGAAAGGAAGAAAAATTGTGTCTTGCAGGTTCCAGCTGGAAGGACACCTGCAGCAATGTCAGACACCCAAGTTCAGTTTCACCAAGATCAAGTCCATTTGCTTGTTGCACATGACACTCAGCTTGGCATTTATGAAACAACAAAACTTGAATGCTTAAAACAGGTATTTTAATCTCGACTGTATTATGTTAGAGCGCTCCAGAGTCGTGTTACCCATTTCGTATTGTTTTTGATAAGGTCCTAGCAGCTTAAATACAAGTGTAATTGTTCTACAAAAAAAAGAAAAAACAATTGTTTGTTTAGGGTGCCTTGAAGTTCCACCACAAGCAGAACTGGTGGATTTGCTGTATCTCAATTTTTTTAGGGACTGAAAGGACCACATGTAATATCCTGTGGTTGATAGGCAACATGATGGTGATGCCAGTTAGTAGTTTTCAAAGGGAACAGTCATGGTTCAGCAGTTCCCTTCTCCCCTACACAGTTTGTTTTTGCTTTTGAAACTGCATTTCAAAAGTGCGATTGGCTTGAAAATGCATCAAATTGATGTTTCTTTTAGTGATTTCCAATGATTTTGATACGATGATGTCAAAAATTAAAAAAAAATCTGAAAAAATTATTTAATGCATTTTCAAGTGAAAAACACCATGCATTGTAATATCAAACACTAGAATCATTCTCTGTATTTCTTTTCAAAATTTGACCTTATGTGTTAAATTTTCAGTGGACCATTGGAGAGTTTTCAGCACCAATCTCGCATGCAACATTCTCTTGTGATAGCCAGTTAGTTTATGCTAGCTTCCTGGATGGAACTCTGCGTGTATTTAGTGCATCAAATCTTCAAGTGAGATGCCAGATTAATCCCAATTCCTATCTTCCATCAGATGTCAGGTACTAGTGATCTTGTTTCTTTACCAAAGTGTTTGTGAAAAATAGTTAAATCTTCACTCAAAAATCTTCACTCGAGAGTCTTTTTAACAGCTTGCATAATTAACCTGAATCATTTTTCTGTTGATCTCATTTCATGATCTCCTTCCACAATAAATTATGCTTCCACTGCTTCTTGTTTAGCATGACAACTATAGCTGGAATTTTTCCATAGTCAACTTACAACCTCCTGGACTGTGTTCAACCATTTATATCAACATGCAGCTTGTGGCGTTTGGATATTAGTGGATATGAGCAGATTCTCTTCTAGCATGTCCTAGTTGCGTGATCTAATATACCTCATTCATTTTCTGCAGTTCTACTGTATATCCTCTAGCAATTGCTGCACATCCCCAAGAACCTAATCAGTTTGCCATAGGCCTAACAGATGGCAGTGTTCAAGTTTTCGAGCCTCTTGAGTCTGACGGCAAATGGGGCGTTCCCCCACCTGCTGAAAATGGGGCATCAGGTAGCATGCCTTCCACTACCGCACCTCCAGCTGTTGCTTTAGATCAACCCCAGAACATGGAGTGAACACATCAACATCTCCGTTTACTCATATAAATCAGTTGAAGGAACTTATATGTAATATGTAGGAAACTTGGTAAGCCTTTAATAGCAAGCTTTCTTTCATGCACCCGTTTCTTATAGAATGAATGAGTGATAGCAGTTCTTTCGAAACTTACCAAGCCTTTTATAGTCAGCTATGATCTATCTTAACAGCCTTTCTCGTCTAGCTAACCAAATTGCTTTCTGGCTGGGGTTAGACAAACAATTGAACCGACATTGCAAAGCTAGCTTAAGTTAAGGACCATTTGTGCAACGGTCCAAGACCTCTACTTAACAAGAGGCTTTAAAAAAAGAAATTTTCTTGCTAAGCTCGTCTCCACAAAAACTAGTGTATACATTAGTGGTGTAAATCAAACTTGGAAAACTGCATACGAGTAATTTTATTAAACTTTTACTTGTTATTTAGAGTTTTTTTGTTTTCAATTATTGACTAAAAGAATGGCTATATGATTTGTCAGGAGTTAACTTTGGATTAATTAATTGTTGAGTCAGAATTTTACCTTGAACAAAAGTTATTTTTTGATTGAATAATGGTAAGGATGCTCGTGATTTTTCACTATATGACGTGGTAATTTGTGATAGGTGTACATGTTAATATCACATTAATTATAAAAATCTATCCTAAAATAATTTTTTTTTTTTAAAAAAAGATAATGATATTTGAAGTATTTGTGCTTTATTTTTTTTTCTATTTTAAAACTTATATTGTTTTTTATTCTATTTTGGTATTAGCATTCATCAAATTTAATCAATCTAGTAACTCTTTTAGTTTTGTTATTAAAATAATTATGCGACAGTCAATTTCCTCTTAAATGTCTCCATGATGATATTATTTTATCTTTATCTTTATCTTTATTTTTTAATAAAGTACTTATGATTATATTATTTTTATTTGAGTATTATTTTTTTATATTTAAGTAGTTATACTCGATAAATCTATCAATGAAGTAATTTTATAAGCTCATGTTATCTATATGAACCGATGTCTCCAAAATAACCCTGATTTTACCATTTTTTATCCTTCAAAAGTGAGTCCACGAGTATAGAATTGACAACTCAAAAGCAATTTAGTGAATGTTTTGCAAGCGTTTTTAAAAAAATTAAATTTTTTTTATTTTTTTTAAATTAATATATTTTTGATGTTTTCAAATCATTTTGATGTGCTAATGTTAAAAATAATTTTTAAAAAATAAAAAAATATTATTTTAATATATTTTAAAATAAAAGATACTTTAAAAAGTAACAACTATTATATTTTCAAACACGTCTCCCCACGTGAAACCCGTTCCAATTCTAGCTCTAAGAACATAGACTCGGCCTAAGGCCTTGTACAAGTTAATTTCTGGGCTGGTAAGTCAATCCAGGTCCATTATAATATTGGTTAGATAAAAAAATTAAAAAAAAACAAAATAATTATATTTTAGATAAAAATTTATAATTATTAAAATTAATCCAATTAAATTAATAAAATCATGATTAATTAAATTAAACCAAATCAACTCATCTATTTATTTAAGATTAAACTTGATTCATAAGTTATCGGATTGATTCGAAACGAGTTTGGCAGGCACGCAAGAATCAAAATCAAATATATAAAAGACAATTTTTGTTCCCCTTTTCTTTTAAACTTCAAAAAAGTTTTGACCAGAAAATATTGTCCTGTCAATTTGCCCCAGATCCAGCACCAGACAGAGGTCAAGGACAAACGATTCTGATTGTCCTTCATTCTCACTTCCTTTACTTTGTGGATTTTATCAAACTAACCCTTGTACAAATAATTTGTTCAAATCAGCCCTTACACGTCCAATTTTAGAATATTAGCGGTTTTTTTTTTAGAAAATGGTGGTGGTGGTTTGGAATTGTAGCTATGTAAATTGGATTTGATATAAAAGTTCTATATATGATTCTTGGTGTTTTTCTATTTTTTTAACTCTTTTTTTTCAATTTCTTTGGATGGTGAATTTAATTTAATTTATTTCCTTTTGTTTTTCCATAACATTAAGTATTAATAAATAATTTTTTGTTGAGTTTGGCAAGGTAATAAATATGAATTCTTAAAAATTAAAAGGCAATGTTATTTAAAATTATTTAACTATTTTTTCTATATATGTATCTTTTTACTCCAACAATTAGCTTCAAATACCATAGAAGACATTTATTTGTTTGGCTAGTGTTTTGTAAATAAAATTATTAAATTCGATCCATCCAAAACTCGATCACAAGTTGGGAGTGTTAATCTGGAATGATTCGAAACAATATTATTCTAAGATATTTTTAAAAATTAAAAAACCATGTTATTTTGGATTTTTAAAAATCAAATTGGTTTTTAACCAAATTGATAGGATATGCTAGGTTAACTCACACTTAATATAATTTGAAATTAAGTTCAGGCTAGGAATAAATAAACAAATTATTGAGTTGACTCGTAGAATTGGCGAGGTTTTATAACATTGGTTCCATGATAGATTTAAAAGGAGGGGCTGTTAACCTACAAATTGAAAGTACAAGATTTGACTTGACAAATTTATTTCTGTAGAGCTTAATTTGATCAAATTGATAAAGTGAAGGGACTTGTGTTGATTTTTAGCCTTCTTACCACATCACCTGACGGTCAAACAATCCATCCTTAACACCCTTTCCATGTATTCTTCACAGCTATAATAAATCTCTTAAAACCCTTACTTAAACCCCAATTCAAAACCCTAATTCTCTCATTTAAGTCCCTCTAGCTTCCACTCTAGAGAACACAAATTCTCTAATTTGGGTTTCTTTTTGTCTCTATATTTTTTGTGTTTTTTTGCAGAAAATGGAGGGTCTTCTCTGCTCAAACACTGTCGTTTATGAGGGCTTCTCCCCTTCTTTAATGGAAGCTTTAGTACTTGAAATAGCCATTGCTGCTTCGAAGGCACTTGCTTTGTCACTTTTCATGGTATAGTGTCTCTGTTACTTTGCATAATTTGTTTATTACAGCTTCAATTTGTCAAAAGTTTGAAGCTTTTTTGGTTTGTCACATGTTTATAATGTTGTTTTGCTTCTTATGTGTTAATTTTGAGCAAATTCTGTACTTTGAATATGTGGATCTGTGCTCTACTTGTTTTTTTTCTCTTGGCTTTGTTTTTTTTATGAAGAAAGTTAGGATTTTGTTATTTTTTAGTGTGTGTGTGTGTTTTTCTTGCTTGTTTATTTTTTTTTTCATTTAAGTTATGGTGGTTGTGATGTGGGTTTTGATTATTGTGTTTAAAGGACCTTCTTGTTGGATGTGGGGTGTGTTATGCTGCTCTTTGAAGGTGCTGTTTTATGCTAGGGTTTGGACTGATTTTTGTCTTTGTTTATTTTGCTTTCTTGGTAATTGTCTAGTTGGTGCCTCTTTTGCTCTTCGTCTGTGTATTTGGCTTATCTGTTTTTTTTTCCTTTTAGCATATGATGGTATTTGGCTGCTTTGTTTTGTGGATATAAGTTTGATATTGAGCTAGTTTTTTTTGTTTATTGAGTATGTCTCTGTTACAAACTTGTAATGTGAGGTGGTAGGATCTTAAAAGAGAAGTAATTTTTATTTTTTCTGAGGGTCGAGAAATCAGAGAGGTCAAGTTGCAGGCACATTAATAGGAAGATGTTCTGTGGTCTGCAACAATTATTTATTCACAGTCTGGTATGATATTTCTCTTTTGATAACGTTGGTTTGTGAATATTTTCTAGTTCTGATAGGAAATTAAATTACAAATATTGTAACCTTTATCTTTTTCTTCCCCTGGTTCCATTGTGGTGTTCTATATTGGCCTGGGCATTCCTTTAAATAAGTTTTGTCATGGACATTTTCTTTTTTCTCCTTAAAAAAACTAAACCACAACTTTGTTCAGCTGGCAAGCTTAATATATGTTGGAATAGATATAAGTGTCAAATTAAACGAATGATAAACAGTATTAGAGTGGAATCTCTTTCAAGGTAAATGGAGATTGATGGCCAGAGTGATTCACGCACATTTTTGAGGATGATTTGCTCTTTCATGCTTACCAGTTTTCATTGAAATGAATTCAACCTGATTCTCAGTCAAGGCTTGGCTGCTTTATTTGCTTAAAGAATTACATGCTGCATGAGAAAGTTCTTGGGTTCCATTGATTTTTTTCTTGGTACTTGTTGGAGAACAATTTGTTTCTTCCAACTGGTCTCTTAATTGAGCAGAAATTTGTCCCTTTTTTTTACCAGATGGGTTCTCTGCCTAACGGATCCAGTGTCTTGCCAGAAGAGTCAGGCACAAGTCAAGGGTTAGTGATCTGATTTATTTGTCCTGGATGGTGTTTATATGCTGTTGTTTTGGACAAGTTAATAACTAATTTTGTCCTGCAGGTGTCCTTTGACTGAGCTTCACACAAAGAAGAAACCTGATCCTGATAATCAAGATGGCAGTGATACTGAGGATGATGAAGGGGATGATGACGATGATGGCCAAGATGATCAGGATGATGATGATGATGATGAAGGTGCTGATGAGGATGAGCCTGGCAAAGACAGCGAGGATGGTGGGGATCCAGAGGATGAGCCTGAAGCCAATGGTGATGGTGGCAGCGATGACGATGATGACGAAGATGATGACGATGAAGATGATGACGACGACAATGATGAGGAAGAAGATGAGGAGGAGGAGGAAGACGAGGAAGATATTCCCCAGCCACCAGCTAAGAGGAGGAAATGAGGCTAAAATCATCTTTTTTCATATTTTGTTTTACCTTTCTTGTTAGGGTGGGAGTTTGGGTTAAATAGGGAGTGTAGACTGGGAGGATTCGGGGTGTCTTATCTGCATCATGGTAAAAAAGATTGTGGTATTTTTGTGGGACACATCTTGGTATTTCTAATGTTTAGAATTCTGTAGTATTTATTCACAGTTGCATATTTCCCTGTGTTATACTGAGTTCACCTGTGCTCAAGAGTAGAATCTTGGGATCCTGCAAGCTACAATTGTCGGTGGATTCATGGGGAATGGTGCTGCCATTGCCACTGTTTCTACCAAAGATTGAACCCTGGCAGTGGTGCTGGTACATTGCTAGCTTGGCAGCATTGCCCACATAATTTATGGCAACGATTTGTTCATTGAATCTTGTGGAACTTTTCAATTTTTTCTGCACTGCAATGTCTTCATAAACATTTTAATAAATCAGGCATATGTTAAACCGGACAGCTTTCCAGTCATGGCTAGATGAGCACTGGAACCGGCATTGCCGTAAGCCCGTAACAAGCACTTTGTGTTTCAACTATTAAGACGGCATATGGATGATATCATTTTTTTAATATGATATAATGATATATATAATTATATTAAATTAATTTAGGATAACCTATTAAATTTACCATAAAGGTTATGAAATTATAATAAATCTATAGAAAAAAAAGCTTTACCATAAGGATCATGAAATTATGATAAATCTATAGAAAACAAGCCAAAATAAATTATGAAGGTTAATCCTTAATCAATTCAATATTGAATAATAAAATAAAAAAAAAACTCAAGTCAACTCATGTTAACCTACCAAACTAGTGACCTGGTTCATGAAATCGGGATAACTCAATGGAAAACATATAAAAAAATTATAAAACTCAATTTTCAATCAATAATGAAGAATGAAATAAAAAAATCAATTAAAAAATGCTTAGAAAAACCCCAAGTCAACCCAAACCAACCTTTTAAACTCGTGACTTAGATAATAAGACCATAATAATTTCATAAAGAGCAAATAAAAAAATTACGAAACTCTATTTTAACATAAAGGTTGAGATCGAGAAAAAAAAAATTAGATCTATAAGATCTTGATAACTCCACGTAAAATAAATTAAAAAAAAATACAAAGCTCAATTTTCAAACAAATTGAAATTGAAATATAAAATTATAAAAGAAAAAAAACTAAATAAAAAAGAAGATTGAGTTGTTGGAAGGTGAAATTGAAAAAAAAAATTCAATTAGAAAAGAACCAAAAAATAAATTGAGTTAGTTTGGGTTAACTTACCAAACTTGCGATTCAGGTCACAAGATTGAGATAGGTCCATAAAAAGCAAATCGAAAAAAATTATAAAGTCTAATTAAAAAAATATTCCATCAAAAAAGGATTCCGAAAAATGAATAGAGTCAACATGGATCAACCTATCAAACCCATGATTTGGATCAAGAGATCGGGATAACCCCATAAAAAAAAATAAAAAAAATATAAAGCTCAATTTCAAATCAATATAATGATGAATAATGAAATAAAAAAAATCAATTAGAAAAGGTGGCCTAAAAAACAACCCGAGGCAATCTGTGTTCACTTGTTAAACTCACGATCTGGATCATGAGATCGAGATAAATTCATGAAAAATAGATAGAAATAAATTATAAATCTCACTTCTAACAAATCTAATGTTGACGGTTTAAATCGAGAAAAAAATTAAATACATGATATTAGTAATATAACCCAATATAAAGAAAAAAAAATCTGAAGCTAAATTTTTAAAATAACCCAATAGTAAAAGGTAAAGTTAAAAAAAAAAAAAGTTCGAAGTGGTGATATTTATAAAAAAAAAAACCATGAAACAGTATTATACAATTATTTAGCCACATCTTTTGGTTCCTTAGTATTTTGTTAATAATTAGTTTAGTGATATATTATACCAGTTCGTCCGTGTGGACACATTTTTCAACGTGTGTAACACTGTACACAAAATCGATAGCCATGGTGTAATTAATAGGAAAATCACTACAAGCTGGATTAAAAAAAAAATAAAAAAATAAATAAAGATTGAAGTGTTGTTTTTAAAAAATATTGAAAAAAATTAAAAAAATTATAAGCTTTGAATTATTATTTTTATATTATTTTTATTGTTTGATGTACTGATATTAAAAATAAATTTAAAAAATAAAAAAATTATTTTGATATATTTACAAATAAATAACATTTTAAAAAATAATTTTTACCATATTCTAAAACAAACAATAAAATGAAAATATATGGTGTAAATCAAACTTTGAAAACTATAAGATATCAGTGTTTGAATAATTTAATAATTTCTTTTCTTTATAATTTTATCATCCTCAGTATCAAACTATAAGATATCTGTGTATGAATAATTTATAAAATTATAATATATGTTTTTTTTTATGTAATTACTATTAAAAGTTAAAT
>Ga0307515_10019145_pt1 | contig 12342 bp, 6 predicted proteins | sample 17_EM_MG_FD_194513 | JGI IMG/M metagenome (GOLD analysis project Ga0307515, IMG submission 194513) | Populus trichocarpa ectomycorrhiza microbial communities from riparian zone in the Pacific Northwest, United States - 17_EM | ecosystem: Host-associated > Plants > Roots > Unclassified | place...
GTAACTCATTTGAACAAGACCCATCCACCAACAAGTGTGAGAATACTATTAAATATATTTCAAAGAACATACAGTAGCAAGAACACATTAATTACTATATATGTAATTTAAATATTGGGATTAAATTCAGGACAGAACTCAATCAGAAGAAATCTGAGCTAACTTCTTTGTTTAATTCTTCTCCGAGCAATCTTGCCTGGGCTGCCCTGGATATAAGCACATATCTCTGCGGGCAAAACTGTTGTCTATTAACCATTAGAGGTAAGTTTCACTTTGCTTCTTCTCAAGTTCATGAGTTTAAGTCTTTTCAGGATATTAAAAATTTATATAGTTATTAATTTTAGAGTTTGTAAAATTAATTAAAAGATACACAAACTAATCCGGATATTTATATTAATAATAATAATAATAAAAATTGATATTTATTATTATATGGCTGATGCACGATGGTGTGTTGCTTTGACAAAACGTAGTGGGCTACAAGTCTCTTAACACTCCCATGTGCACTGTATGCCAATAACTTGTAATTATATTTAATATCATTATCAGATCTCTGCTTAGTTTCAGTTCCAACGTCTGAATTCTCAGATTTCAGCTCCAATTTCTGTGTTCTGAAGAGTATTTTCAAATGCTTGATATGCAATTATTTTTGTTCCACGTTAGTTCATGGATATTTTAGAATTAACTTGTACATCAACCCACCAAAATTAATTCTTGTTTTTGGGTGGTCTTAAATGTGTTCCTCTCACATCGTTATAGAAGAATTTAATATTTTTTTTATATGATGCTCTCGAGATTTGAACTCATGAGATAATAATAATAATGAAGAGAAGAATATACCTCCTATAAACTCCTTAAAAATAATCTTGAAGAAATCATCTAGGTGGTGGTCCAGTGGTAAAAGTTCGGGATCAAGAGGTTTGCTCCCTTTGTGGTCTTAAGTTCGAGCCCTGTGGTTGCTCATATGATGGTCACTGGAGGCTTACATGGTCGTTAATTTTAGGGCTCGTGGGATTAGTCGAGATGCACGCAAGCTGGTCCGGACACCCACATTAAACTAAAAAAAAATCTTGAAGAAGAGGAAATACTAGTATCAATCTTAACTCATTGTTGATATTTCCTTCGTGACTTCCTTTAAATGGCCTTTACAATAACAATATTAAGGTTGTGTTTGGTATTGTTATCAGATTATCGATTCATGAAAATTTTTTATTTTAAATTAATTTTTTTGTATTTTTTTATATCATTGTGATCTGATGATATTAAAAATAAATTTTAAAAAATAAAAAATATTATTTTGATATATTTTCAAGTAAAAAATACTTTGAGAACGAACTTGTTTTCCCAATTTTTCAACCCACAAACAACGTTTCGGGTTTTAACAAAATTGAGTTTTAAGCTGATTTTTTTTACTTAAAAAACCTCATAGCCGAGATATTTAACTCGTTTTTTGGGCCGGGTTTTAGGTTGATTGAGGCTATTATATTTGCAAAACAAAAAAAACAAAATCTTCATTTTATTATTGAATCAAATCTTCAAAAATAAGGTAGGAAATAAATCACCGAACTAGAAATTGTGACAGTGATTGCGATTTAAAGTGTTTTTCACTTAGAAATGTTTTAAAATGATGTTTTTTTATTTTTTAAAATTTATTTTTTTAGATCAATATATCAAAACTATCTATAAATATAAAAAGATAATTTTTAATATTTTTTTTTTTAATTTTTAAAAAACACAATTTCAATCGCGTTCCCAATACGTTATTAATCTAGTCTGCTTGAGATAATATGGTCACACAGACAAACACTTCACACGTGGAAAGATGAAACAGTGTCGCATCATATCAATCCATCCTAAGTCGCTGCCCACTTCTTTTTAGTCTCTTCTAGTTCGAAGAAGTTATGGCCATGATGTTTTTGTACCTAACACTGATTTATTGTTTATATTACTTGATTAATATTTTAGTGCCTTGTATGATTTGTTTTTAATACACGAATTCTTAACACAAATCATCAAGAGACGTGGACCAACCTTTGAGTCCCACGAGGACTCACACCACCCCTTGCCCTCCTCGAAATACTTTGTCACTAGGCAAGTCCAATATTAATATATCGAGGGATGTGGACATCACACAATCAATGGCATGCTTAATTTTATATGCCACGAGGTCAAAGTAGCGTTCAAGATGAAGATGATTGACTACTAAAAGTGCTTTTGGTATCTTTTTCAAACTGTTTTTTATTTAAAAAGAAGGTATTAAATTGATTTATTTAATTGCTTCTAGATGATTTTGATCTTCTAGTGTTCAAAGCAAAAGAAAAATCTAAAAAGATTACTTGAATGTATTTTTAATTGGAAAAATACCATATATTATAATATCAAATACCCACTAAAATTTTAATAGATACCAATTCATGAGAGTTGATTTTTTTTAAATATATTTTCAATTAAAAGCCATTTACTATTCAGTATAAAAACAAAATTGATGGTCTTCATCAGCTAATTAATCAAAGACAAAACCCTCCATTAAGGTTACTGCCGATAACGATAATCTAGTGGTCCATTGTCTAGATGGTTAAGAAATGTTAATTGTGCAAACACTGGCCTCTCGGGAGGTTCCCTTCAGCACCAAAAGGCCCATTTTTGCCTCGATTGGCGGGGGGTAGGGTTCATCATCCTCTCTCCCTCTCTCTCTTTTTAGTTTTTTCCTTCAATTTTCTTGCTTTTTATAATCATAAGAAAGAAAAGCGACACGCCGTTTGACTTAAAATCCAATCCACACGATTCTTTAACCTATCTTCTCTACCCAAAAGTCATAATGAAAGCTGCCATTGCTTTTTCATTTTCTCTCGGCATAATTATTCCATAATTATAGAAAAAGCTATTTCTAGCAATAAAAATCTTAAAATACTACTGGTGGTGGTGACGTCGTGGGAGGGAGATCCAAACTGGGATAGGAAAAAAAAATAATAATAATATTAAAGTTGCAAATAATAAAATAAAAAAAATGTAACAAAACCTAACCCCTTTCTTAAAACACAAACAACGGCAGTAAGTTGTTCTTGGGACTTGGACGGTCTTGTTACTTTGTTCTTGTTTTTGGTACTTGGTGGTGTAGTTGGGGTTAGCTTAAGCCAAAGTCTACGTAAATACGGCGTCGTGTCATCCACTAAAACACCAGACCCTTATTTTAGTAGACTTTGAAACGGAAGATGAATCCTACACGTCACACACTCTCTCCTCCCCTTTTCTCACTTTGACTTTTTTCTCCCTCAACTTTTTTATTATTTACTCTAATAGTAAATCCCGAAAGTCAGTCAACGCCGTTAGATCACGGTTTGGAAACGGAAGCAGCATCTTTAACAGCGCCACCATCACCTCCAACGTTACCCATTGTAGCCGACTGGACGGTCAAAACAGACATGCTGGGCGAGGCTGGCCCTTCGCCGTTGGATTGGAGCAAAGCGTGGTGGTTGTTGTTGATCGCGGGGCTCCTGTTGTGACAAGTGGCGGTTGAGATAGCGGTTGCGAGTGAGATGGGCATCAAACAAAGCCCTTTCCCTTGTAAATACTGCATGGCTGAGCCCATATCCTCTTCCATCAACTTAGCCACCTGGTGCTCTGTCACCGTCAAGCTGCTGTCGTTAGTTCTGGCCGTTTGGTTGCCGTTAGAGGTACGGGAGAGGGACCCACCATCGGCACTGGCCTGGATACAGTCACCACCAGCCTACAGAGACAGGAAAAAAAAAATCAGGAAATGTTGTTTATGATTGTTTCGCTTTTAAAGAGGAATCTGAGAAAAAAGAGAGCACGCGTGCTCCTTTTCTTCTTGTCGTGTTGTTGTGATTGCGGGGGTTCTGGGGACTCTGGATTGGACTGGTGGGGCGGTGAGAGGCTTTGTGTATTTTTCACTACATGGAAAACTAGTTGGTTTTCAAGGGTCCATTTAGGGCATGGTCTGTGTAGTTAAAAATTCGATTTTTTAATTGAACTGGGTAAATAAAACTAATTCTTTTAATTTTCTGTAAAAAAAAAGGTGAAATTATCCTCAGTTGAAGTTACTGTAGCGTATGCTCACGAGATTACCTCAGAGGACATGTCAGCAACAAGGGGGGCAACGGCAGCTGCACCGCCTAATCTGCTCATGCTCAAGACCTGCTTGTACGCAGGAAAACAAGAGACAATAATTAGCCAGCAAAGAACACTTTATTACTGTTAATTAATTATAAAAAGGAGACAATGAGTGAGGGAATATATTAGTTTGGTAATAAGCCAGCAAGTAGATACATACCATAAAAGAAGATTTAAAAACCATATCTTAAAAAAATAATATGTCAACCAAACATGGGAATCACTTGAATTATTATAAAATTTAAAGTAAAAAAAAATAAAGTTCAGTTAGAGAAAGATGAGAACCTTGACTTGGAGCTGCAGGAATTTAACATAGTCGATGATCTCATCAAGCATTGAAGCCTTGTCTGTCTGTCATTCCACAAAACCTCTTCAGTACACAATTCTTAATCCTTAATTTAATTACAAGTAATAATTATTATGATTATCCCCTTAGAGCTGTTTGACACAAAACCTCTTAGGTACACAATTCTTAATTTAATTACATATTAATTAATTACAAGTAATAATTAGCTCTTTGAGATTGCCCCTTATAAAAATGGTTTTTATGCTAAAAAATATATATATATTTTTAATATTAATACATTAAAAATATTAAAAAAATAAAAAAAAATTCAGTTAAAAAACAATCTTGAAGAAGAAGTAAACACAGATGAAGAAGCGGTGTAAAACAGAAATCCCGATCCATTCGCCACCCATTGCGGGTGCTGATTGGAGAACAGTTCTGGGACCAACTAACAAACAGTCTAAAAAGAACAGCACAAGACACCTAATTCAGAAACAACCCACTATACTATCGACACCTGTCTATCCAAAAAATAGAACCACCCGAAATTTCAAGGAATACACGTAGAAACTGATAAAAACCTGACTGGCCAGTTACTAGAAGAAGATGATGATGAAGAAGAAGAAGAAGAAGAATCAGTTCAGTTTTTCTTCTGGTTTCTTGGTCAATCAAATTGAGCAGTGGCCACAAATGATTTTAAAGAGATATAAATTAGTAGTTCATGTCTTATTCTTGTTTTACCTTGTTGGCATTAGGCACCAATTCTTGCAGAGCTTTCATTCTTTCTGCAATTCTCTCCCTTCGTAACTGCCCACATAAAAAATCAATCAATCTACGTTTATTTTCGTACTAATTAATGGCATAAAGCGAGAGTCAGTGACGAGGAGGGATAGGAATAGTACCCTTTCAGCTATGCTATGTGGGTCCGTTGCTTGACCTCTTCTAGCCCTAACCCTTTGTCTAGGTTGAGCTGGTGCACCACCATTGGAGCCACTTGCTTGAGGTTGGTTCATCACAGCCGTGGTGGCTGCCCCTTGAGCCCCAAAATTCTGTGCCTGCATAGCCCCTCCCTATACAATCACACAAGATTAATAAAATAAACGTGTAGAAAATATGAGTAGAAAATCTGAATACATACCTGGGGATGGTTAAAATGTTGCATGGACTGGTTCGACGCCTGACCAGTTCCGTTCATAGATCCAGCACCAAAACCATTAAACAATCCTTGCATTGAACCGTCTCCTCCCTGAACGAGGGGGAAAAAACACAAATAATAAGCTGGCAATTTAATAGAATTTAGTCCCAGCTGCTCTGTTTCGTAAAACTAAAAATGAAAATGAAAAAGAATTTAATAACAAACGAAGATGAAAACCACCTTAAAGGAGGAGCCATCAATGACGTCATTTTGAGGGAGGACGCCGCGAGCAGCAGCCATCAGAAGCTGCTGTTGTAGCATCATTTTAGCGGCGGCGGCAGCACCACCACCACCACTGATCTGGTGTTGTCTCAGCTTAGAAGCCAAAATTACAGACTCATCAAAGTTATTATGAAACCCAAGATTACTATTGTCGGTATTAGATGGTGCGGTTTCATCCGACAAGTCTCTAGGTTTGGCTATAGAGTTGCTGCTGTCGTTGTTATTAATGGGCATGGTGAGGTCCCAAGGAGACTTGAGGTCAGGCCATGAACAAGGAGGAATATTAGACAGCATTTGTTCAAGAAAATCATCATTCGAGGATGAATTGGGATCAAAGTGAGAGTTTTGGATCTGCGAAGGGTTCTGTTGGTTTTGAAGGTCTTGTAGAGGGATTTGTGATGATGGGTTTAAGAGCGAGTTAATCCCTTGCATTTCTCTACTACAAGGCTGCATCTTTTTGAAACAGAATGGATAGATTTCGTAAGAGCTTGAGGGTTTTGGGGTTTTGTGTGATATATATATATATTTGAGATGGGTTTTGGGTTTGGTTTGCTTCAAGGGGATGGAAAACGAGAAGGAAACAGGAGTGAAGAGGGCATTTGGGTTTCCAAATAATGTTTATTTAGGCCAAGACTGCAGAGAGAAGAGATCTCTTCCACTAATTCCCTGTTTTTTTTTTTCCTTCTTCTTCTTCGTTGTATGTTAGGGATTGGAGGATATTAAATAGCAAAAGGGAAGCTTCTTTGTTTGGGTTTTGATTAGCTATCTTTTGTTTCATCTATATATCCTTTGGGGGTTTAGCTGGTGTGTTAGCCATGGTAGGGTTAACTGTGGATTTTTAGAGAATGTTTGTTTATATTTTTAATTTTTTCTTTTTAACTTTGTTATAAAAAAATATTATTTTAATATATTATTAATTAAAAAGCAGCATACTAAGACATTATTGGTTTGTGCGGGCCAAACATTCTTTTTAATTTTTTTTAATCATTTTGACGTATTAATTTTTAAAAATAATAATAATAAAATATTTTAATACATCTTTAATTAAAAAATACTTTTAAAAAACAACTTTTAACAAAATACCAAACAGCAACACCAAACAGCTTTGTCGAATGGCCACTGTCGATGATAACGCGTGAGTTCCACTCTTTCCTTATTAGAGGCCAGGAGCCGAAGACCGTTTCTTTTCCTTTATTTTTTTCCTTTCTAAAAAGGACCCTTTTCTCCCTTTTCACATGAGGTGTCAGTTGAAACTTCTTATCATAAAAATTCATGGGCGTCGAGGTGTTGTGTATATAATTATCATTTATTTAAATTGTTTTACTTATGTGTGTGTATTACTGACAGTTAAAATAAAATAATTGCGGACAAATACAGACACGCATACATAGTTTTGAAAACACATGTCTTTAATTTAGTGTATTTAAACATTTTACTTCAAATCATTGTGTTATGAATCTTATTCTTGCTTATATATTGAATTTGAAAATTTACCTGTTAATTACACCACAAAATCCAATAATTTTGTGTAGAGTTAAGTATTTACAAGTCTTGCATGTAATATTAATTATATGTGATAATATGTGAATATACATGTTTTTTTTAATTAACGTGGGTGTCCAGGCCAGCTTACGCGCATCTCGATTAATTCCACAGATCCTGAAGTTAACGACCATGAAAGTTTCCAGTGACCATCATATTAACAACCACATTGCTCGAATCTGAGACCACAGGGAGAGCAAGCTCCTTAGTCTCAAGCTCTTATCATTTGACCACCTACTAGATGGTTATGATATATATGTTTTATTTAGATATATTTATGATGTGATGATTTATTTATCAGTGTAAATTTAAACACATACATTATAGTCCTTCAAATTTTATTTCAAAAATTTCTAATATATTCTAATAGCACGATATAGAAGATTTAACTTATATGATTGATTTATATAATTGAGTAAAATCTCAGTCCTTAATTCAATGTCAATGATCATATAAATTAGATTGCTCCATTTATTTTATTTTATTTTTACTCCGAGCTCACTTAATTTCTTTAACATACATGTCTTGGAGGATGACTCATGCTGGAATAACACCAAAATTTAACCTATTCTAAGCAATAACCATGGACTTGGTATTTTTGCATCTATAAACAGTAATAAAAATTATAGCGTAGTAGTTATTATTTTTTAAAGTGTTTTTTATATGAAAATGTATTAAAATATTTTTTTTATTTTTTTAAAATTCACTTTTGATATTAGCATATGAAAACAATTTTAAGACACTAAAAACAATTAATTTAAAATTTAAAAAAACTTAAAAATTTTGAGAAACACTGTTGAACTACAATACTAAATAAGGCTTTAATTGAATTCTAAGCTCTCATTGTTCGGGTGAAGTGTCCTTTGCACAATCACTCTTTGAAAACTTGTTTGATATTATAATAATGGTTATTTTTAAAGTATTTTTTATTTAAAAATATATTAAAATAATATTTTTTTATTTTTTAAATTTTATTTTTAACATCAGGTAATTTGAAAACATAAAAAATAAAATTTTTAATTTTTTTTAAAAATTTTAAAAACATAAAAATAAATAAACGTGCTATAAGTCCCGCGTGGTCGGCCAGTTAATTACGGTTCGCTTTCAACCGCGTTGCTCGATGCTAATTAATTTACCCATTTTGTCATTTATGGAAAATGTGACATAACAAGCAACTAGCTAGTAGCTACTGCTAATCAATATCCTAATGACACCTCCACCGCCATTAATTACCATCTAAGGCTCTAAGCACAGACATATTTACAAGAACCATCCTCTGAGCTGATGCGACCCAACTTCACTCAGATCCCATCTAATCTTTTAGTTGGAAGTTAAATAAGTTGATCTGTGGATTGAGAGTGAATCTAAGCTATTATTTATATATTTTTTTAAATGATATTATTTTAATAAAAAGATAATAATTCAATATATATATATATATATATATAAATGCCAAGTTTTACATCGGTAAATCACTAGGTTTCGCTACTCAAGATGAATGAAGTGTTGATCAGAGTTGATTATTTGTAGCCTATTTGGCAGGGCGGTTAAGATTGGTTTTTAAAAAGAAAATTATTTTAAAATATATTAAAATAATATTTTTTTATATTTATTTTTAATATTGTCATATTAAAACGATTAAAAAATTTATATAAAAAAAAATTTAAAATTAAAAAAAAACGATTAAACAAGAGTGATTTCATGACTATAGCCTATCCTGCGAGTAGCGGCCTTTCTTCTTTCCCATTTCCCTCGTATTTAGCCGCCACATTCAGTTTTTTTAAAAATTTATTTCACCACGTCTAATTTTTGCCCCAATTTCGCCTCCAATTAATTCGAGGCCGTTGGCCAATCAACTACCCAAAGTTGAAATGGATTGAACTACTATAAAGCCACAATCATACGGTTTTTAATTATTATTTTTTTATTAATATAAATATCCGGATCAGCTTGATTGCATCTCGATTAATTCCACGATCCTGAATTTAATGACCATGTAAACCTCCAGTGACCATCATATTAACAACCACATGGCCCGAATCTGAAACCACAGGAGAAACAAACCCCTTAATCCTATAATTATCTTTATTTTTATTAATGGTCTAGATGTTTATTTAAAAACAAGAATATGCAAATTATATTTCTTGATACAAAAAAATAATCATTTTTATGGATGTATAAATCTATGGGTCGTGCTCAAAGAGTATAAGTGGATGTAATCTCAAATTATGTTTCGAGTAGTAATTAATCGAAGATGAGTAGTTAAATATAAATAAATTTTGTTTAAATTACTGAAAATGACAAATAACATAGCTCCTCTAATACAACAAAAAAAATAAAAATAAAGGTAAAGGAGTTGGAGGCATTTTCCACCCATCAAAATCTCCATAGCTCTAGAAATTTTTGTGAAATTCTGTTGATCCTTCGGTCTCCGTGTCAAATGTGCTGTAAAACATTCTGATGTTAAATTAAACTTTGATTTTATGAAATAAAATATTAGGTTATTGTTAAAAAAAATTGAAAGACTAAGTACAAATTTAATTTAAAAAAATTTGGTCCCTGTTCAATTTGGTTTGACAATTAGAGGTGGAGAAATCAGAGGCAAATTTTTGTTTTAAAATAATTTCTCAAGTTTTGGTTTTTGTTATTTGATCCATCTTCTTTTAGATTTTTACGGTTTGATTATAATCTTTATTTTTATCATGTTTTAGTTCTAAAATGTTAAGAGAAAAGAGAAAAAATTACTCAAAAAATAAAAATAAAGAAGAGAGTGTGTGTTCAGTCAACAACAACATTTCAACCATAACAAGACCGATCTCAATGTCATTGAATTTGTTTTAGAAAAAAAAGTTCAATGTAGGTGGTGTAGTGATTTTGCCCTTCGTATATGTCAGAAAAAGTAAATCAAGACTCATGATTTATATTCTAACTCGGTTTGATTTATGTTTTTTAAACCGATTAAAAAGTGTATGTAAAGTTATGAATATCTTCATAGAGATTTTAGGATATTTTGGAGTTATTATTATATTTAAATACACTAAAATTTGAGTTTTCAAGGTAGCAAAACTCGAACCCTAACTTCTCAGCTAGTCAGAGGTGTTGGATAACACATTATTTGTGTAAAATGATATATTGTCCATTATGTTAAAAATAAGAGAATAGAACTACGTGTCATTCATCCATTTAATAATAATAAAGAAAGCTCGGCGTGCATGCCTAGCTTTCCAAATCAATACCCGTCTGAGCTTCATCTCTCAGGCCAGGTGCAGGAAAGCCTAGGCTTGTTGGCATGACTTTTAGCTAAATAACATTTAACTTTAAAAGAAAAATTAAAATGAATTAATTCTCTTTAATAGACTTATTAATTTATGCATTGATCCAAGGTATAGTTTCTAAGAAGATTAAAGCTTTATATGGTAATAATAATAATATCTTTATAAATAAGTATATATTAACCTAATATGTAGATTTTAAAGAAAAAATAGCAAGGATCGGTTCACCCTCCCTGTCCAGAAAACTGAAAAGAAAAGGATGCAAACCCGAGAACACTATTAAAACTAAAAAAGGAATCGAAATATATATAATTAATTTATGCATTGATCACATCCCAGTCTTGAATGCAAGAATGATATATATATATATATATATATATTCCTTAATTACCAATGCAATTGCATGCACATGCATGCTTAAATGAAGATACGACTAAATCAAAAGAAATAGATTGTGATATTTAGATTGTTGGAGGGTTCATGATCACAGAAAGATCCAAGTGCTGCTCCTACGATATATGTTACCATTTCCAATTTTCATGCGATCTTAGCTGTTCAGAACCCATGTTCATTGCATCGTATCTTGGATTACAAGGCAGGGAAATCTCTGAAAATAATGAACAAGCTCCAAAAGATCAATTCAATGCATCGCAAACAACGTCCACAAGTTCATCTCAAATCAACTAAATGGGAATTTAAAACACATACATGCTACTATACACCAGTTCGTGTATGCCCATTAGAAGATTTCAAGAAAAATCCTTTTGAATATTCTCTCAAATTTATCAAACCCTAATTAACAACTCTTTACTCATTACGAAAGTACTTTTAAAGTGCAATATCTTGTGCTTTCTTAATGGATTCTGGATCATGTATTGATGAGCTGAAATTGTTTAACATATGGGATATTCTTACTTTCAAGAAAAGCAAAGCATTGTAACTCTTCAATATCCGGTGTGAAAGGCACGATCTCTATTGCATTGAAACGCGTTTTTCAAGTGTTCAACCTAATCAAATTAATAACATTATAAGATGTGATCTTGTTTTTAATATTTTTTTTGGTGGCTTAAGTATAATTAACACGATATATTCCATAATATATATATATATATATATATATAAGCTTGAATTTTGAGAGGATTTTCGTAAGATATAGCGAGTGATTAATTGTTTCTTCTATGTTGTGAGAATATGAATGTGGTCATACATAGCTACCCTAGTGTGCAGGATCAGAGGCGCGCACTCCTAACAGTAGACCTCTTCATATATATATTAATGTCACAATAAATAAAAATGTCATATATAAATTCTTCACGAGCTGACAAGATCTTTTTTGTAGTATTTATTTTTCTGGAAGGAGCAGATTAAAGTACAAAAGTTTAATAGCTAGCGAATATATATGCAATTCTACTATCAGAGAAAGAGCTAACTGTAGAAATATAATTGTGGATAGTACTTTACACAGGCCATATCACCTAATTCACACGGCATCGAGTAACCTCTTTCTTAATTTGTGTTCGACCTAGTTAAAGTCAATGAAAGATTTGTTGTACTCCTAGAATTTCAACTCTTTTTTTTTTTTTTCCTTTTCCTGTTCAAAGTCACTACTGACTTTTGACGAAGTTACAGAAGTGCATTTTTTCCTCACCATGAAAATTCCCACTTCTGCCAATCAACTTCCCTAGCTAACACCT
>Ga0307515_10019146_pt1 | contig 12341 bp, 11 predicted proteins | sample 17_EM_MG_FD_194513 | JGI IMG/M metagenome (GOLD analysis project Ga0307515, IMG submission 194513) | Populus trichocarpa ectomycorrhiza microbial communities from riparian zone in the Pacific Northwest, United States - 17_EM | ecosystem: Host-associated > Plants > Roots > Unclassified | place...
GCAGATCGAAAAGATTCGGTTGTTGATAGGCGGATGAAACATGGTGTTTTCCATTGAGCGGTAGAAACTAAAAACGTCGCGCGCAGCGCACGGTTCCTCAGATTAGCGCGGCGCCTGTGCGAAACCCTGCACAGCGACCGCTGCGACGAACACTCACAAGGTTTGCACGGCGATTCATTGGATTATTCCGCTATCCTTGAGTTCTTCGCACCTACCACGAAAGGCTCGCTTAGTCATGAGTGCCCCGCCCCGTCCGATTCGGTTTTACGGTTTCACAATCTCAGGCCATGCCCACCGCGTGAAGCTTTTGTTGACGATGTTGGGTTTACCGTTCGAAGAAATCGAGGTGGATCTGCGCGGCGGCGTGCACAAACAACCGGAATACCTGGCCAAGAACAGCTTTGGTCAGGTGCCCGTCATTGAAGACGGAGACGTAACGCTCGCAGACAGCAACGCGATCATGGTCTACCTCGCGAGCAAGTACGACGCGTCGGGGCGCTGGTATCCGCGGGATCCTGCCATTGCGGGAGAGATTCAAAGATGGCTATCGGTCGCGGCCGGACAATTGGCGGCGGGTCCTTCGACCGCGCGCCGAACGAAGATCTTCGCCAAAAAGTTCGATGAGAACGCGCAGAGGATCGCGCATGAGCTGCTCGGCGTGCTGCAGTCTCATCTTGCCGCTCGCTCCTTTCTGGTTGGCGATGCGCCGACGATTGCCGACCTCGCCCTCTGTACATATACCGCACATGCTCCCGAAGGCGGAGTGGCGTTGGAAGCCTATCCGGCCGTTCGCGCCTGGCTTGAGCGAGTCGAGGCTTTGCCGGGTTTTGTGGCGATGCCGCGCGCGGCGACGGCGTGAGACACGGAGAGGGTTACTCGCTCAGTAGACTGCGCGCTTCTCGTGTAAGCGAGTGCTCCGGTCCGTAACCGCTTGCGAGTGCCCGGCCGGCGCGCTCTAACAACGGGCGCGCGACCGAGGGTTTGCCACGGGCGATCTCGGCTTTCGCCAGCAGTAACAATGCTTCTCCCACATCGCCACTCGTGTCGGGACCGCGCGCCAGCGATTCGGCTACCAGCAAAGCATCGCGCGCGTAGGCCTCTGCTTCGGCCGGACGCCCGGATTGCAAAGCGACCTCGCTGGCCATTGCGAGCGCCATACGGGCCGGCGGTCCCTGCTTTTTCGCGGGGAACCCGGCAACGGCCAGCGCGATTTCCACCGTTCGCTTCGCTTCATCGAACGCCCCATGCTGTAACGCCAATCGGGCGCGCACCAGTTCCAAGGGCACGCGAGAATTGGGATTGGCCGACATCTTCGCGTCGAGCAGCGGCATGGCTTCCGCGATCGCGGCTTGCGCTTCGTCCGTGCGCCCCATTCGAGCGTACGCCATCGCTTTCGCGCGCAGCGCGGCCACCAGAAACATCTTGTTCTGCGACGCTCGCGCCGTCTCGGCAACGCCTTCGAGCGTCGTGAGCGCTTCCTCAGGCATGTCCAAGCGCACCAGCACCATTGAACGATTCACCGCATACGCAACCGGCTCGGCGTTTTCCGGCTCGATCTCGCGCGCGAGCTTCTGCAGCGACCGATGCGATGCCAAGGCCGTGCGCAACTCGCCCATCGACGCGATGACCAGTGTTTGATTGTGCAGAGTAGTGAGCGCGGCGGTGGTGTTCGCGCGCCCGAAGCGGTTGTGCGCCTCGCTTGTCAGCTGCGCCATCTCGAGCGCTTCTCTTAAACGAAAGGTGTTGTTGTAGATGCCACCCAGATTCGAAAGCACATTGGTGTACGCGGCGCGATGAGTTTCGCCTTCGCGCTCGAGCAGACGCCGCGCTTGATTGAACAACCGCTCACCGCCATCGGTGTCTCCGGATCGGCTCGCGTACTGCGCTCGCGCCCGCAAACAGTCCACCCGCAAGCCCAGGTCGGGCGCACTCAAAGCGCTCATCAACTCCGCGGCTTCAGCCAGACGTGCCGGCGCACGATCGATGATCTGGACGGCCGCTTCCGAATAAGCCGCCGTGCATTGTGCGAGCGCCATCAATTCGCGATCGTCCACGCGCTTGCCGAGCTCATAGCCCGCGGTCATCAACTCCACCGCGCGCTTGGTATTCATCATGCCGTGATACTGCTGCCCGAGCTGAATCAGCATGCGTCCGGCGAAACTCGGATCGCCGCTGTATTGCTGCTCGGCGATGCGCACACCGAGTTCCAGCCGCTCGACGCCGGTGAGCGTTTTTCGATCCGAGCCGCCGTCGGACATCAACAACACGTTCAGAAACTCATTCGCGGCGCCGGCACGGCGAGCTTCGATGCGAGCGGCATCGCGTTGCCGCTCCACTTGCACGAGCCGCGCGACAGATATGCCGATGGCCGCAATCAAGACGAGCGCGATGAATGTGGCGACGAACACACCGCCACGATAGCGGCGCGCGAACTTCTTCAGCCGATAGAGAGTGGTCGACGGCGTTGCGGATACCGGCTCGTCTGTTAACAACCGCTCAATGTCTGCAGCGAACGCATCCACGCTTGCGTAACGCGCGACCGGCTCCGGAGAGAGCGCTTTCCCGACGATATTGTGAAGATCTTTGCGTCGCGTAACGCTGGCGACGTGAAGTTGCCGCCCGGCAATGAGCAGCGACAGCACCGCGCCAAGCGAGTAGACGTCCGCGGCGGTGGTCGCCGGCTGCGCAAGCCATTGCTCCGGCGCCGCGAATTGTTGCGAGAGCGTAGTGGCTTCGGATCGCGAGCGCGGCAGACCATCTTCCGAGCCCACGACCCGTGCGATGCCGAAATCCAGCAACTTAACGACGCCGTCATCCGTTACCAGAATATTGGCCGGCTTCAAATCGCGATGGACGACGAGCTGCCGGTGAGCATGGGCCACCGTGCCGAGCACGCTCAGGAACAACTTCAAACGCGCTTCCACCGAAAGATTGCGCGCATCGCAATACTCATCGATGGGCTGGCCCTGCACATACTCGAGCACCAAGTACGGCTCGTTGCGCTCTGAAACACCGGCCTCGATGCAACGAGCGATGTTGGGATGCTCCAGGCGCGCGAGCAGCGCGCCTTCGCGTTGCAGGCGCCGCATGCCCTCCTCACCGAGCCAAACTTTGGTGAGCAGCTTCAATGCGACCCGCACTTCGTAATGCGCATCGACAGGCGACGCGAGCCAAACCGCGCCCATGCCCCCCCGGCCGATCTCGCGCTCCAACACATAAGCGCCGATCCGACGGCCGGCGAGCTTCGTGGCTTGAGTGGAATCGGGTTGCCGACGGTGCGTGTCCATCGCGAGTCCTTTCGTTGGCGGCCGCGATGTTAAGGCTTACATCGCGGCCCTGCGCGACTATCTGGGACCCTGTCCGAGTAAAGGATGCCGGCGGAGGGCGCCCCCCCTCGAGCAGGCTTCCGCGAACGTTTGGCGCGCATAGGGGCAATATGTAAGCGAAACGTTCGCCGAAACCTGCTCGAGGGGGCGGTGAGCAGCCGGTGATCTCCTTGCTCGGACAGGCTTCTACGCTAACCGGCGACTGTGCCTGTCGCCAATGGCGGGCAGATGCCCTTCACCGCTGTCGCTAACGCCAAGCCCCGAGAATCGTCGTGGCTGAGGGTCGCTCAGGCCTCGAGCGCACTCAACATGCGTCGGGTCGCAAAGTGTCGGTAGCTTCCAAGCGCCAACTCACGGACTTCGTCGGGATTGCAGATCTCCGCGACATCCAAAGCGATCCAGCCGTTGTGGCCCAGGTACGCGGGGATGCGATAGCGCTCGTCCAATGTGAACATGGCTTGCCGATCCACTCCGACCCAGAAGGCGAGCCGCATCCGCCCCTTGTCGTGATATGCCGATGCAAAGGATTTCTTCCCGGCGCGCCACACAGGCGTTCCAAACTGGGCGCCTTCCGCCACTTCGGGCCAGGCGGAAAAGATCTTACGCACCGACTTCAGAACCTTCTGCGCGCGCTTGGACTGCATGGGATCGATCTGCTCGGCCGTCAGCGAGCGGGTGGGCGGCTTGATCTCGATGGTGTCGCCGATCTTCGCCGCCAGCGGCTTGGGCGCCACCTTTTCGTAGGCATCGCGCACCAGAGCGGCAATGCGCCGCCACGACAGGCCCTTGTCCAAATGCACCCCGAGCCAGCCCCGCGGCCCAACATAGGGCGGCACGAAGAACTGTTTGGCCCCTTTGCTTGCATACAAAGCCTGCGCGCCGGCCGGAGAGCTCAACCACAGCGCAACACGGCCATCCCCGTGATGATTGATGACGTACATCGCGAAAGTCTTGCCGCGAACGCGGAAATTCGGAAAGCCGTGGGATATGAACTCTTCGGCTTCAGGCAGCCAGAGGCACACTTCGCGTACGGCCTGGTTGATGTCTTTCGCCATAATCGGAAAAAGCCTCTAAATAGGGGTGGGCGACGGATAAAATGCGACCGTCGACGTTGTCCGAATTTGACCGCTCATTGGCGTGAGCACGGCTTGTTACCGCGGCGTCCGGCCAGCAGCATACCTTTCCTCAGCCGGGAGCCCCCAATGAAAACTGCCTTACTCGTAGTCGATGTTCAACAGTCCTTCATGAACCGTCCGTACTGGACGGATGCGGAGTACCCGGAATTCCTTTCGAAGCTGCAATTGCTCGTGGACCGCAGCCGCTCCCGCGCGATCCCGGTGATGCAGATCTTTCACGAAGAGGCGCCGGATAGCGCGGCCAACCCATTTTCCAAGCGGTCTGGCCTGGTGGTCGCAATGCCTCAGCTGCGCATCGAGCCGGACGCCGTGTTTTATAAGAACGTGCACTCCGCGCTGTATGGTCGATCCGCGGACGGGCGCACGCTGGAGCAGTGGCTGCGGGACAATAAGATCGAGCATGTCATCGTGACCGGCATTCGCACGGAGCAATGCTGCGAGACCACGACTCGCCACGCATCCGATGCCGGCTTCAAAGTCACTTACGCCATCGACGCCACTTTGACATTTCCCATGGTGGCAAAATCCGGCCGTACCTATTCCGCTGCGGAGATTCGTGATCGCACGGAGCTCGTCCTCACCGATCGCTTCGCGAATGTGGTGAACGCGGAGGCTGTCGTGCTGTGAGACAAGTGCTGTTCGCGTTGCTGCCGCAGGCCGTTCTGCTCGATGTCGCCGGGCCGGCCGAAGCATTTCGCATCGCGAACCGCAGCGCGCCTGAAAGCTACGAGCTGAGGTTCATCGGCTCGACGCGTACTGTTCGGTCAGCCGTCGGCTTGCAACTGAGCGCGCTCGAGCCGCTGCCCAAAAGAGTCGCGGACGGCTCCGTCATCGTCATTACGGGAGTCACGGGCGACGTGGATTTCACTTCGCCCGCGGTTCAACAATTGAGCGCATGGCTACGCGCAGCCTTCCAAAATGAGACGTTGACGTTGATGAGCGTCTGCGCCGGCGCAATTGTCGCAGCGAACGCCGGGCTGCTTCGCGATCGCGAATGCACCACGCATTTCACGGCTGTACATCAGCTCAGGGAGGAAGAGCCGACTGCGCGAGTGCACGACAACCGTATCTTCGTCGAGAGCGGTCGCGTGTTTACGAGCGCGGGGGTTACGGCAGGCCTCGATCTCGCTTTGTACCTCATCGGCAAGCAATGTGGACATCAACATGCCGCGGCGGTGGCGCGAGAACTTGTGGTCTACATGCGTCGCGCGGGTAGCGACCCCGCGCTATCGCCTTGGGTCATGCATCGCAATCACATTCATCCGGTCGTGCATCGTGTACAAGATGCCGTGACGCGTGAGCCGGCGGCGGAGTGGTCTGCTAAGCGGCTTTCGCAAATCGCGCATACGAGCGCACGCAATTTGGCCAGGTTGTTTGCACAGCATGCGCACTGCTCTCCGCTCGACTATGTGCAGCGAATGCGGGTGGCGATAGCGCGCGAGCTGTTGGCGCAAAGCGCGCTGTCGATGGAGCGAGTAGCTGAACAGTCTGGTTTCAATTCAGCGCATCAGCTGCGTCGCGTGTGGCGGCGGTGGGAAACCGTGCCACCGAGCGCCCTGCGAGCGGAAACGACCCCGCAGATTTAGTGTTGCGCCGATCTGCCCGTGGCACCCACATTCGTATCGGCTGCGTGCGGAGACGACCCCGCAGATTCAATGCAGCGAGGTCCCTTCTCACTCCACCACAGCAATAACTCGCTGCTCCGCGGCCGAACGCTGGGCGGCCGCGATAATCTCGAGGCCTGCGATGGCATCGTTGGGATCTACCGGCGGCGGGCCACCGTTGCGCAACCAGCCGACGGCGCTCGAATAGAAATGCTTATAGTCACCAAGCTCCGTCTTGATCGGCCGGCTGTCATCATTGGACCCTAGTCTTCCCCACTGCGCTTCGGGGTCCTCACCGAATCCCGGCGCGTTCGGCAGGATGCCGGAGCGCAAAGCTTGCTCCTGCACGTCGATGAAGTTTTTAACATACGCCGCTCGGCTTCCCATCACTCTGAGCCGCGGGCCCGCTTGCGCGGCGACAGCCGAAGCCCACAAATGCGAGAGCGTGCCTTGTGCATGCCGCAGAGCGATGAACACATCGTCAGGGACAGCGCTGCCCGCCCGGCGGCACTCGAGTTCCGCATACACGTGCGTAACGCGGCCGAACAGCAGCAGAGCCTGATCGATGAGATGCGATCCCAGATCGAACAGCAGTCCACCGGCTTCGGTGGGATCCGCGAGCTCGCGCCACGCACCGGCCCTTGGTTGCGGACGCCAGCGATCGAGCCGCGATTCAAAACGCAGCACTTCGCCCAGCGCACCGTCTTCGATGAGCCGACGCGCGGTGAGAAATTCGCCATCCCAGCGCCGCTCGTGATAGACGGACAGCGGCACGCCGGCTTGCTCCGCGCGAGCGACTAGCGCTTTCGCATCCGCGATATTCGCGGCGAGGGGCTTATCGATCACGACGGGAATGCCCACATCAATCGCAGCCAACGCCAACGGCACATGCGAGCGATTCGACGTGACGATGACGACAAGCTCATGATCCAGGGCCCGCGACCAGATCTCCTGAGGCGAATCGACGATGGCGGCGTCGGGAAAATCCTTTCGCGCCTGCGCGCGCCGCTCAGGATTAGCCGTAACGATCGTGGCCAGCTTCATACCGGGCGTCGTTGCGACGAATGGCGCGTGAAAAGCCTGGCCTCCTAGGCCATAACCGATCAGGGCCACTCGAAGCGGCTCATGGCTCGCGCGTCGCGATTTCGTTGATGTAAGCATCGTTCCGCTAGAATACGCGCCCGTTCTCCTCGTTGAAACGTGTGTCATGGCGAATCGCGCTGTCGCGATGACGATGCTGCTTGTGTTGATGATCGTCTGGGGCACGACGTACATCTCCACGAAATCGGTGATTCAAGAGACGACGCCGATCGTGCTCGCGTTCCTGAGATTTCTCTGCGCCAGCGCGCTGCTCGTACCGCTTGCGGTATTGCGTGGCGGGCTCAAAGCGCTCCCCAGACCGATTCCTTGGGGAACGCTCGTCACGATGAGCGTTTGCGGCTATGTCATTTATTTTGTCGCGTTCAACTACGCGATGGTCTACACGTCGGCCGTTCAAGGCTCGTTGATTCAGGCACTCATTCCCGCGGCGGTCGCAACAGCCGCGGCATTGTTTTTGAGAGAGCGTCCGTCCGCGCGGCGGTTACTGGGCATCGCGCTATCTCTAGTGGGCGTTGTCCTGGTCATCGTGTATGGGACCGCGGACACGAACGCGCGCAATCCCCTGCTCGGCGGCATCTTGATGCTCAGCACCGTGCTGGCGTGGGCGCTGTATACGGTTTTGGCCAAACGCGTCGCCAATGCCGACCAGATTGTCGTCACCGCTTTTAATATGGCTCTGGCCGCGGTGCTGATGATTCCCCTGGTTCTCATGGAGCTACACGGACACTTACTGCCGTTACTGTCCGTCGGATCGTGGCTCAACGTCGTGTACCTCGGTTTGGTCGCATCCGGAGGCGCATTCCTGGTTTACAACCTCGCGCTGCGCGATCTGGAAGCCAGCGCCGTCGGCGTGTGGATGAACTTGGTTCCGATCGTAGGCATGGTGACGGCCGTGTTGTTTCTCGGCGAGTCGTTGAACGCGTGGCAGATCGTGGGCGCCGCGGTCGCGCTGGTCGGGATGTGGCTTTCGTCCTGACTTTCGCGCGCGGACCGACTCCGGTAGTTTCCTTAAGCTTGCGTCCCCGGGAGAAAATACTGATGACCGTTTCGCGAAGCACCCGAATCGCGGCCGCCCTGGCTGCGCTCGTTATTCCCTTGATGTCGCTCGCTCAAGAGCAGCCTAAGCCCGGTCAGCCGGACGAGCCGAAACTTCACGGCGCGATCTCGCGGATGGCGCAAGGCGCCGCGGCCGCAGCGGAACCCACGACCACGAAATTGACCGATCGCCAGCAGTACGCGCGCGATGTGTACAAAGAGCTGGTGGAGATCAATACATCGCAGTCGGTCGGCGACACTTACAAAGCTGCTCAGGCGATGGCAGCGCGACTCAAAGCCGCCGGCTTCGCGGCTGCGGACGTGCAGACTTTCGAAACCGCGCCCAAGCGCGGCAATCTCGTTGCGCGCTTGAAAGGCGCGGGCAAAGGCAAGCCGATTCTGCTGCTCGCACATATCGACGTGGTCGAAGCGAAGCGCGAAGACTGGACGACGGACCCTTACGAGCTTGTCGAGAAAGACGGCTACTTCTACGGGCGCGGAACGGGCGACGACAAGTTCATGGCCGCGGCGTTCGTCACCACCATGGCGCGCTACAAGCAGGAGGGCTACAAACCGAATCGCGACATCATTCTCGCGCTCACGACCGACGAGGAGATTTCCGATCGCAACCAATACGGCATCAACTGGCTGCTGAAGAATCATCGCGACCTGATCGATGCGGAGTTCGCTCTCAACGAAGGCGGCGGTGTTGCGATGAAAAACGGCAAGCCCGCCTGGAACACCGTTCAAACGACGGAAAAGCTGGTGCAGGGCTTCTGGCTCGAGACGCGCAATAAGGGCGGCCACAGCTCGCAGCCAACCCGAGACAACGCCATCTATCACTTGGCCGAGGGGCTCACGCGGCTTGAGAAGCTCGATTTTCCGGTAAGGCTCAATGAGACAACGAAACTGTTTTTCGAGAAGATGGCGGCGCTTGAGCAAGGACAGTTGGCGGCGGACATGAAAGCCGTCACGGCCGCACAGCCGGACGCCGCGGCGATTGAAAGGCTCGCGGCAAAGCCTTTGTACAACGCGCTGATTCGCACTACATGCGTCGCTACACGCCTCGAAGGCGGCCACGCGGATAACGCGCTTCCCCAACTCGCGCGCGCAATGGTGAATTGCCGCATCGCTCCGGGCGACAGTGTCGAGTATGTGCAGAAGACTCTCATCGACACGCTGGCGGACGATCAGATCAAAGTCACTTCGAATCGCTCGGATACGAAGAGCGACCCGTCGCCTTTGAACCCGAAAGTATTCGGGCCGATCGAAAAACTCACGAAAAAATTCTGGCCGGGTATTCCCGTGATCCCGGCGATGTCGACAGGCGCAACGGACGGAAGATTCCTGCGTAACGCCGGCATTCCCACCTATGGCCATTCCGGCTTGGGCTCGGATATCTTCGATGCCCGTGCTCATGGCCAAGACGAGCGTGTCGGCGTGAAGCAGTTTTATGAAGGCCAAGAGTACTTGTACCAACTCGTGAAACTTTACACTGGCGGGAAATAGCGCTCGTGCAAGGCGCGACTGGCGATTTGTTCGGCACCCTTCCACGGCGCACGGTGCAATCCACTGAGCGCCTCACGGAGGGTGCGGTCGTCCTGCGCGCATTTGCAGCCGGCGACGAGGCGGCACTCATGGACGGCATACGTGAAGTGGAGCGCGTTGCGCCGTTTCGCCATCTCGTCACACCCGGCGGCTTTCGCATGTCGGTCGCGATGACGAATTGCGGCGAGGTCGGGTGGGTGTCAGACCTTAGCGGCTATCGCTACGACCCAGTTGACCCCACGACCAAAAAGCATTGGCCGCCGATGCCCGCCTCGTTCCGCGAAATTTTCGCGCGTGCGGCCATCGCGGGGGGCTTCACAGGGTTCGAATCGGATTGCTGCTTGATCAATCGTTACGAAGCCGGCGCGCGTTTATCGCTACACCAGGATCGCGACGAGCGCGGCTACGACTCACCGATTGTTTCGGTGTCTCTCGGCTTGCCGGCCACTTTCCTCTTCGGCGGCAACCGGCGCGCCGATAAGCCCCGGCGATTGCTGCTCGAAAGCGGCGATGTCACGGTATGGGGCGGTCCGGCGCGCCTGGCCTTCCACGGGATCGCGCCCTTGCTCGCGGGCGAGCATCCTTTAACGGGGCCTTACCGCTTCAACATTACTTTTCGCCGCGCGCTCTAACACGCGGCTCGTGAGGAACACCGCATGCCGTCACCGCTCGATGCGCTAGCCGACCGACTCCGGCAATTCGCGGCGGATCGTGACTGGGAGCAGTTTCATTCGCCCAAGAATCTGGCGATGGCTTTGGTCGGCGAAGCCGGCGAGCTTGCCGCCGAATTCCAATGGATGACTGAAGCCCACAGTTACTCGCCGGACGAGGCGCAACGCGCACGCATTCGCGCCGAAGCGGCCGACGTTCTGAACTATCTGTTACGCCTGGCCGACAAACTCGGCATCGACCTCATCGCCGCCGCGCACGAGAAGATCGAGGTCAACGCCGCCCGCTATCCCGTCGACAAAGTTCGTGGCAGCTCGAAGAAATACACGGAATACTGACCGGCAGACCCAGCGCGGCTTACACGCTGCGACCGCCGAGCGAGCTCTTCATTCAGCGGCTCTGACGGCACACACCCTTGCGTCTCGCGCTTTCGTATCGTCCTGCTCGCTCGCCGCGCCAGTGCGGAACTGCATCCACGCCAACAACCCCACCGAGCCGAGCACGATCGGCAGGCCGACCAGCATATTCGAAGAGAACGACTCGTTGCCTAACCACCAACCCACGAGGAGCGCAACGGGTGGATTTACGTAAGCATAGGTGGCGGCCAATGTCGGCGACACTGAATCCACAAGATAACGATACGCAGAGAACGCGATGAGCGAGCCGGCGATCACGAGATAAACCCACGCGCCCCATATTGCGCCCGACTGCGGCAGAGACCACGGCTCGCGGACAGCGATGCTCACGATGAGACACAACACGCCGCCGGCAAACATCTCGGCCGCAAAGCCCATCGCACCGTGCGGCAGCTCCAAGCGCTTGGACAAAACCGTTCCGAACGACCAGGTGATCGCGCCGATCAGGATCAACACGGTGCCCAGGGGACTCACGCGAAAATCTTGACCTAAAACCATCGTCAGCGTGCCGACGAGGCCCAACAGGATCGCCACCCACTCCCAGCCTCGTGGCCAGCGCCCGAACACGCCGGACCAGAGGGCTGTCGCCAACGGCATGAAGCTGATCAGCGCCACTGTCGCCCCCGAGCTGACCCATTGTTCGGCGATCGTGACGGTGCCGAGGCCGATGGTGAGCAGCAGCAGCCCCAGGAGCGCAGCACCGCCCCATTGCTTGAGCGTAGGGAACGGCTGGCCTCTCAACAACAGCCAGCCCATCAATAGGCCGCCTGCGATGACGAAGCGCGTGCCGAGGAGAAAAAATGGCGGCGTGCCGTGCACGGCGACTTTGAGCGCAAAGTAAGTGGTGCCCCAAATGACATAAATACTGAGCAGGCAGGCAACGATCAGCAAAGTGGGCGGACGACCCCGCGCATCGACGGCGGACGACATGGATTGGCCTTCATGGTGCGAAGCGAGGAACGAGCTAGATGCTAGCGCCGAATCTTCTCTGCCGCCTTACAGGATTAAAGGATTCCGGCTATTCTCGACTTAGACTTCAAGGCAAGTCACGGGGAGAGCCTTTATTTATGGACTCGCTCGATCTACAGATTTTATGCAGCCTGAACGCGGATGCGCGCCGGCCGTTCGCAGACTTAGCTCGTGAGCTGAACGTCTCCCAGCCCACCATCGCGGACCGTGTACAGCGGCTCGAAGCACGCGGCATTCTTCGCGGCTCGATGCTTTGCCTGGACTATGCGCGTCTCGGCTATTCCATCAGCGCATTCGTGCGCGTTCGTCCCTACGGTCCTAAAGACCGCGGCCTATGTCAGGCGATGAGCGAAATCCCGCAGATCATCGAATCTCACAGCGTCACCGGTGAAGACTGCATCATCGCTCGCGTGGTCGTGCGTTCCGTGGATGAGCTAAGCGCCGTCCTGAGCCGCATCGCCATCTACGGCCAATCGAGCACATCCATCATCCTCGACACGCTGATCCCCCTTAGAAACCCGATCCCCTCACCCAAGC
>Ga0307515_10019147_pt1 | contig 12341 bp, 6 predicted proteins | sample 17_EM_MG_FD_194513 | JGI IMG/M metagenome (GOLD analysis project Ga0307515, IMG submission 194513) | Populus trichocarpa ectomycorrhiza microbial communities from riparian zone in the Pacific Northwest, United States - 17_EM | ecosystem: Host-associated > Plants > Roots > Unclassified | place...
CAGGCCGGCGTCGATGTCGCGCAGCGTGGTCACCAGGTTGTGGTGCGAGACCATCACGCCGCGCGGCGTGCCGGTCGAGCCCGAGGTGTACTGGAGGAACGCGAGGGTGTGGGGATCGACGCCGGTGTCGATCGCCGGCAGCGCCGCGCTCGCATCGGCGGTGATCGCCTGGACGTCGATCCAGCGCATCGCCTGGCGCAGCGGCGCGGCCTCGGGCGCGCGGGCCAGACCGCCGAGCGTGGCCGCGTCGGTCAGCGCGATGCGCGCGCCGCAGTCGGCGATGACCGCCTCGACGCGATCGCCGGCGCCGGAGCGGCTGCGCCGCGGCGGGTACAGCGGCACGGCGATCACGCCGGCGAGCACGCAGCCCCAGAACGCAGCGATGTAGTCCAGCCCCTGGGGCAAGAGCAGCAGCGCGGTGTCGCCGGGCTGGGCGGTCTCGCGCAGCCGGGCGGCGATCGCGTCGGCGCGTCGCGCCAGCTGCCCGTAGGTCAGCGAGTCCTCGCCGCTGCTGCCGCCGGCTTCGGCTTCGGCCTCGGCCTCGAAGGCATAGACCAGCCGGTCAGGTTCTTCGTTGGCTCGCCGCGCGAGCAATGACATCAAGTTCATCGTCGTCCCCATTTCCATCCCCGAGCGGGTCATGCGTCGCGAAACAGCGACAGGGCGCGCCGCTGCACGACGCTGTGAGTGTTGATCGAGCGTGCGATCGGACCATCGAGCAGCTCGCGCGCGAGCGCCTCGAGGTAGTCGGTCAGCACGATGTCGTGGTCGAGATACGGGACGATCTGCCGCGTCGCCTCGTAGAGCAGCCGGCCCGACGCGCTCAACCGGAGCGGACCCCGGATATCGGCGGCCTGACAGGCGCACATCAGCTCGAACGCGACCACGTACTTCGTGTTTGCGAGCAGGGTGCGGGCGCGCCGCGCCGCGACGAAGCCGAACGACACGATGTCCTGGAAGTCACCGGTCGACGGCAGGCTCTGCACCGAGACCGGCGTGCACATGCCACGGTTCTCGGCGGTCAGCGACGTCGCCATGAACTGCCCGCCCATCAAGCCGAGCCGTAGCCCCGCGTCGTTCTGGCACAGAAACGGCGGCAAGCCGTTGCTGTTGGCCTCGGTCATGAAGCGATCGATCCGCCGGTCGGCCAGGTTGCACAGCGTGACCAGCGCGATCGACAGGTGATCCATCGCCATGGCGACGTACTGGCCGTGGAAGTGGCCGTTGTGAAACAGCTCGTCCTGTTCCGGGATGAGCAGCGGGTTGTCGTTGGACGAGTTCAGCTCGTCCTCGAGCACGCGCTCGATCGCCGCCATCGAGTCGAGCACCGGGCCGAGGATCTGCGGCGTGCAGCGGATCGAGTACGCGTCCTCGATCTGGAGGTGACCGCGGCAGGCCTCCGGGTCGCCGCGCATGCGCGCGGCCAGGATCTGCTCGACGCTGTCCTCGTCGAGCGCGAGCTTCGAGTCGCTCAGCCGCGCCCACAGCATCTCGGCGACCCGCTGCTGGCCGCGGTGCGGCTTGAGCGCGTGGACCCGAGGGTCGAATGGCTTGGTCTTGCCGGCCAGCCCCTCGCACGACAGCGCCGACACGCCGATGTACGTGTTGAGCAGCGCCTGGGCATCGGCGAGCACGAGCGCGCCGAGCCCGACCATCCCGGACGTTCCGTTGATCAGCGCGAGGCCCTCCTTGAATGACAGCGCCATCGGCTCGATGCCGGCGCGGCGCATCGCCTCGGCGCCGGGCAGCTCGCAGCCATCGAACCGTGCCTTCCACTGCCCGGTCGCGACCAGCGCGATGCTGGCGAGCTGGGCGAGGTCGCCGCTGGTGCCGAGCGAGCCCTTCTCCGGGATGCAGGGCGTGACTCCTCGGTTGAACATCTCGACGAGCTTTCCGAAGTTCTCGACCGAGATCGCCGAGTTTGCCCGGGCCAGCGACTTGATCCGCGCGAGCATGATCGCGCGTGTCGTGCGGTCATCGAGGTAGTCGCCGACATTGGTGGCCACTGCATTGATGATGTTGTTTTGCAGCCGGGCGGCGTGCTCGACCGGGACCAGCCGATCGACGAAACCGCCGACGCCGGTATTGACGCCGTACATGATCCGGCCGCGCTCGACGTACTGAGATAGCTTGGCCCGGCAGCGCTCGATGCGAGCGAGCGTGTCGCCGTCGACCTCGATCTGACGCCCGGGGACGGACAGATCGCAGAGTTCGTCCAGCGACATCCTGGCGTCGCCGCGCAGGACCCAGGTGCGGGTGCCGTCGATATTCATGTTCGCAGCAGACGGCAACTCGATCACCGACTCGATCATGGTGGCTCCGGTTCGTTCACGGTCGTGTAGTGCGCCAGCGGTCCCCCGATGCGCTCAAGGAATAGAGACGGTGCAACCATTTTGTGAGCGCGCCGCGCGTCGAGTTCGCGAAGGCAGATCGAGCCGTCAGATCCAGCCCGGCGACCTGGCAAGAACCGCCTGGTTTCGACCGCTCGTCGCCGTCGCGTCGGCGGCCGCTCACAAACCTGCCGGTGCGTCTCTATTCCTTGCGCACTCCATCAGCTCGCGTGACGCAGCGGAGATTCCTTTTATGAAGCGAAGTGTTCGATCCGTGCTGTTCGTCGTCGCCGCCGCGACCGCCGCTCCGGGCTCCGGGCGTGCCGGCGAGGCGGCGGCGCCGCAGCGCGCCGCGCTGAAGATCACGATGGCCGAAGCTATCGACGCGGCGCTGGCTCACAACCCCGAGCTCGCGATCGCGGCCGAGACCATCGCCGCGGCCAACGCCAGGACCGAGGCGGACGCGACGCTGCGCTTGCCGCTGCTCAGCGTCCGGGCCAACGCGCTGCTGTGGGACCGAGCGATCGTGGCGGATCTCGGCGCCGACATCGGCAAGATCACCATCCGCGACCGCCTGACCGGCTCGATCGATGTCTCGGTCACGCAGCCGCTGAGCGGTGCGCTGGTCATCGGCAAGCTGGTGAGCCGCGATCGGGCCGCCGCCGAGGCGACCCGGGCGCAGCGCGACGGCCTCCGCATCGATGTTGCCTACCGGACCGCAGAGGCCTACCTCGAGGCGCTGCAGGCGGACAGCTTGAGCCAGGTCGCGGAGGCGACCTTGCACCAGCTCGACGCCGACCTGCAGCACGCCAGGACCTTGTTACAAGCCGGGACGCTGCAGCGCGTCGACGTGCTGCGGCTCGAGGTCGAGCGTGCGCGGGTCGAGCAGCAGCGCCTGCAAGCCGATACCGGGGCGCTCGGGGCGCGCCGCAGGCTGGCGTTCCTGCTCGGGTTGCCGGACGGCAGCGAGCTCACGCTCGTCGAGATCGACACGGCGCCGCCGCCGCTGCCGTGGACCGAGGACGAGGCCGTGCAACACGCCCGGCGCGACCGTGCCGATGCCCGGGCCGTCGACGCCAACCGCCGCGTGGCCGATCTGGGGATCGACATCAGCCGCGCCAGCTACTTCCCCACGATCTCCGCGGTCGGGGTGTACAGCCGTGCCGTCAGCACCGCGGTGTTCGGCAGCGCCGCGCAGAGCGCGTACGTCGGCGTGTCGCTGGACTGGAACCTGTGGGACTGGGGCAAGCGCTCCGCCGAGGCCGACGGCGCGCGAGCGGCCAGCCGGCAGGCCCACCTGGCGCAGCACGCCCTGACGGAGCAGATCGCGGTTGACACCCGCGCCCGGTGGCAGGCCGCGCGCACCGGGCTGGCGACGCTCGAAGTCGCCGCGCGGGGGCTGGCCGCCGCGATCGAAGCGCAGCGGCTCGAGGCCGCGCGGTTCGCCCAGGGCGCCGCGACCACCGTCGCGGTGGTCGACGCCGAGGCCGCCCTGGCCGGCGCACGCGCGCAAGCGGCGATCAGTCGTTATCAGTACCTCGTGGCCTGGATGGCGCTGAGCCGCGAGGTCGGCGAGCTGCCCGCGATGCCGCGGGCCCATTGATGTGGATGACAGGAGATCTCATGGTGAAGCAGATATCGAATGTATTCCTCGCAGTGACGCTCCTGCTCGCCGGCTGCGGCAAAGCCGACAAGGGCAGTGACGGACAGCCGGCCTTGCCGCCGGCGACCGGCGCCGGTTCGCCAGCGCTGCCGGCGATGCCAGCGGTCAGCGTCCCCGCACTCGCGCCGAACGCGACGCCGAGCGCGACGGTCACCTCGACGCGCCGATCGACGGGGACCTTGCTGCCGCACTCCGAGGTCGCGGCGGTGTCGCGATCGCGCGGCGCGGTGGTCGCGATGACCGTCGACGTCGGCGCACGCGTCGCGCGGGGCCAGCTCCTGTTCCGGGTCGACGACCGCGATGCCGCGCTCCGGCTCGTGCAGGCGCAGACCCAGCTCGCCGCGGCGCGCCAGGAGCTGAGCAGCACCGCGGTCGAGTACCGCCGCACCCAGGCGCTGTTCGAGCAACAGGCGGCGTCTCCGCAGCAGCGGGATCGGATCTCCGCCCAGCTCGACGCCGCCAAGGTCGGGGTCGCACAGGCCCAGAGCGGCGTGGCCATCGCCGGCAAGGCCGTCACCGACACCACCGTGCTCGCGCCGATCGCGGGCGTCGTGGTGTCGCGCCGCGCGGCGCTCGGCGACTACGTCACCGACGGCATGCAGGTCCTCGTGGTGCAGGACCAGGCGCGGCTCGACGTCCGGTTCCGGTTGCCCGATCGCGCGCTGGCGACGGTGCGGGTCGGCGACGCGATCACCATCTCGGTGCCGGCGCTCGGAGCGTCGCGCAAGGCGACGATCTCGCTCGTGGCGCCCAGCGTCGATCCGCGGACGCGCACCGTCGAGCTGACCGCCGTGCTCGACAACCGCGACGGCGCGCTTCGCCCCGGCCTGATGGTCGACGTCGAGCTCGACACCACGCTCGCAAGCGCCTCCACCCACTGAGCTCAAGGATCCGCATCATGAAGATCGCCGAAATCGCCATCCGGCGCCCCGTGTTCGCCGCCATGGTCATCCTGGTGCCGATCGTGTTCGGGCTCATGGCCTACCCACGCATTGGCATCGAGCAGTTCCCCAGCGTCGAGTTCCCGGTCGTGACCGTGCTCGCGATCTACCCCGGCGCCGATCCGGCGTCGATGGAGACCAAGGTCACCAAGCCGATGGAGGACGCGCTCAGCTCGATGGGCGGGATCAAGCGGCTGCAGTCGTTCAGCATGGAATCGACGACCGAGGTCGTGATCGAGTTCCAGCTCGACGTCGATGCCGACAAGGCGGCGCAGGGCGTGCGCGACCGCCTGGCGGCGATCCCGAACCTGCCCCGCGAGCTCGAGACGCCCAAGGTCCAGAAGTTCGACTTCGGCGCGGCGCCGATCATGTCGCTGGCGCTGTCCGGGAAGCTGCCACCGCGCGAGCTCACCAAGCTGGCCGAGGACCTCGTCAAGCAGCGGCTCGGGCAGATCAAGGGCGTCGGTGACATCGGCATCGTCGGCGGGCGAGCGCGCGAGATCCATGTCGTGATCGATCCGGCGCGGCTGGCGGCGCGCGGCTTGACGCCGGCCGACGTCAGCGCGGCGCTCGACGACGGGAACCTGGAGCTGCCGGCCGGGCGGATCCTCGAGACCGGCCGCGAGGTCGTGGTGACGACCCGGGGCGCGTTCACCGGGCTGCAGGAGATCGCCGACGCGCCGATCGCCGCCGGATCGACCGCCGGCGGTGCGGTCGTGCGGATCGGCGACGTCGCGTCGGTGCAGGACGACATGCAGGAGGCCCGATCGTACGCGTCGGTCAACGGCACGAGCGCGCTCGGCCTGGTGATCCAGAAGGAGTCGGGCGCCAACCTGGTCGCCGTCGCCCGGGCCGTGCGCACCGAGATCGCGGCGATGCAGCGCACGCTCGCCGACCGGGGCGCGCAGCTGACCATCACCGATGACCAGGCGCCGTTCATCGAGGGCTCGTTCCGCGACGTGCAGATCGATCTGGTGATCGGCGCGATCCTGGCGATCGTGATCATCTTCGGGTTCCTGCGCGACGGCCGCGCGACCTTCATCAGCGCGCTCGCGCTGCCGACCTCGGTGATCGCCACCGTGTGGTTCCTCTCGCTCCTGGGGTTCACGTTCAACCAGATGACGATGCTCGCGCTCAGCCTGTCGATCGGCCTGCTGATCGACGATGCCATCGTGGTGATCGAGAACATCCATCGCCACCTCGAGCGCGGCAAGACGCCGTGGCGCGCCGCCGCCGAGGCGACGTCCGAGATCGGCCTGGCCGTGCTCGCCACGACGCTGTCGATCGTCGCCGTGTTCGCGCCGGTCGCGACGATGCAGGGCATCATCGGCCGGTTCTTCTTCCAGTTCGGCATCACGGTCTCGATCGCGGTGCTGCTGTCGATGCTGGTGTCGTTCACGCTGACGCCGATGCTGTCGGCGCGGCTGCTCCGGGCGCGTGGGGACCATCGTCCGGGCCTGGTGTCCCGCGCGATCGAGCGCGCGCTGGTGGCGCTCGAGCGCACGTACCGGCGGCTGCTCGGCGCGGCGCTCCGCCGCCGCGCGGTGACCCTGGTGCTCGCCGGCGGCGTCCTCCTCGGATCGTGCGCGCTGGTGACGCGGGTCAAGACCGAGTTCCTGCCCAGCGATGATCGCTCGTCGTTCACGGTCGGGATCGAGCTGCCGACCGGCAGCGCGCTGGCCACGACGCAGGACGTCGCGGACCGCTTGGCCGCCGACCTGCGCGCCCGCGGCCCCGGGGTGACCTCGACGTTCGTCACGGCAGGCCGCGGCTCCGCGTCGGTCCACCTCGCGACGATCCAGGTCAACCTCGCGCCGATGCGCCAGCGCGCGTTCAGCCAGCAGGTGGCGATGAGCTGGGTGCGCGAGCACTACGCGCCGCTGGCCAAGGGCGGGATCAAGATCGCGCTCGGCGAGGTCGGCGGGGTCGGCGCCGGCGACAGCCGACCGATCCAGCTCGCCCTGCGCAGCCGGAACATGGACGAGCTCATCGCCGCCGCCGAGGCCGTGGCCGCGGAGCTCCGCAAGACCCACGGGTTCGTCGATGTCGACACGAGCTATCGCGGCGGCAAGCCGCAGATCGAGGTCGCGCCCGATCGCGCCGCGGCGACCGAGCTCGGCGTGCCGGTCGCGACGATCGCCCGCACCGTGCGCGCCCTGGTGTCGCGCGACAAGGTCACCGACTACAAGGAGGACGCCGACCTCTACGACATTCGCCTGACCCTGGCCGACCGCGTGCAGGCCGATTTCCCTGCGCTGGCGAACCTCAACGTGCGGTCGAACTCCGGCGAGCTGGTGCCGCTGTCGTCGGTGGTGCACCTCGTGCGCGGCACCGGCCCGACGCAGATCTCGCGCGAGGCCCGGATGCGGCAGATCACGATCCTGGCCGGCCTCGACGGCATCGCGCTCGGCGAGGCATCGGCCAAGGCGACCGAGATCGCCCGGCGCGTCGTGCCCGCGTCGGTCGAGACCGAGATGGCCGGTACCAGCCAGGTGATGGCCGAGTCGTTCGGCTACATGATCCTCGCGCTGATCCTGGCGATCCTGCTCGTCTACATGATCCTCGCGGCGCAGTTCGAGAGCTTCATCCACCCGTTCACGATCATGATGTCGTTGCCCCTGGCGGTGGTCGGTGCGTTCGGCGGTCTGTTCCTGGCCGGCCAGACCCTGAGCATCTTCGGGATGATCGGCCTCATCATGCTGATGGGCCTGGTCACCAAGAACGCGATCTTGCTCGTCGACTTCGCGCAGAAGCAGAAGGCCGGGGGCGCGTCGACCCGGGACGCGCTGCTCGCGGCCGGGCCGATCCGGCTGCGGCCGATCCTCATGACCACCGCGGCGATGATCCTCGGGATGTTGCCGGTGGCGCTCGGCCTGGGCGAGGGCGGCGCAGGGCGCTCGTCGATGGCGGTCGTCGTGATCGGCGGCCTGATCACGTCGACGATGCTCACCCTCGTCGTCGTCCCGGTGATCTTCTCGCTGATCGAGGGACTGCGCGAGCGTCGCCGCCGCTCGCCGGCGATCCCGCTCGCCACCGTCATCGACGAGACGGCATCGCCCTGACCTTTCAGTGCGTGGTGGCGCGCGGCGGCCCGGCGTCGCGCGGCGGATAGAAGAACTCGAGCGGGCGGCGCACGAACCGGCGGAGCACGGCCCCCGGCAGGGTCTTGCTCTCGCCGCGCGGCACGTCGCGGGCGCGGAGCGCGACGACCAGCGCGAGCGCGAAGCTGACGCCGAAGTTGAACAGGCCGATCAGCACGATGCCGACGACGGCCGAGAGCACCGCGCTCCAGCCGACGCTGGCGACGCCGATCGACGACAGCGCCAGGGTCAGCGAGCCGGTCGACAGCGTGATGTGGCGGACGTCGATCGGCAGGCCGAAGAATTTGGCGAACGCGGGGATCATGCCGAGCAGGAAGCCGAGCGCGACCGAGCCGCCGAAGCCCGCCGCCTCGCGTTCGAGGAACCGGGCGATCTTCGCCATCCGCGCGCGGCCGAACCGCTTGCCGAAGCGGTGGTGCTCGATCGCCTCGGGCAGCCGGCGGTAGACCATCCAGTTCTCGAACCAGCCGGCCGCCAGGCTCGACATCCACAACAGCACGCCGGTCAGCGCGGCGAACGGCAGCGTGCCCGAGCCCAGCGGATCGAACGACGCGACCACGGCCTGCGACGTCGCCGCGTCGAGGAACGGCCCGCCCCGGAGGTGCTGCCACGCCAGGTCGAACGCCAGCGCGGTGACGATCACGGCCGAGACGTTGCCGACCGCGGCGGCGAACTGCGAGCGCGCGATCCGGGCGATCAGCGGGACCAGCTCGTCGAGCCGGCCCGGCCCCGCGCGGTCGCGGATCGTGCCGGCCAGCGCGGCGGCGGTCATCGACGGCTGCTTGGTCGCCAGCGTGAAGCCGACCAGCTGCATGATCACGAAGCTGCCGGCGTAGTCGATCGAGGACGCGAGCCCGTCGAGGAACGGCGCGAAGTGCCCCCACTTGATCAGGAACTTGGCGGCCGCGGTGCCGCAGGTCAGGACGCCGCCGCCGGCCGCCGAGCCGAGCATGCCCCAGTACTCGCGGCGCGACGACGTCACGTAGTGCTCGCCGGTGCGGCCCGCGCGCTCGATGACCTTGCGGGCGAGCAGGCGCAGGTTGTCGCCCAGCACCTGGCTGAAGCTGCGGCCGCCGACCAGGCCGCGGCCGACCGCGGCGATCACCGCGCGGATCTCGTAGCTCGGCTGGTCGCGCGGCGGACCGACGAACGGCAGCAGCAGCTCGAGCCGGGCCAGGCCGCGCTCGATCGCGTCGATCGAGTACACCACGTTGATCGACACGCCGCGGTCCTCGAGCGCGGTGCGGACGTGCTCGAGGTGAACGCGCGATGCGGCGATCAGCTCGGGCATCTCGGGCACGCCGGCGCGGGTCAGCCGGTACAGCGGCGAGGACCGCACGGTCTCGGTCGGCGTGCGGCTGCGCAGCGCCTCGGACACGCCGAGCGCGGCGATCCGGGTGGTGATGATGCCGATCGCGTCGAGGATCGCCGACCGCAGCGGCTTCCACGCGCCGCCGCCGGCGACCGCGAGCCGGTTGAGCAGCGGATCGGCGGCCGGCCCGAGCCAGACCAGATCGTCGATCGAGCGGATGATGTGGCTCGCCAGCCGCCACAGCTCGTGGGTCGCCGGCGGCTCGGGCAGCAGGCGCCGGGCGAGCCGATCGGTGGTCTCGGCGAGCAGGCCGCGCTCGTTGGGCAGACCGACCTCGCCGAGCAGCTTGACGCCCTGGGTGGCCTCGATGACCGCGCCGACCACGGCCTCGAACCGGCGCTGCGCCGCGGGCAGCTTCTCGAGCGCGACCACCAGCCACTCGAGCCGGACCAGCGCCGGATGCCCCGCGGTCGGGATGCCCGGCCCGGCGACGATGAACCGGCCGAGCTGCTCGACCGCGAGCAGCTGCTCGGCCAGCGGCGCGCCGGGGTTACAGCGCGCCAGCAGCACGCGCAGAAGGCCGCTGGCCCGGTTGTTGGGCGCGCCGATGATCCGGAGGAACTCGTCGCGCGAGACGATCTCGTCGCCGCTCCCGGGGGGCCCGGGCGGCGCGGGGAGCGCGACATTCTTCAGGGCGAGCGCCGCGTCGTCCTGCTGCACCCGTCGATGCTAGCACCCGGGGGCGTCGCCGCCGACGCAGTCGGCCGTGGGGCTCGTCACGCTGCGGTCGCAGCCGCGTCGCGCCCAGAGGAATAGTTCACAACAGCTCGCGCAGCTGGTGAGCCCACCAGTTGTTGCTGCAGGATTCCCATCGTTTCGACGGGGGCACAAGGAGTTCCAGCCGACCAGGTAGCGAGCGGCGCGGCGCCTCACAGGATCGCCGTCACGAACACGTAGTTCTTGCCGGTCACGAACACGCGGCGGCCGTGCTGCTGGAGGTACTTGCGGTAGAACGCCACGTCCTTCACCAGCAGCCCGAGCTCGGGCTGGCGGAAGTTCTTCATGCGCGCGCCGTACTGGGTCTCGCCATCGACGACGCGGCAGTTCGGCACACCGAAGATCACCGCACCGCTCGGCGCGAGGTGATGCTGCACGATGCGGCGAAGCAGCTCGCGGTCGTCGAGCGCTGCGCTCTGCAGCGTCGCGATCGCGACGACGAGATCGAACCGGCCGGCGAGCGCGAGCGGCGCGTCGAGGTCGGCCTCGATCAGCGTCGCGCGAGGAAACCGCGCTCGCGCGATCGCCAGCGCCGTTGCGCTGTGATCGACGCCGGTGAACGCCGCCTCGGCGAGCCCCGGGCACAGCGCGGCGATCAGCGCGAGCTCGTCGCCCTGGTTGACGCCGAGATCGAGCACGCGCGCGTCGCTCGGCACCGCGGCGCGCTCGATCGCCTCGGCGAAGTCGAGAACGAAGCCCGGATCCTCGAGCTTCGACGTCCGCGCGAACCGCGACGCCGCACCGTACTTCTCGGTCGTGTCGTCGATCGGTTCGGGCACCGCCGCGGCGAGCCGCTCGAACACGAGGCGAAGCCGCGGCGGCGCGAGCGGTCGCGGTGTCGCGAGGCGATAGCCGAGCCGTTCGGCGAGATCGACCCACGTCCGCAGCGGGCGATGCACGTAGCTCACGCCGTCGATCGCGACGCACTCACCTGCATGCAAGCCGCGCCCGACATCCGGATCGAGGACGTCGAGTTCGACGGTCGCCTCGCTCGCGCGCTCGAGGTGACGCGCGATCGCCAGCAGCGAACGCTCCGCAGCGGCGTCGATCCGGCCCGGTGCGAGCATCACCGCGCGTGCCGTGCGACGAACATTGCGTCACGATATCACGGGCCGCCGGCGGCGCCGCTCGCTGCGCAGCGCGGTTGCGCGACGCCATGCGCGCCGTATCTCCTTCGGCATGCCGATGACCGGACAGTTCAAGGCGTCGCGCTTGCCTGGCTCGCGCGCAACGTGGATCTACGGCCGATCCTGCGGCGGGCCACACCGTTCGCTATGGCGCTGGCGCAGGCGGCGGACCGGCAACGATCGTGCTGATGCTGAACACGCTGGCGTCGTCACCGCGGCTGATCTGCGCGGCGCTGGAAATTGGCGGTGCGTTGGCGATGAACGAGATCGTGAGCGCGGTGCCCCAGTCGAGGTGTGCGGAGGAAGTGGGAGCGCTCCACGTCGCCTGGCCCGAGCCGGTGGACAGCGTCCAGTCATTGGTGGCGTCGCTGTCGCCGTCGCTGAACCTCAGGTCCTCGATGGTGACCAGCCCGTCGATCGGAAGCGAGAACGAGCTCAGCTTCGGATCGAAGTCGTGGTTCATCAGCGCGTAGACATAGCGGAACCTGCCGCCGCCGAGCGCGGTCGCCGTGGCCGCGATCTGCGCCGAGCCAGCCGCCGGATCCTTGAACGTGACGTTGGAGCGGGTCGCGCTCTGCTGAGCGGGATCGACGAACGCGTTCAGGACCGAGCCCTGATTGAACGTCGTGCTGAGCAGGAACGTCCAGGTGTTGCCGTTGCGCGCCGGCACGATCCTGCGCCAGCCCATGCTGTTGAAGATGTTGACATCGTCGCGGACCACGTACCAGGCGGTGAAGTAGTACTTGGCCCCTGCGACCGATAGCTCGGCATCGTGGGCGGTCGCGCGGTGCATCAGCGTGGGTTCGCCACCACCGTTGTTGTCTGCAGAGCAGAACGGCGCGACCCGATCGAAGTGCGACGCGGTGTCGGGCGCCGGGAAGTTGCAGTGCGCCCACGTCCCGGCGTGCGGCCGGATCTCCGACCGCGGGGCGAGGTGCCCGCCATTGGTGCCGACGCTGTAGACGTCCTCGCAGCCGAGGCCGAGCACGCTGCTGACCGTGCACGATCCCGGCGCGCAGTTCGAGTTGATGGTGAGGAACGCGTGCTTGACGTCGCTGTACCCGATCGGCTCGAACAAGCCACCTGACTC
>Ga0307515_10019148_pt1 | contig 12340 bp, 8 predicted proteins | sample 17_EM_MG_FD_194513 | JGI IMG/M metagenome (GOLD analysis project Ga0307515, IMG submission 194513) | Populus trichocarpa ectomycorrhiza microbial communities from riparian zone in the Pacific Northwest, United States - 17_EM | ecosystem: Host-associated > Plants > Roots > Unclassified | place...
ACAGATCGTAGATTTGCGCGCGGCGATGCCGCTTGAGCACGCTGAATTGCCGGACGATTTCCTTCCTTCCTCGTCTTGGTGCCCTGCGCGCCTGACAAATCGCCCAGATCCAATGCGATGTCCCAAGCAAAGCCCGATGCGCTCTCTGACTGCCGCAGCGCCGTAGCCAAACTTTTTCCGCCCATTCTTCTTGTCGGTGTCCACATGAGCATCGGAGAACACCCACACTCGAAATATTCTGGGCGCCTGGCTATCGGCACTCGCGAGCCCGAAGGCAAGAGCAGTGATCAACGCGAACGAGAGTCTCGAAAGAGCTCGCATGGCCACCCTCTTGCAGATCTTGAATAGAACGCTCTTCCAGATCTCAGTCGCAAGTGAGATGCGCCGGCAATCGCCGTGCGGCGTTATTTGCAAGCTCGTGCCGAGCAGGAACGCGAGGCTCTTAAAACGGACGTGGTTCAAACGCAATGGGGCACGACAATCACGATAGTATAGGGAGCATCGCTGCTCGATTGACGAGGAGTGTTTGGAGATCTGGCACATGGACGTAACAAAGCGCGATCTGGAAGAAATGTTTGCCACGCTGGCGGACGGTGAGCTCATCGCTCGGTACAAGTCCGGTGAGATGACGGAGCTTGCGGCAGAAGCCATCAGGGCGGAGTTGCAGAACCGTCGAATTGATTTCTCCGCTCTCGCTCCGACCGCTCTCGATGCGGCCGAGAGTGTCGGCGGAATGGGGGATCTCATTCTCGTCGCAACGTTCACAATGCCCGTCGAAGCGCACATCTTGCGTACATGCCTCGAAGCGCGCGACGTTCCTGCAGTGGTCGCTGACGAGCATCTCGTTCAAGCCTATTCACTCGCTTCCTCGGCGATAGGCGGCGTCCGTGTGCTGGTACCCAAGTCGCACGTGGATAAAGCTCGAGAAATTATCGATGCGTATAATCGTGGTGAATACGCTCTCGACGAAAACGCCGATTTAGAGAAGCTCTGAGCGTGCGCGAGGGTCATCCAAGAGTCAGAGCAGCAGCGGGCAGACATCGAACACCCCGTCGACGCATTCGGTGACAACAATGTGCTGGATTGCGACAATTACCGTAACGTGTTACGGTAAATCATGTCGGCACGCAAGCGTTCATACAAGCCGCCACGCCGTGGTCGGCCGCCCACCGGCACGGCGCTGACAGCTGCGGATCGCATGCGTCGCATGCGGGAACGCCGCAAGGCAGCTGGTTTAAAGCCCGTCGTGTCCTGGGTATCGCATGAAACATCTATGCGTCCCGGCTATTCCTCGCACCGTCTGCTCGAAGCTCGTAGTCTGGCTATGCATGCAGTCATTGCGCAGAAAATCGAGCGTGACCCCAGATTGCTGAATATTCCTCGCAACAACCTGAAACGGTGGAACGCGCGTTGGTTAAACAAAGCGCCACCCTGGTATGTCGAGTGGCGCGGAATCATGAATCGTCCATGGCCTGAAATCGCCGCCCTCATCACTGAGCCCAGCGAAGATGCCGCACGACTCAGACAATCCTCTCCCTTTGCCGGCGTGCTTTCCGCCGAGGAGCGCAGGCGCATCTATGCGGCGTTCAGAGCTTGAGCATCTAATTCGCGCTGCCGGCTCGATTGCCAATGATGCCGAAATCGTCGTGATCGGGAGTCAGTCGATTCTCGGACAATTTCCCAACGCGCCGTCGTCGCTGCTGGTGTCGGCCGAAGCGGATCTGTTCCCTCTGCACCATCCTGAGCTTGCCGACCTCATCGATGGCAGTATCGGCGAGGGTTCGCCTTTCCACGAACTGTTCGGCTACTACGCGCAGGGTGTTGGCGAGCGGACTGCCGTTCTGCCAAGAGGGTGGCGCGATCGTCTCGTACGCATTGAGAACCCCAATGCGTCAGGTGTGACAGGGCTGTGTCTGGAAGTACATGATCTGGCCATCTCGAAATATGTTGCGGGCAGAGAAAAAGATCTTGAATTCACCCGTGAGCTGGCGCGGCACTGCATGACCGCCCACAAAACGCTTATCTCCCGGCTCGAGGAAACAGACGTTCCGACGGAAACGAGAAAACTGATCGAAGCGCGAATCCGCCGGAACTCGACTCAAGCAAAGAAGCGGTGAGAATCGAAGTCAGCATGCGATGGTAGATGGCGACAGTTCTCGATCTGACATCGCATCAAGACATCAGCGTGAATAGAATGGTTCAGAACGCTGCCCAGGAGTGAATGCATATGATCTCGCGATGGATCGCTTGTTGTATCGGCGCGCTGCTGCTGACCGCTCTCGGCGGTTGCCGCACGCTCGGCCAGACACAGTTCCAGATCCGCGATTCCGCGGTCAACGCTGCGAATCGAAATAGGGTTGTCGCGCTTGTGCAGGACGTGGCGATCAACGCGGGGATGGTCGATCTCACCGCGCGATCGAGGGCTGGCAACACGCTGGTCTATTTTGAAGAGCCCGTGAAAAGTTTCCGGACGACGCTGGGCGCGCGGAGTGCCGGCGAATATCTGGTCATCGACCTCGCATGCTTTCATCCCAGCCGGTGTGAATCGACGACGTTTTCGGTGACGAAGACAACATTGGAGAGGTCCTTGAAGCGAGAATTTGGGGACAACTGGCGGCTCGTGACCGCCGGCGCGGAACAGATTCCAGTGACGCGCAATTAGTGCCAAGCTGTTGTCGTCACGATGCAGGCTATCTCAGGGGGAGTTAGTGAATGGATGCAAGGATGCGGGCGTCGAGCACACCGCGGCTGGTAAGTGTCATGGCCATGAGCTTCATGCTCATGATGCTTTGGGATACTCTTGCAGCGGCTGCGCAGCCCACACGCGAAGAGGTAGAGGCTGCAACGAAGAGGGCGGCAACCTTCATGATCGAGAAGGTGGCCGTGCACGGCGGGTACGTGTGGGTTGTCAGTGACGATCTCAGGCAACGCTGGGGCGAGATACCCGCAAGATCGTCGCAGATCTGGCTGCAAGGCGGCACCGAGCTCGTCGGGCAGATCTTGCTCGACGCATACGAAGTAACGGGCGACGCTTATTATTTAAATGGCGCGCGCAAGGCCGCCGATGCGCTCGTTTTCGGCCAGCACCCGCTGGGCGGCTGGCATTACTTCATCGACTTCGATCCAAAGGGATTGCCTGCTTGGTACGAAACGCAGGCATCGCGATATCTCTACGGATATGAAGAGTTTCGTCACTACTACGGTAACTCCACGTACGATGACCGCGTGACGCCAGACGCCGCGTTATTTCTGCTCCGTTTCTATCGCACGACACTTGATGCGGCGTATCGCGCGCCAGTTCTGAAGTCGCTCGATTTCGTGCTGCTTTCGCAATACCCGAACGGCGCATGGCCGCAGCGTTATCCGCTACGGTACGACTATGCTCATGACGGTCTACCGGACTACACCTCTTTCTTCACGCTGAACGATGGTGCGACTGGCGGCATTATCGAACTGCTGCTCGACGCCCATGAAACGTTCGGCGACGAACGATATTTCGAGAGTGCTCGCCGTGGTGTAGATGCGCTCCTTGCTTTGCAAGGGCCGGAAGGTCAAGCGTGCTGGGCCGAACAATATGGGCCTAACATGCGCCCCGCGGCTGCGCGCACGCACGAGCCTGCCGGTTACGTGGTGCGCGAGAGCTGGCAAGTGATCAATTTATTGGAGAAGTTCTATCTGCGCACCGGCGATCCGCGTTACTTGTCGCCGATACCGCGGTGTCTCGATTGGTTCGACCGCATCAACCGCGAATCCGCGGCTCAGAAATACCCAACACCTCGCTACTGGGAGCCGGGTACGAATCGACCGCTCTACGTTGTGCGCACCAGCGGATTTACAGCTGAAGGGTATGGCACATACAAGTGGGTCACCGATCCGTCGCAAACACGGTGCGGCGACGGGCCATGCAAAGGTGATGGCAAACCCATCATCAACGCGGACGCCCTGCGTGCTGAGTACAAGTCGATTGCAGCAACCACCACGACAGCCGCCCGCGAGTCACGGATGGCAGAGCTTCAAGCACGCACGGCGAGATCCAAGCGCAATGGAGCTGATATCGCCAAGATCATCACGTCGATGGACGCACGCGGCGCTTGGGTCAGCGCTGATCTGATGGTGCCCAAAACACCTAACGCCGGCGCGCTGGAAGATGGTCGAGTAGCCGTGAGGGGAATCAGCACCGAGTTATTCGCAAGGCACATGTCCGAGCTGATTTCGTTTCTGCAAAAGAGCCGGAAGTGAGCTCTGAATTCACTCTCGCAGGCCGATCGGGCCTTGCGCGGGTGCCTTAGCTTTTTCATCAGTGCGTGGCCAAACACGATGAGCCGCGCTGATTGCCAATGCTCGCGTCGCTCAAGAACACCGTTTTCCAAGGGTCTGTACTGGCAATCTGCCGGCCCGCGGAGCAGACTCACAGTTAAGCGCCCATAGCGGCGTGCGCCGACGTCCGTATAAATCCAAGGGGACTGTGATGTTTGCGAAGGTTTCAGCTGAGTTCTTCGGCACGCTTTGGCTCGTTCTCGGTGGCTGCGGCAGCGCGGTTCTCGCAGCCGCATTTCCCGGGCTCGGCATCGGTTTTGCGGGAGTCTCGCTTGCGTTCGGGCTCACTGTGCTCACAGCAGCCTATGCGCTTGGGCCCATCTCCGGCGGGCATTTCAACCCCGCGGTCTCGATCGGATTGTGGGCCGGCGGCCGCTTCCCCGCTGCGTTTTTGTTGCCCTACATCCTTGCGCAATGCGCCGGCGGTATTGCGGGCGCCGCAGTGCTTTATTTGATCGCAAGCGGCCAGCCGGATTTCAGCCTTGCGTCCGGCTTCGCCGCCAATGGCTTTGGCGAGCATTCTCCCGGTCAGTATTCGATGTTATCCGCTGCGGTGTGCGAGTTCGTAATGACGTTCATGTTCCTGATCGTCATTCTGGGCTCGACGCATCTGCGCGCTCCCGTAGGCTTCGCCGGTCTCGCGATAGGGCTCGCGCTCACTCTCATTCACCTCATCAGCATTCCGGTGACGAACACATCGGTCAACCCAGCGCGCAGCACCGGGCCCGCGCTCTTCGTCGGCTCGTGGGCCCTCGAGCAGCTCTGGTTGTTCTGGGTTTTCCCGCTGATCGGAGCAGCGGTTGCGGGCTTCGCATACAAGGCTCTCTTCGAAGGGCCGCGCGTCGAGCCGCCTGTTGTCGGCCGGGTTACGAGCGGCTCGGGCTGAGTGTTCTGGGGTAATTCCCACCGCCGCTGCTCTGAGCCACGCGCAGCGTCAACTGTCCCACATACCCGCGCGCGGCAGCACAGCCAGACGAATGTTCGGCGCAGTCCCTGCGCAGTTTTGGTGCGCGCCGCTGTTCATTGATTGCGCACCTGCTTAGCACGTGCGCGGCGTCTTCTCTCACTCAAGAATATCCGCTTGTCCGCGTTTTAAGACATTGCAAGCCGCGCGAACAAACCCTAGAGTCATCTCCGCCACTTCTTGTCGATCGCTGGCGACAGACATTCTGCGGTTATTTGCACCACGCAGATGCCGCCAGCCCTTCGCGAGTCAAGCAGCATGGAGCGCACGGCGGACAAAGGCTGTCCTGACCGGGGGAGACTAGACGTCTAAACCCCGGCAGCCGTGTTAATAACAAGGACGTGAGAGCAGCCTGCTCGGGCGAATCGCCCCTGCGGGCTGAAATATCAGCTTCCATTTAGGGAAGAATAATGATGAAGCCTCACGTATCACGCGGATGGATATGTACCGCTATTTCAATTGCTACAGTACCGGCGACCCAGTCGGCCATGGCCGACGCTGAAAGCGCCGCGAAAACCACTCTTGTCGAGGAAGAATCGGTTCTCATCGTCACGCCGCAGAAGCGCGAGCAGTATCTGCAGGACGTGCCGATCTCCGTGATCCCCGTGTCGGAAGTATTTCTGCGCGAAGCCGGGGTCCACAACATCAAGGATTTGGCGATCTTCGCTCCGGGCGTCATCGTCACATCGACAACGAACGAAACGGCCACGACAGCTCGAATTCGTGGTGTAGGCACGCAGGGCGATAACCCTGGGCTCGAATCGTCCGTAGGAGTAGTGGTCGACGGCATCTATCGCCCTCGCAATGGCGTGGGCTATGGAGACATAGGCGATCTTCAGCAGATCGAAATCATCAAAGGTCCTCAGGGCACACTGTTCGGCAAGAACACATCCGCCGGTGTCATCAACATCACAACGAAAGCGCCTGACTTCAAGCTCGCCGCGGGCGCGGATGTAGGCGGCGGAAATTTTGGCACGAAGCAGGCCTCCGGTTTCATCTCGGGGCCGCTGGTTGGGCACGCGCTCGCCGGCCGCTTGTACGCTTCGCGCGATGAGCGTGATGGTTTCAACACCGTGAGTGTCGGTGATGGGCCGCGAACATTCACGGAAGACTCGGACCACGAGCAGACTGTCGTGCGTGGCCAGCTCGCGTTCAGACCTACCAGCGCGCTCTTTGCGCGGCTCATCGCCGACTATTCGAAGCAGAATGAAACCTGCTGCGCGAGCCTGCAGATCAACCGCGTGCCGAGCCAGGCATTACTGGATGTGCTTGCAACGGATTCCGGCGTGGCAAATCCGCCGAACCCCGCCGCGAGAGTCGGGTATTCGAACCGCGACTCGTCCCAGAACATCACAGATAAAGGCGTGTCCGCGGAGGTGAACTGGGAAGTGCCCCAGCTGAAGGGTGCAACGCTCACGTCGATCACCGCTACACGCGACTGGAAGACGGTGAACGGCTTGGATCCGGATTACAGCACCGCCGATATTGCCTTCCGCGCCTCGAACGGCAGCTTCGGAAATGAGTTCGAAACGAAGACCCAGGAACTGCGGCTCGCCGGCGTCACGGGGCGTTTGAACTGGCTTGGGGGCCTGTTCTACGCGCACGAAACGCTAGATTCGCTGTCGAACCTCACCTTCGGCTCAGACTTAGAGCCGTACTACAGCCTGCTGTTCTCGGGTGGCACGTCGACTACGCTGATCTCGAATCTTACGGGACAGCAAGCCGGCCAAGCATACCCTGTCAATTCGGCCGCACAGGATCGCTTCAAACAGACCTCTAAAAGCTATGCCTTATTTACTAACAACTCCTACGCGTTTACCGATGCGTTCGAAACGACGGTTGGCCTGCGATACACGAAGGAAGACAAATCGCTCGACTCGGCCTACCAGAATGTAGGTGCGAGCGCCAATACGTGCCGGATTCTCCGCACGCGTTTGGCTCAGGTGAACCAATTGTTCGCCAACACGGCTAATCCGGCGGCGACGGTGGCGGGCTTCTACAATCTAGGCTGCAACAGCGCCGCGGAGCCGGCATTCAACAGTGTCAATACGAGTCAGAGTATCGATGAAGACAACCTGAGCGGCACCGCGAAGGTCGCGTATCGCTTTTCGCCAAAGCTGCTGGGCTATGCCTCATACGCCCGAGGCTACAAGGCGAGCGGATTCAATCTGGATCGCGAGATCATCCAGGGCGCGCTCGGCGCCGCGGATCCCAATTCTCAGGCAGACCCAAACACGAGCTTCCCCTCGGAAACCGTGACTTCATACGAGCTGGGATTCAAGACGAGTGCGCTGGAAAGGTCGCTGCTATTCAACATCGCGGCGTTCGCGCAGCAGATCAATAACTTTCAGATTACCGTGTTCACGGGCAACGCCTTTCAGTCGGCTGCTGTTCCGAGGGTCACCTCGCGCGGCGCGGAGATGGAGGTGTACTGGTTTGCATTACAGCGGTCACTCTCGTTGCAGGGCGGTCTCACTTATGCAGATACGGCCTACGGCAACTTCACGCCCACCGGCGCTATTCCTGCAAGGCTGCCGGGCAATCAACTGTCGTTCGCGCCGAAGTTTTCAGGCAGCCTTGCGGCGACCTATGAGTATCCGCTCACGGCGAGTCTGAGAGGACGTGCAAGCGTAGCCAGCAAATTCAATTCAAGATACAACACGGGCGCGGATCTGAATCCAGCAAAAAGGCAGAGCGCGTACTCGCTCGTGAACGCCCGCCTCGGCGTCGGCAGCTCGAATAACCGATGGACGCTCGAGTTTTGGGGAGAAAACCTGACGAACGAGAAATACTATCAAGTCATCATCGACACCCTGTTCCAGCAGGGCGCCTTGAACGGTTACCTCGGCGATCCGCGTACGTACGGCGTGACGTTGCGGGCCAATTTTTAATTGGCGCACTATGATCGGCGCACTACGGGAGTCGTGCGCAATCGGCCCCCGGACTCACGTGAGCACGCCCCGTGATCAACAGTGCAGCGAATCCAGCCATCCTGCCGTTATCGTGCGCAACGCCGGATGCAATCGCACAGGACCAAGCGAGTTTCGCGTTGGCGGTTGCAGCGGCAAGCCGTGCGTCGTTGTAAAACTTCTGTCCACGTGCAAAGCGGTGCAGCCCTTGAGCGTCTGCCTCGGGCTGATGGGGCAGGCTAGGGTGGCTGGGGTCCGTATCGGCGTCGCCTAGCAGCACAATCATTGGCGCGGCAAACGCTCGCGGGAAATCAAACGGGCCTCCCGGCGCTCCGCTGACTCCGAAAGGCCAGTGCACATTCGTCGTAGCCAGCATGTACGAGCCGGCATTGGCGGAAATCGCATTTTTCATGCGCTTGCCGAGACCGAGCATGGCGAAACGGTGCACGAACTGCGCGCCGGCGGAATGTCCGAACAGCCAGTACTGTTTGGCCTTGAGTCCTTCGACGCTGCGCACCGCGTCGAAGATCGGTTCGATCGCGGAATAACTCCAGCGTTCGCGCGGCGCTTCCGTAGTGTCCTCATTAAAAGCTGCACCGAAGTTGTAGCTGCGCGCTCCGGGAAAGTCCTTCGTGGTGAATTCCGGAACGACCACTACGAATCTGTGCTGGCGCGCGACGTCGACCCACTCCTTCAGATATCGATCGGCGTCTCGCCTGACGCCGTGCATGACGAAGACGACTGGCGCATCAGCCCCTGCAGAGTCCGGTCGCAGATACCAGACCGGTACCGGTGGTCCAGCCCATTGTGTAAACACGAATCGCTTCGCGCCAGGAATGCCGGCATCCGGCGGAACGGCTCTCGCATCCACCGCCTGCAGTGTGTGCGCCGATGCGCAGCCGAAGAGCATGGCGACTGTGGCCAGCGCACTGAAAAGTGCCGAGCCAACGGATGCCGGACCGAAGAGCGCCTTTCGCATGTAGCCAGACTCCTTAGAACGCGGCGCGCAGCTGCAGATAGAACTCGCGGCCTTTCAACGAATGGTAATCGGCGCGATAACCCAGAGACTCATCGACTAGAGGTGGTGCGGTATCGAATACGTTGTTAGCGCCGACACGCAAGCCGAAGTCACCGAGCTTGTGCAGCTCGAAGCGATATTCTCCGTAAAGATTGACACGCCAATCCTCATCGACCCGCCAGTACTCCGGCACACCATTGCCATCCAGATCAAGGTCCGCGGCTGCATCGTAGAACCCCGAAACATAGCGGGCCGACAGGCCGGCGCCGACCGGGCCCTTACGCCACGTGAGTGTGGCTGAGCCTCGCCAAGCAGGATTGCCATCTAGCTCGACACGGTCGACCGCGAGCTCGGCGAACTGGCCGGTGAACGCGGGGTCCATCGCCAGCGCGGCCAGCAGATCGTTACGGACAACGTCCAATGTTTTTAGCCACATCGCATCAATGTCGATGTTGAATCGACCGGCGCGTCCGGCGTCGATTCGGGTGGCGATGCCGAAGTCAAAGCCATTGGCGACCTGGCTGTCGAGATTGATGTAAGGATCATTTACGAACTGTACTTGTCCTGCCGCGACTCGCTGATCATCAGGATGCGCAGCGTTCCAGGCCTCGAAAGCAGCGAGGTCTTCGGGAGCGACCGGCGCGCGCACGACGTTCGGATTGAAGCTACCTTGCTGGCGCAGCAGGAAATCCAGCGCCAGAGCTTCCTGCGTGCCGAACGCGCCGATCACGTTTTCTTGCTCGAATCGCCAGTAGTCGACGCTGAGCCGCAGGTCAGTCAGCCAATCGAAACTCAGCGCATGACCTAGGTCCACGCTAACGCCGGCGACGATGGTTTCGGTGTCTTCGTTCTCGAGGCCCGGATTAGACTGCCGCACCGAGGCCATGTAGGCATCGCCTGTGGAGATCGGATCCCCGGTAACCTCTGCACGCCAGAAATCATCGTTACCGAGATCGAGTCGCGAAACGTCGCCGCGATTGAGTTGCACGAGGTTCGGCACGCGGAAGCCTTCGCTATAGGCGCCACGCACCGTGAGATATTTCACAGGAAGCCAGGACAGAGCGATCTTCGGTTTGACGGCGCCTTCGCCGAGATCATTGAAATACTCGCCACGCGCTGCGACCTGCAGTGTGACATCGTTGACCCACAAACCGCTGCCGCGATGTAACGGCACGAGGGTTTCAGCGAACAGTGAGTAGACGTTCCGATAAGCCGAGGAATCACGCGTTGGACTAACGCCAACCACGTCGGAAATACCGGAAACATTGTCTGTCGAGAATACAATCGTGCCATCCAGGCGCGCGTCGCGATCTTCCTCATAGCTTTCACCGCGCCATTCCCCCCCAGCTGCGACGCCGATCGAGCCGGCCCAACTCTCGAACGCATGGGCATTGGACAGGCGGAAGTCCGCCGTCGTCAGCTCCGTGGAGCCGACGTTTGTCGTCGGGATCCGCACTCGATCCCACAGATCCTGTGAATTCACGTTCGGTCCACCGAACGGATTGATGGCGTCGGGTGTCGAGCGTGAGAGCTCCGCTTGCAAGAGCGTCTTCGAGATGTGATTGCGCTCAGTGTCACTCGTTTCGTTGCCGCTCGTCGTCAATGCACCTTCCCACTCCCAATCGCCGCGGCTGCCTCGCAGTCCCGCCATGACGCGATATGTCTCCGTATCAGTTTCGATAAAGCGAGGTCCGAGATCCGTGGGACGCCAGTTCTCAATCAGCACATCGCGACCGGCCGCAGGGACATCCGCTGCGTTGAGCGCGGGAAGTCGATTTGGGCTACCCACGGCGCCGAAGGGATTCCAGTAATTCGTCTTCGGCACGATGAGGAAGGCGAGGCCAGAGTCGAGCGGCTGTGCGGCGCGGTTGGAATCGGTCGTCGCCTTGTAGTACAGCAACTCGCCGAAGGCCTGCAGATCCTCGGTGAAGTCGTGCTCACTGAAAAGGTACGCGTTGTAGCGATCCGCCTCCGGTATGAGCTGACGGCCCTTGGCTGTGATCGGATCGTTAGCCACATTGACGCCTTCGCCCAGCGAGTTGTTAGGTTGGTTGGCAGCGAAATCGTAACGCAAGCCCGCATCGAGGCTGCCATCGTCGATGCCCATGCATCCTTCCGCTCGCTCACCAATTTGAGAGCGCGTCCCCGGGAACGCGCACGGTTGAATGTGGAATTCGCCATTTGTGTTGGTCAGCGCGCTGGAGCCTTGGCGTACGCGCTGGCCAGCGAACACACCCATATTGTTGACCGCGCCGACCTGATACTGACCGAACGGCGAAGAAGTGGACGTGTTGCGAAAATCGGTGGTTTGCGTCGCGTAAGGTGAATCGCCGAGATACGCGCGCTTGTCGACCGAGTTGAATTGCGGGCCGAGCTCGCTCGAATAGAGGCCAGTGCGGGTGAAGTACGAGCCCGTCAACAACAAGCGCGTCTGCCCGCCGTTGAACTTCAGTCCCTGCGCAACGTCGACCGATGTTTCGTTCTGGCCTGTGCCTTCGAGACTGCTATAGCGTGCGGTAACGCTGCTTCGATCGAAGTCCGCATCCATGATCGTGTTCACGACACCTGCGGTCGCGTCTGAGCCGTAAAGCGCAGAAGCTCCGTCGCGCAGCACCTCGACTCGCCCAATGCCGGCGCTCGGAAATGCGTTCACATTGGTGACCTGCCGCGGTGTCGAGCCAATGTCTTGATTGACGCCGTGAGCGGCAATTCGCCGGCCGTTGAGCAGCACGAGCGTGTTCCCCGTACCCAGGCCTCGCAGATTGACAGTCGCAATATCACCGCGGGCATCGTTAGGGCCGTCGGCTGCGCCGTTAATCTCGAACGCGCCCGCCTGCGCAAGGTTCTGGAGCAATTCGCCCGTGGAATTCTGCCCGAATGCGGCTAGCGCGTCGGCATTGAGCACGGAGACAGCGATCGCGCCGGTATCGGAAGCGCCGCGTATGTTCGAGCCGGTGACGATCACTTCTTGCAGCGGTTCCGCCGCGCGCGGCGGAGCGGGGACGACCGATTCCTGCGCGGCAGATGATGTATCGGCAGCCGTGGATTCCTGAGCGACTTCAGGCGGTGCTGCGTCCGAAGTCACTTCTTGCGCGACGGCCGGCACGGTGCTGGCGAGATGAACAAGCGCCC
>Ga0307515_10019149_pt1 | contig 12339 bp, 17 predicted proteins | sample 17_EM_MG_FD_194513 | JGI IMG/M metagenome (GOLD analysis project Ga0307515, IMG submission 194513) | Populus trichocarpa ectomycorrhiza microbial communities from riparian zone in the Pacific Northwest, United States - 17_EM | ecosystem: Host-associated > Plants > Roots > Unclassified | place...
CTGCTCTTGGTGTAGTGATTGTTAACATTACTACAATGCCCTTTCATTTAATTTCTGATGTTTTCGTCCCATTGATTATCCCATCTCGGTGTATTTTAAGATTCAACTGTACTTAAGCCTAGACATGCATCCAATATATTTTTATTTATTTGTTTGTTTGTTTATTTTCAGGGTTTTATCAACCATGATTTGGAAGAGAATGCACGGTAAAAATGAGAACAGTGAAAACACCACACTTTCCAGCTTTATTCTAAATTCAAAAATGTCACTAAAAACCCTTAATGTCTAGCATTTGGTCTCCTGGTACTGTTCTGGAATCTCAGCTTAGGAGAAAACAGCCGAGTTTAAAAGCATAGTCCAGAATAGGAAGCTTAAAATACCCACTTGACTTTTCCATATCCGAACCACCTGTCATGTTTCCAGGCAGTATCTCTTCAAACCATTGCTTGCTTCATTTAACTGATTAATCAAAGCTACAAAAGAAATTGAACAAGGGATATTCCACCCAAAGAGAAAAGAATTGGATTAATGAGATGATCAAAGTGTAAATTTTGTATCAGAGTCAAAATCATAATCAAGGCCTCTGCTTAAATAACATATATGCAACACGGCTAATGCTTATATATATAAAAGTATACGAATCTATCTGTAATGCCTGAGATTGTGTTTCTACCACTCGATATAATTCCAGCATCTCTCCAGCTACTTTCATCCCTTTGTCATCTGGCTTACAATCTTTCTCAAACTGGCCTGAAGTAACACATGCTTCTTTTTGCATCATCTTAGTGACAATAAAGTTTTATCAAAGAATCAGCACCAGCGGTGAATAACCACGGTTGCCGTGGGTGGAACTTGCAGTCCAATACTCCTACAAAACAATCCAGAATCAATTACAACTGTAAGTTTCCTCTCGACAATTCATGTTGAAGGCTTCATTAGACCTGTATGTAAATGCAGTAGCACATAAACGTTATGACAAAAGCTACAAACAGCAAACAGAAGATTTAACCACAAAGCAACCCCTTGCCACCAGCAATATATAGCTTTTTTTGCCCCAACTGAGAGCTGGTGAAACAATTATAGCTGCACATGCACAGATGTCTGATCTGGGATTGGCTAAAGCTGTTCTATTATTGAAAAGTCATATCCTTCAAGTGCTTATGAGGGAAAGACAAATGCCCCATCCAGCTTTGCTGAGAGTAACTACTTCTAGTAGAGTATGTCTAAATTTCAACTTAATCCCAATTCAAAACAGGATGCATCTGCCCCTTAGTTTACGATGTGTGCATGTATGCGACATGTATATCAAAGAAGAACTCACCTCTTCCATTTGAGCTTGCATGTCCACGGAGAATTTCCAAGGGAACAATAAGAGGATTCTGATTGAGATCAGAATAAACCATGCCGTGAAAAACATATGCAGTGCAGTCATCAGAGCATGATGCAAATAATGGGTATGAACGATGGAAGGCCACATTGTTTATGTCTTTGGGATGACACCTGAGAAATTTGTAAACCACATAAGAAAAAGCATGAAAAGCAAAATCATGTCAGAAAAAGGTGGACAAACACCAAATTTAAGAGTATCACATGATTTTATATGTACAAATCTTCTGCAAGATTCATCTAGCTAGGTGCTTGAACTCCATAACTTGCTTTTAATTTCATATTGATTTTAAATTAACTGACCAAAAAAAAAAGGATCAGAATTCATGTTAGTAACTGCTTCTTCAAAGGTAAATATTGAGACGTACATTAATGGTCACGCAATACTTGAAAGAAAGATGATTATAAAAGAAAAGTCTAATAACAAAAAAAAGGGCAGCATACTTGAGAACTTTGTAAGGTTTAGATGAAAGGTCCATGTCAAACCAACATAACTTTCCATCTCTGCTTCCCACAATTACATTATCACCTGCATGGAAGTCAACCCCCGAATAAGAACAATGTAAATTAAATAAATATAAAAGACTACTTGTAGAATCTACCAACAAGAATGGGAAGCAGACCAGCAGGATGAACTGAAATAGAGGAAACTTCACGTAATCCAGTCTCCAGCTTCTTGATCAGCTTTTGCTTCAAGAGATCATAAACACGAACATTCTTCTTTGTTGAGACAAAGAAGATGGAGCGAGTAGGATGAAAAACTGCTGACACTGGAAGTCCATGCAGCTTAAATGGATGTCTTTGCGTAAATTTCTTTGAGAGCTGGTGGATAAGAATTGCTTTTGAATCACGTAATCGATAGGTCAAGGCTACAAATCAAAGGCAATAGGTATTCTTGTTTCCTTTTGCTTTAAGTAAATTACTCAGCCTTAGGGTAAAATTAAGTTTATAGAAGACCAACTTTGAGATATCAATCAAACTAGACATGCAAACAAGAGCACATGTCAAAATATACTCAAGTACTGCCTCAAACAAATGAATACCACACTTTTGATAAAGAGTTTCACTTGTCACGTGTGATAGTTTCACAAGGGAATTTGCAGTTCTATGTGTAATCAAATGAAAACAAAACCAGAATATAGTATAAAAGATTGATGAACTTCAGAAGATGATGGCCATGGTTTGGCAAACAGATGCAAGAAAATCCCATGAAATAGTAAAACTAGAATACAAAATGACAATTCTAAGCTTGGAGAAATAATAAGATCACAGGATTATCAAAATGCAGAAATAAAAACTGCTGATGAATATAATTAAGAGATGGAAAGAAATGCATGCTTTTTTAGTTTAGAAACATCATCCATCTTAACATGCAGCTCATATACCAACCAATGGCACTAAACGCAACACATTCCTCACTGAATATGAATGAACAGTCATTCCTTTGCAACCATGAAATTGTCTTACAAAAATAGGAGCCAATAAGAGCGAGAAAACGATACATAAAGGGAATCTAAGTCACCAAACTAAGCACCTAAAAGTCAAGTGAGACCAACAGACTTCATGCATTGAACAATACATTCTAGAAACAAAAATAAAATCAAATGATGTGGGAAAAAAAGGATATCAGCTGGCATCACTGTTGAGAAATAGTCTCCCTTACGATGCCATTCCACTGAGTATACAGTCTGCAAGAGTCCAAGAGAGCAAGTGTTACAATACTAAGAATAATTTCAAATGAACATCTTCAATTAAAACTAGATAACTACTTTATTTGAGCAGTGTTTAAATAAGCAAAGAAAATCACCTTAAAATGCTGTAACCTGATTCCTTCATGTTTGTCATCTTGAAGCCAGTTCCAAGCGGACACCTTGTTACCTATGAAAAAACAATAAATAGCAAAATATCAGAAAATTTTCATTGGCTACAAAATAATCAATGCAGAAACTATTTTTACACAGACCAGAACCATCAAGAACTGTAGATGTCGCAACATGCAGAAGCTCCTTAACTTTTCTCTGTGTTTCTTCATTTCCCAGCCCAGTGTTCAAAAGGAACACATCTTGTCCCCTGCCAAAGTATTCTTGCTTTAATTGTATGCATGATAAAAAGTTTGAGAAAATTAAACCCCATTGATAAATGCAATTAGCCTTACACAGAGACGGCCAATATAGGAAGTTCCGGCAAAGGATTCCATGCTACATATTGGACAACTTCACCAAACTCCCAGACTTTAATACATCTACAAGTCTCAACCTCCCACAATCGCACAGTTCCATCACTTGAACCTTTCAAAGAACATGAAATCATAAGATCCACATCCAAAGGACAAATTTGATGTTTGGTGGGATGATACTACAAGTATTGAAGATAAACATCCAAACCTGAAGCAATCCACTGTCCTGAAGCTTCAGTGGAAATTGACATAACTGCACCTTTGTGCCCTCTATACTCAAGATAGCATGTTGCTGGGTAAGGTTTGAGATCTTTTCGGCTTGGCAGCTTAGGCTTCAAAGACTCAGGATCAATATTAATCTGCAATATCAAGAGTACAGATTCTGATTAGCTTTAAGAGGGTAGAACTTTGAACCAAGTATCGTGCAGACTAACTTCAATCTCCAATATGGGCTGGTAACTCACACGTTTCTTGCGAACTCTAGGGCACAAGTATAAATCCAGACAGCGCTCAAAAGAGTCTTTAACAGCATTTTCATATGCTGGGATGCTCCTTAAAGATGTAAACCTGAGTGAATGAAATCTAGTTAAGATGCTAGGTGTATGTAAATGATCAGTATTGAACAAAGAATTCCACAACCATTAACTGATAAACCTGAGTGAATGAAATCTAGTTAAGTTACCTTTTAGGTATAAATTTAGGTCGGTCTTCCTCATCCATTAACTGATAAGAATTGATCTCCTCCTGTGTTGGGATGTATTCTAGAGAAGGATTGTAGGACTCCTCATGGCCTAAAAGCAAAGTAAAGTTGAAGAAGACTCATTCATTCAAGCAATGTTAAAATTTAAAAATATTAATAAAAAAACCATGACCACACCTGGCAAATTTGGTTTTGGAGCAGGAATGTAAGATAAATGCCCACTCTTTTCTGATGAGCTAGCATCATCCCCCCACAACATGTAGAAACGAGGTTCTTCTTTTGGCTTGTCAAATTTTATTAATCCTTTTCGAATTGCCCTAACCAGTCCAAGAACCTGTAGATTCATAAGACATAAGGCACCGGAAATGAAGCATTGAAGAACATCAGGACTTTCACAAATGAAACCCTCCAAATAAAATTCACAATGATGGCTCATTAAAAAGATGATGGCAATTCAAATAAAACCAGAGTGAAAAAGTTGACACTTTATTTTCTAAATGATATAAGATCGATATAATATGATATTACTTGCCTTTTTAGCTTCCCATTTTGAGGGAATGAATCGACTCTTAGGCTCTGGTGCATTTGACAATGGATGCTTTGAATCTTCCCATTTAAACCAATCAACATAAGGCTGAATGAAAACATAAAGAAATCAATTTTGAGCATATAACATTAAGCATGATATGTGTGAAAAAAGATAATAAAAAATTATATTTGTATGAAAATATTCGAAATGAAATTGAATTACAGACCGCATATGGATCAAAGTCACCATGTGGAGCCTTTCCTTTGAGCACTCTACGAATAAGTTTGGTTTCTTCTTTTGTCAACTCTACCTCCTCATCATTGTACTCATCGTAAATCTTTCGCCTTGAAAGAAAAATCAACATTAGCAAACAAGTTAGCTAAGATTACACTTGATTAAAGTTGATACCACTTCAAAGATTAATTCTTTTAAGAGAGAAAAGGAGAAGAAAATGATTCAACCTCCTGAAAAGGAAGTGCAAAATATTGAAGAATGAATGTGGTCTAATCATGCTGAAAACAATCTAAAGAATCATTCAAAAGTCTAATCATTAATTCTGCAAGCATGTGCACTTCAAAGATTAATTCTTTTAAGAGAGAAAAGGAGAAGAAAATGATTCATCCGCCTGAAAAGGAAGTGCAAAATATTGAAGAATGAATGTGGTCTAATCATGCTGAAAACAATCTAGAGAATCATTAAAAAGTCCCGGGAGTTCTTCTTCTTCTTTTTTTCCTGTTGAAATCAACCATTTCAATTCATAAAATGAGTGCCAATTAGTCCATTTTAGACTCAATATCCCACATACACATTAACTGCTGACAAAAAAAAATTGATCATTTTTTCATCTCAATCCAAAAACTAGAAATCACAACAACTATAGCATAATTCTAAGCAACCTTGATATTTCACACCCAGTGTTGAAGAAAAAGCTCAGGACAGTAAAGCAGTAATGCATTACTGCTCTTGGAGCCTATACACCAGAAATGAAGCACAGGCATATGCCTGCCACACACCTTTCTACCAGAACAGAGCAAATTATCTTATGACACACAAAATAGTTCTAAAAAATTATAACATTAATAACTTGTTTTCCAAAATAAGAAATGGTAAGAATGTTGTGCTATCTATTGCACAAAGGTTTTTAGGGCCAAATTATGCCCAAGCTATTTAAATGCTTCCAAATTCTTCTATCTAGTAATCTGCAAAGTAATTACCAATTATTGAACACTGCGACATAATACTGCATTCTATTCTCTTACCCTTACATAATATATACATATTGTAATGATGTGAATGATTCAAAAAAACTCTACCATCAACATATCTATTACTAATAAAAGAATTGTAAAAGATATTCACCATCCTCATTAAGCATGAAACAAGTATCAGATAAGAAAAATAGCACTCGACTATTCTTCCTCATTAAGCTATATACAGGTTGGTTGGTGCTTTTTTCTTTTATTCTTTCTTTCCTTTTCTCTTGTTTTCAGATGTGATCTTTTACATGAAAGGGTTTTCCTAAAGAGTTATTAACATGTCCTAAACTCTCCAATTTAAGGTCAAACCTTCCAACAAACCAACTGGTCTCCTTTCCTTTCCTCACTGTCACTGAAGGAAATCCCTCACCACTCTCTTTTATTCAGCATCCCCTAAATAACTCTGAAACAAAGATAGATGCTCAGGCTGAGTTTGTTAACGCGTTTGAGTTGCATTTAAAAGTGCTTTTGGGCTGAGAAAGCATAAAATTGATGCTTTTACCAGTGCTTCTGGATGATTTTGAAATAAAGATGTGTCAAAACTATTGAAAAGCACATGGGAAAGCACCAAAATGATGTTTTAGCTCAAATACACTTCTACAAAAGCATCTATACCTCACACACTAAATAGGAAAACTAGCACGCTTGAATAATGGAAATGCGAAGTTGCAAACCCTAACAGAAACAACGCTCTGTCACTTTTCAAGACAGATTATAACTCTCTTAACTATAGGATCCCAAGATGCTATAAGACATAGAATCTTTCCACAGGGGATGAGTTCAAAATAGGTCACTCCACATCTTAAAATCTAACAAAATGAAATCTAGAACATCTACATACATCCCTCTCACAAGACCCCACTGCCCTCATCTCTAAGTCAAATCTATCGAGAACATTGACAACAACATTGAATAAGAAAGCAAATAAGAATCATTTTCACAAAACCATAAGCCCATTAATCCATGCTTTAAGCTCCTCATAACATAAAAAAGACATGGTGGAGGAAGAGCTATCTCTAACTCACAGCCTCCACCCATCTTTAAATCCCTTCCCATCCAACAAGCCTCTAAAAATCCAACTTAAAGACAAATCCTTTTTCCCTCTTTGCCTAGTGTATGCAACTATTTGTTATAAATAGTATAATGGGAGGGCGAGTCAAACCAGATAAAGCAGAAACATGCTGGGCCCTATCTAATTCATGGCATTGCGATATTTGCCCAATATTTTGATGTTCTTGAATGGCGTAACTTGAGAATCTTTCAAGGAAATGAAGTTCTTCTTCTTCCTATCTGATAAAATAGTTTTCCCAACCTCTGATGCTCTTAAGCTGGTTATTTATTGGGGTTTCCTTACCAGATTAGTGAAAATTTGAGGGTTCTTTGGTACTAGTTTCTACTTTTGTTTTTGGAAGGATGCCTTTTCTTCAAGGTGCTGCAATGGATTTTACTAGTCATAATCGCAAAAAGAGAGAAGAAAACCATGATTTTGATGTGGAAATGACAGCAACTGCCCAGTTTTTGTACAAAGAAGCACAGAATATTGCAAACATTAAGATAACTCCAGAGATAGGAAAATAGAACAATGCAGCAACTAAAGCATAGTTCAGGGGAAAAACCTTAATAACAAAAGAAGAATAAGGACTGAGTATTTTGCTGCCATTGATAAGTATTGACATGAGAAAAGCATAAATATAATAGGAAAACTCACCAATTTTTTGAGTCATCAACATTCGCAAGAAATGAATCAAGTTTATCTTGTTTTTCTTTCTTTTTTAGCTTCTTTCCAGCAATGTCATACCCAATATGCTTTTCATCCCTATACCACTCCAATGGAACATCACCGACCGTATTTCTAGGAGCCACCTTTTGAATGAAAATAACCAAACAAATAAATCCCATTTGACAAGGAATTAAGTAAAAACCCGAGTAAATTAAAATTATTTTTCGAGCATCAAAGGAAGGAGAAAAAAGAAATGTACCTCATCCTCAGAAGAGTCGCTCTCTTCACCTCCCAGATCAGGTTCAGAGTCTTCACTCTGACCTTCATTGGCCAAGCCCTCATTACTACCGGTGTTGTGAAAGCCCTGCAATGGTCATTATTAGGATATTAAAGTACAAATGATCACAATAACAAGGAAAAGTTTCCAGGTGAAACATGAAATTTAATAATATCAAAGGAGAGGGAAAGACAAATATTTCCCTTGTTTAATAGCCAAAAATTTAGAAAAAAGGATTTCACTAAAAACAAATCTTGAACCCTAATTTTGATTAGACACCAGTCAAATTACAACCACCACTAAACCAATCATGATGAATAGACTAGCTTTTACACATAACCAGCCTTCTCTTCTACTTGCATTGTTCTGAAACAGCGAATGCTAGATAACACCAAAATTTATTACTACATTTTTCTTTACAATGTATGCTAATAAATAAAGCAAATTCAGGCAATTACCATGTACCTCATCTCCAGAGGTTTCGCTGTCACCAGCTTCTGACTCCTCTGCTGATTTATAATCCTCAGAAGAATCATCCTCGGAAAATTCCTACCATATAAAAGTAACACAAACCTCATTAACGTTATCCAGAACATAAATACGGTACGCATAGAAAAAAACATATATTCCAACAAACACAACACTAACAAGTAACAATTCAAACAACCAAAAAAGCCATAGCCCATCAAGTGTTTATCACAAAATAGTCACTGCAGCATAGAAGTAACAGCTGTGATAGCATAAAAACCAAAAATTTTCATGAGCAGGAACTGTGATTGTTTTGTTTCTGCAGAAAGTAGAAATATTTCATTCTTTCCAGCAAGACCCAGAAGAGAAAGAGCAGTGAAAAATGAAACGGTGCATACCTTGTAATCAGTTGCTGTGTCTTCTTGTTTTTTATGAAGCAGGGATTCTTCTGTACTGAGCTTCTCTTTCTTGGTGGGTTGGGTTTTTTTGCTTTTCTTCTTCTCCTCCTCCCTTTTTTCCACTTCAACTGATTCTTTCTTGCTCGCCCCCATTGCCTCTACCGTCTAACTCTCCAAAATCTCTCTCTTTTCTCTCCCCAGGAGCTAAAGCTGGAACCTTACGGGCGGAGAGAAGGCTGCCTGAAGCAAGAAACCGGATTTCTAAGTTTAGGGTTTTAGTCTCTTAGAGATAGAGATAGAGAACTGGGCCGGACTACTAATATTAGCCCGACTGAATTCTCAGTTATACACAAAAAATTGCCCAACAAAAAAGAGAGGCTTGATATCTAACAAGCCTTCATCGAAGGGGGAAAAAAAATTGATTTTCATGACTGACCAAAATTTTTTGTTACTATTAAAAATAATATTTCAAAAAATTAAATTAATTTTTTAAAAACAATATAACAATTAAGAGATAAAATATAGAGTAAGTGATGAAGGTTGTGTTTGATATCATTTATAAATTATTTTTATTTTATTTTAAATCATAAGTTAAAGTTGTTGTTGTAAATAATTTATGGTAAAAGGAAGTTAAATTGAATTTAAATTATAAATATTTTTAATAAAAGTGTTTCAAAACAAATTTTTAAAGGAATAAAAATAGTATAAATTAGAAAATTAACTTATAAAAGATTAATGGTTTAGATCTAAGTGCTTGGGAAGGCCATCTAACATGTTTTTTAAAATTTTTTAAAAAATAATAATAATTTTTTATTTTTATATCATTTTAATGTGTTAATATTAAAATTAAAAAAATATTATTTTAATATATTTAAAATATATTTTAAAAAATAAATTTTTTTTTTTTGAAATTTTATAACATGACTGAAATTTTAGGAAAACTCAAATGGTGTACTTGAAAAGTTAAAAATATAATGATAGAAGTGTAATATTAATGAATTTATAAAGGTAAAATTGAAGTTTATACTAAAAATAAAAATTATGATTTAAATATAATTTTATAAGTCAATATATATTTAATGTATAAAATTATTTTAAAAACTTGAAAATTGATAAAATCAAGTGAAATGGATAAATCAAATAAATGGCATATATGGAAACAGATCATCACTCACTCCGTTATTCCTTTCTTGGGCTCACGTCTTATTTGTGGCCCACATCCCGATTCCTGGGCCGGGCCGAACAGCCAAGAGAAACCGGGCTTTTCGATTAAACAAATAGAAGAGAAGAGATCCACGTTTCGTCTCGCTTGAAAGTATCAGAGATCAGAACATCTTTCAAATTCAATCCAGCAGGCCAGGGTTTAAGCAGAGAGGAGACTCTCACCATCGTCACATTGCATCACCAGGTGCTTTCTCTCGTAAGACCTCTCTATTTCAGGCTTTCAGCTATACATCAACTAATTTTTTGCTATGTTTCGAATCAAATCACATTCTTTGATTACCATTGAAATTGACTTTATGGGATTTGAGCTAACTTAATTTTAGTCCTCTTTTAGTCTAAGAAAACTCAAAAATATTAACCCTAGAAATATTGCATACATTCTTTTACTGTCATTTGTTAGTTTTTATCACAAAATCTCCTTGGAGCTGTTGTTCTTGCTGGTCAATGGTGCTAAGCAGCGAGCTTCCACAGTGCTGTTGCTTTTCGCATGCTTTGTTTTGGAAATAAATTCATGTTTCTGAAGAATAACACTGATTTAGTTTGCTGTTTGAGTCTCTGTTTGGGTATTCAAGTTGATCCGTAGTGTGCATCTCATTATTTTTGCTTGTGTGATTCATTTCCATCTTGCAATTTCGCTTTTTTGGTTTTCAACTCTAATGTGCCACAAATTACATGTTACATGTCTCCGAGGCCTTGACGAGCTCTATTTCTCTCTGGCTCCGTCTGTCTTGTGCCAACATGTGACTTTGACTAGTTGAATTTGATGAGCTATTTCTCTCTGGCTCCTTCTGTCTTCAGCTCTATTTCTGAAGACAACGTTTTCTTTCTCTGATATTGATTGATGTTGTTTGCAGCAGCCAAGGGCTCTTCAAGCGTGCTCTCCCTCCACAGCTCACCGAGTCCTGTCTCTGCATAGGCAAAAGAGGTGTGTATTTGCCATTTTTTTCCCATATCAATGATGGGTTCTTTTCAAGTTTTGATTTTTGTTCTTTTTTTTCTTGCCAGTGCATTTTTTTGTGGAAGATAATGGTGAAACTGTGTAAAAATACTATCTTTTTGTCCTCATGTATGTTAAGCTTAACTTTAGCTTGCTGGATGGAAAGCAAAAACCCTAAAGACAACACTGATTATATATTGAAAACCCAAACAGAAGAATTTTTCAGCTTTTTGTTTAGTGTCTACTCATTTCTTCAATATTCTCGTAGTTTATGGTTTACAAATACTATTACTTTGCCCCCATGTAGGGTAAGCTTAGCTTTAGCTTCCTAGCTGGAAAGCAAAAACCCTAAAGACAACACTGATTATAGATTGAAACCCCAAATCAGAAGAATATTTCAGCTGTTTGTTTAGCTTTTACCAATTTCTTGAATGTTCTCATAGCTGGAGGTCGGTCTATATAATTGGTTAGGCTGTCAGAATGTTTGAACTCTTGTTGGAGCAAATTGTAGTGCATTATTACTGCTAGGTTAGGTGTCATTACAGTAAAAGCAAAGTTTGGTAATCGAACTTGTGAAATGAGACCAATTTCGCTTATGATAATTTCTTTTGTAAAATCAGTATATAGGCTGATTTGAGGTGAATTTGGATTTTCTTGATAAGTGTGGTTTGTGGGTTTTGATGCGATTTTTTTTTTCTTTTGCAGTTTTTTTTAACTATTTGGTAATCGAACATGATGAATTTTACAACGATATTATGCAAACGTTTGACTGTGAAGGAACTGGTCACCAATGTCCCCGTCTATGAAAGCATTGCTGGTAATGCCTGTTTCCTTCCAGAACATTGTTTTGTTTGTATCGACTTTCTTTGAATTTGCGTGGAATGGTGTTATGGTGTCTTTGTGATTATGAAAGCATTACTAGTAATGCTTGTTCCCTTCTAGAACATTGTTTTGTTTGTATCATCTTTCTTTGAATTTGAGTGTGAATTGTGTTATGGTGTCGTTGTGATTATGGTTTAGATGGGTCTTCTGGTGGATTAAGCTTGATGTTTAGACGTTGGGCTACCAAAAAACAAGCTGGGTCCACAAAGAATGGACGGGATTCGAAACCTAAGAACCTAGGGGTCAAGAAATTTGGTGGAGAGGTTAGTGCTTGACACTAATTTTTCTTGTTTTATTTCTCTTCTGATAACTGATATCAACTAGAGAATGTTGAATTCTCATTTTGATGGCTATAATATGTTGTGCAGAGGGTTATACCTGGAAAT
>Ga0307515_10019150_pt1 | contig 12339 bp, 9 predicted proteins | sample 17_EM_MG_FD_194513 | JGI IMG/M metagenome (GOLD analysis project Ga0307515, IMG submission 194513) | Populus trichocarpa ectomycorrhiza microbial communities from riparian zone in the Pacific Northwest, United States - 17_EM | ecosystem: Host-associated > Plants > Roots > Unclassified | place...
ATCTCTCTGGGATCGCTAGCGATAATCTTACCTATCAACTACTCTAATATATTACCACATCCACGTGTGCAACCGTATCTTCTCATATACTCTCATACGCGGCCATATACGGATATACGGCCTTACAAGCGTCAATGATTTTTGGTCATGCGTCCTAGGACATCACGCCTCCGATATGTTGTATTCAGTCATAAAGGAATTATTGGCCGCCTTTCTAGGCAAAACAGATTGCAAGGCCAAATATCGTTGACGCTCTGTTGACGCTCTGTTGACGCTCATTTTCAGGATGTGGCTGGGCGCGTGAGTATTTTGGTCATGCACATCAAGGCGACTAATACGTCGAAAACGAACCGTGACGTACCAATGTCAATATTTTACGATTAACAGTAGCATATGTGAATGCGACCATAAATATGACACCCGAAACGCATAACCGGAGATTGGAACCGATGGGTCAAGCCAAACCCGGCCAAACCCGCGGGTTGATGGGTACGGGTCCGGGTTTGGCCCGCCAAGAGTCAGCGGGTCGGGTTTTTGGACGGTTTTGGAACCGAACCGACCTGTTTTTCGGACCAAACCCGGACCGCTGCCGGGTTACCCGGACCCTTTGCTAACACTATTTAGGGTCCATTAGAAGCACGCCAGTTATGAAGCCGTTCTTCCAGGCTGCGTGAGCTCTGTCTACCATGATGAACGCTGCATCAATGGCTGACCATCTATTTCTGCTTCCCACTTGACTATCGGTCAGTAGTTCTCTTCTCCCGGCTTCATCTGCCAGCAGCTCAGTGACTACTTTTTCCACCACTTTTCCCATGCAGCTCATTAGCATTATGGAGAGTTAGGCCTTGCGCGGCGTGTAGTTGTCTTGGCCAGGCTTGCGAATCACCACACCGCTAGCCCCCTTCTGTACCGCAGGATGTCTCCCTTTGTGAATGGCCACCATCGACATTGACACGATCCACTTTTTGTGACACCTACGGAGCAGCCGTATGGCACCGAACGACATCTTTTACGGCTCCATCGCTTCCTTGACAAAGTGTGAAATCAGTGCTTGTCTGATTGCTTGGACTGCAATAGGCGTGTGTGCGGTACACGCGGGAGCCAGGGCATAGGACAGGTTGTCGTCATTTGGTGGAAATGACTCGCGCCTCAGCATCTCCTAGTTCTCTAGTGATGTATTTGCATCCTTTCCATCTCACCCTGGGGAGGCCTCCACGGTCGTGCCTGCCCGAGCATTCACGTATCGTGCTGCACTCCATATCTCGGCCCACCACAGATCAAGCATGTAATCACTTCAAATTTTTCTTCTAGACTGTCAGATCAACTTCTAGAGTTCAGACCTCACCCTGGTGACCTCTTCCGAGTTCCATCTCCTCATGTTCTCTCTTCCTACAGCCATCCTTTGTTTCATGATGTCAGAGCTCCACCACCTCTGTGATCTGGCACAGATCCTGATTTTCCTTGCCGTTACATCAATCAAGTTTCCCATTTCTTCCTGAAACGTTGCAGCCTCTTTGTCTACCTGGTCTGCTGCGCACTCTGCATCCAGGTGAGCTCTCACGTTCGCTAGCTCCATCCATACCTCCTCTGCCGCTTTCGTGTCCTTCTCCGGCATTGCAGCTAGATTCCACCCCACTACACTTTCGTTGTCCACCGCCTCCAGACTGTCGGCATCCACCTCCCAAACTCTATCATTGTGTCCAGATCCCATGGCCTGATTGTCTGCCAGTATAAACCACTTTCTTATTGGTCGAGTTGCCAGTCTCCGGATGATGAGCGACTCGTGCTCATGACCTTCTCTTCTCCAGCAGTGGGTTGCCCAACCATCATGTCCAATCCCCTGTTCATTTTCGTCAATCATGTCTTCCCAGAATGTAGCATTCTGCAGCACTTGGCATCTTGCGGCCAATCATGTGCTATGAGGGTTTAAGTCTGCAGCGAGGACAGTGCGACCCTGCCGAATGACTCTCTGCCAGTTTGACTTACGCGCCAGTCTCTCTCCAGGTTGGGTGTTCATTTGATTGTAAACGTTGACAATCCACGTTATCATCTCTCCCCTCTTCCTGCCGTCCATAGCAATGATATCGACGTTAGCACCTGGACTTGAATCTGTGCACTCATCAACCACCAGGCCGCTCCAGATCTGTATCATCGTCCAACCTCATATTCTCTTGATTATTGTGTATGCCGAATGGCTGATCCCAACTCCTCGGTGTCCTGTCGGTGGCTCGTGGCAACACAGTTCGTCCGCCCTGCGTTTGACTCCCGTCTCCAGCACTGGATTGGTCCACTTGTACCACCACGCTCAATTGTGCTGGATGACTCTAATGTTTGTTAGCCAGGGCTCATGGTTCAGTTTCAGTCGCGGTTGTGGTCGCTATTTCGGCCTCGGTCATTATGACATCTCTCGCCACCGCTGTCGCCTCCTCTTCCTCTGCATCATCCATCTCCTCCCTTCTGCAATCTGCCGCCATTGCTCCCATGGGTCTATGACCAAGAACCACCTCTATTCGTCCCTGTTGCCGTGTACGTAGCATCGCTTGTGTGAGCCCATCATGTGGTTCCCTTCTTTCGCCTCTGCTGCGCCGCTTTGGCAGCCTTGCTCTTCTTTGGGCACCTGAGATTGAACGCAATAGGATTTCGTTTGTAATCGGCGCACCTCTCCAGCATGTGGCCGCAGAGTGATCCCTGCATTGCCGTACACCCCGCTACATTGCACTTGTAGTCGCTTGTCTGGTGATTGCCTGAGCCTTATCCTCACTTGGCCTTGTGGCCACACTTATTCTCTATGTGACCGCATCCACAGTAGAGCTCACATCAACAGTCAGGTCCGATAGTGGTGAACACCTCAACTCGGTACCACACTCCCTCCGTCTCGATCCCTGTCTTGATTGAACTCTGTGCGATGTTGCTTCCGGTTTGGATGATGAATACCAATGGCGCAGCGATTTCTCAGTTCTGGTCTCTTTCCCTAATGCTACATGTGTTTGCCAGTGATTGTTCCTGGGCAGGGATTGCTATGCCCTCGTTCTCCACTTCAAATTCCTCTCACATCATCTGCAGCACTTCAGTGCCTGTTCCCATGTACTGTACGAGGGGTACCACATGGATCTTTAGCCATTCCTAGGTCTTGTTTTCTTTGACATCCACGACTTCTCTTTCGACTGTCCTTACTGCTGTGATACTGACATTGCTTTACCACACAGCCATCACCGCTGTCGCATTCGGGTCCATGATTGCCGTGATGGGAACCGTGTGATTTCTGCTGGTGATCATGATCCTATTGAGTGCCGGGACATGCAGGTGGAAAAGCATTCTGTTAATCGCTAACCCACTGTCTTGGTCAATCTTATTGGGGAGTAGCACCCTCTCGTCTCTGTGTATGATTAGGCATCTGTCTGCCATGTTCGAGCCTGTGGTTGGGGTCGAGTCTAGGATGCCTCGTTGCTTTGGTTTTGTGGTGGAACAGTCTGCCATCGTCGGGTCGGTGCCAGCTCGGATGATATCGCCCCTTTAGGCGCCGATGTGGTTGTCAGCATCGGTGTCGGAGCTGGTCTCGGTTCTGGTGCTGGGTTCAGCTTTGGGGTTGGGTTCTGTTCTGGTTTTGGCATTTGCATTGAATAGAGCCGCCTTCCAGGCTGCAGCTGTTGCCCCTCCTCTGGCTTCTCTGGTCCACCTCTCAAGGTCAGGTCTGTCTGTATCGAAGCCTCCAGGCCACCCGCTTCAGCGTCCGCATTCTGCTCCATGTTCTGGTCCCGTTCTGTCTCAGCCACTGCTCTTGTGACCATGTCTGTGATGCCCTTGCCCCACAGTAGGTCATCCTGGTGGTACGCGTCCCGTATTTTCTCTGTTTCCTGTAACCACAAACTCATCCCTTGCCACTGCGTCACCTGCAGTGTAGTAGGCTTCTTCAGCTTGTTTACCATGATTGCGACAGTTCGGTGTAGCTGTGCTAGTTCACGGGCTTGCTGCTGTGCTGGGCGCTCCATGTGGCTTCTCTGGTCCTCATGGGCCCATTTGGTCGCTGGGACTACACACCTCCTTGTCCAATTTCTGTTGTCGTTTCTCTCCATCGGCTCAAGTGGGTCTGCCCCTGCAGTCTCCACTGGAATGGATGACATTGCCGTCCCCATCTCCAGCGCGATATCCATTGGCGCGTCGCTCCTCCCATCCGCTGCATCTCCCATGTCTAAGCCACACTAATCGCTCCCTCTGACTTCCGTTATTAGTTGTCTACAGCATGCCCCTTGCAGGGTAGTCATTGTCGTCGCTTGTTCGTTTGTCGACCCATCTGGTCTGTTGTGTTTTTCCCATGACTTCGTGTGAAAACCACTCAATTGCGTGGACCCTCGTGAGGGCCCTCCTCCTACGCTCTCGTTGGTGCTGGGACGCTTGCTCTGGGGTCAATATGACGTCCAGAATGCATTGCAGCTGTTCGTTTTTCAATTGCTATCGTTGTTGTTGACGTATCGCGCTGTTTCTGTTTCGCCCAGACCTTGTAGCTTTGCGACCCGTGTTTGTGGTGTGTTGTCGAAGGTGTGTGTTTTCTCCCGCATATTTCCCCACATTCTTCGCTACCTTCAGTCGCAATCTGTAAGTTCTATGTTTATCGAACTTTATTTATTTACTCTTTATTAAGTTTATTAGGAGTGCTAAAATATGTAATGACAATTGGGAGCAGTTCATTTTTATCGTTAGCCTTCGCTAACCCTTCGAACAATGACAATTGTAGCTCACAGCTAGCTCAGATCGGCTGTCTGTTTCGTTCGAGACAACCAGTGTATGTATTCTTGTCTAGCAATCGAAAGTAGGAACATCTGTACAAATATGCACCATACTGTTAGCTACAATCAGTTCTATTCGTTTATCTAGGTGGTAGATATCCTGAATTGTGAAATACTTGTCTGTCGGAGTAGAAGCTTCCGAGATGCATCATGCAACGAACTGAAAAAGTTGTGATCTAACCTAAATAGAATGGTACACACCACTTTATCGCCATATCCCTTGAGAATACTGCAAAGATGTGTAAGCAACATTTTGAAACACGATAGCCCCGCTCGGAAACTAGTGCACCGTCTTGCAAATCTCATTAGCCACCCTTTGGTGGGTATGGTGTCATGGCAATATCTACTCTAGCGCTATTGATCCTCGCTGACACCATATTAATATGTTAGTGAACCTAATCAGAGCTCTGTGAGAAAGATTTTGAAAATTGAATGGGCTTGGTATGGAAGCTTGTTTTGTTGTTTAATCATACTGTATTGACTCTGAGTAGAGTATGACAGGACCCTGATATCCCCTCCGCCTCCAGGCGAGCCGGCTTGATGGCGGAGCTCCCCCCCTGCTACCCTTCGTCCCCGCTGACAAATGAAAGGTAAGAGACAGACGAACAGGAAAGGAAAGAAACAAAGAAAGAAAGAATGAATGGTATAACCATGTTCCCGCCAATGCCGCTCCTGAGCCCCAAGCCCTAAGCCCCCTCCGGACCGCTCCTTCTTCATTTGGGCGGGAACTTCCCGAACTCAGTGGCCGCCAGGAAGTCCATCACCACTTTGTCGCACTCTCCTACGGTAAAAAGCACAGATATCTGCATGCGCCGGCATCTGCCTGCTTTCCAGCCCGTCGCGTATCCCACCGACTTCCATAGATCTCTCTGTTGGTCTCTCCACCGGCTACAGTGGCGGAAGAGGTGCTCCCACGTCTGGGACACTGTCCCTCCACACCACCAGCATTTGACGTCATCTCTGTGGCCAAACCGCGTTAGGTAGACTCCCGTGGGTGCATGCCCGGACTTCAGTTGGTACAACCTGGTGGCCAGCGACTTTACCCATGTCATCGGGATAAGCCTTTTGGTCCCTGCCTTGCCCTGGAGTCTGTAGCTGAAGTGCTTGCTGCACTTGTCAGTCGCCCACTCTGCCTTAGCTGCTGAGCATCCGTCGGAGATTCGTGTAGCCCTGTTCGAGGCCGAGGTGTATGGTCGCTCTATCACTATGCTTCCGCTTGCGTCTCGGGCCAAGTTGGCCTGACGGCCTGGTTCTTCGTTTCCGGGGATGCTGGAGTCCCCCGGGACCCAGTGGATCTCGGTCGCGATGCCGTGCGCGAGGAGACTCCGCGCCCTTCTGTTGACCCGCCTTGCCAGTCGCTGCCATGGGCCCGGCTCCAGGTGCGGGTATGGAAGCTTTCTTACAGGATTGGAGAACGATAGCAATCAACCTGGCGTCTTGCAGCGCTATGAATAACTGGATACCGCCTGTTTGAAATGATGTGCCCGAGTACGCTAATCCCAAAATATTATCTCACCCTGCAGGTAACCAACCTAGTGCTCTTCGTGTAACTGAATAACTGGGCAAAACAAGGATTGGACAGTATGATGATGAAGTGACAAACTTTGTAATGTGAAATTTTATTATTGACAACTCTAATTGGTAAATTTGTATCATAGCTGAAGGGTATTGCTAGAAGGTACAGCAAGCAGGTGCGGATTAACGATTGAACATAAGGCTAGGCACCAGCAGTCGGAGGCGAGATGACGATTGTGGCTACGATGATATTCCAATAATTCAATAATTGCACTATCACTTGACTAACCCGAAAGCCAAGCAGGTTCTTCAACCCAAGTTTCTCATCCGCAGGGCAGAGTCCCGAGTTTCTCTGCCTCATATATGGCGTTCTAGTCCAGTCACGGAGGATGTCTCTCCGCGGAGAGACCGGTCTGTTCTAGTCCAGTCACGGAAGATGTCCCTCCGCGGAGAGACCAGTCCATTCACGGAGTCCCACCCAGTGTTCGAAACGGGCCGGGCCGGGCCGGCTTTGACTTCTTCAGGCCCGGCTCTCAGGCTTTAGAGAAAGCCCGGCCGCCCGCCCTTAGCGCGGGCTTTGGACGCAGAAGACCGGCCGGCTGCAGGAAGCCCGCGGGCCGAGTTATGAGACATGACGGCCCTAAATTTGTTACAGAACGCTAATAATAGCGATTGTTTTCCTCGCACCACTGAAAATAATGAAATATATCGTCGTCAAATGAAGTTTTTACCCTGTTTTCATGTTTCCGATATGCAGGGTGGCCCGCAGGTTTTGGTAAGGCCTGTGCGCTTTTGATTTAAAAGCCCAGCCTGCCCGGGTTTTGCAATTAGAGGGCCTGGCCCTCACAAAGCCCGATAAAAAGCCCTCAGGCCAGCAGGGCCCGTTTTGAACACTGGTCTAAGCTACATAATGATATAGACTGTATATTAACACGACCACTCCTTTCACCTCAACCACTTATAATTGCTTTCATGTCACCCATTCAGCTCAAAATAGCTTCGTCTGGCTCCTTTTCTGAAGAAAGCCCATACAGCCTGCGGGCTTTGACAAAGCCCCCGGGCTTTTAATTAAAAAGCCCGAGGCCTCGTGGGCTTTGAGATTACCGGCCCGGCCCGGCCGCCTCAAAGCCCGCCTGAAAGCCCTCGGGCTGGCCGGGCCCGTTTCGAACACTGGTCCCACCCTCAGTGACTGGACTGGTCCATTCGCGGAGAGTACCCCTGCACCCCACCTCCGTGACTGGACTGGTTCATTCACGGAGCATACATACAAAGTGCTAATTACACTCAACGTCGTGGTGCAACTACAATTACATTATGCTCCATATCCTGCCTTGAAACCAGCTCTTCTCCCTCGATGCCTTCATCCTCTACATCGTCCTCGTCCTCCTCCTCGCACATATCCTGGTACACCTTGAGACCCTCTCCTTCCTCAATATCCAGTACTGTTAAATGACTTTGGTCGTGTTCTTCTCCGCCATCGCAACACAATACGAGCCGCTTTCAGGCGCTTTCAGGCTTTGTTTTGTTTTGTTTTAATCATACTGTATTCACTGAACTTAGAGTATGACTGACCCCCAAACCCCTCCGCCTCCGGGCTGGCCGGCTAGATGGCGGAGCTCCACTCCTACTACCCACCGTCCCCTGTTTGACAAAGAGAAAGCACATCCAACGAGACAGTCCATGAGATACGATACAAAGGAAACAACATCCCAACTGAAACGAGAGACTGCCAGCTCTTACTCCTCCATTCGCCCGGGCGGGAACTTTCCGACGTCAGTGGCCGCCAGGAAGTCCATCACCGCCTTCTCACACTTTTCCATGGAGAACAGCTCAGAGATCTACACGCATCGGCATCTGCCCGCTCTCCACCCCGTTGCTTTCTCCTCCTCTTTCCGGAGTGTTCTTTGCTGACCATTCCATCAGCTGCAGTGGGCCAGTGGCGGAAGAGGTGTTCCCGTGTCTGGGCCGTTCTGTCTCCAGCTCTTTCAGGTTTTCACCGGCGCGAAAGCAAATCCTGACGGTGTCAGGACTCAGACAGTAGCCAACTTTGAAAGTATGGCAAAGTTTCAGGTTTTCCGCCGGCTTTCGCTGCATATTTCCTTTCGCGCAGATACACTTTCATGCATTTATTCATACCCTAGGGAATCCTCTCGATACTCACAATGGGTGGTGATGGTCGCAGCGGGAGGGTGCAAAAGACTAGCTGCATCACTGCAAAGGACCACTTCAACCAACCAGCAGCGTCTCTTCTATTGACCAGCTGAATGTAGTGCGAAGGAGGTTTTGCAGCGAAAGAGGTTTGGCAGCGAAAGAGCCACTGCAGCGAAATGACCACCGCAGCGAAAGACCCAAAAAGAAGTGAACATCTCCAAGTCTGAAAGGGCGCAAAAGAGCATTCGCAGCGAAAGTGTGTGGAAAGCAGCGAAAGGCCCGATAGCATGTAGTACTTTCAGGAACTTTCAAAGTACGGTCGAGTTTCGCAATGTGTACCAAATGCACGTAGTTGCTCTAGGCTAAATGCAATTGCATTAAGTAAATTCAGCTAGATAGGACCAGCTAAGTGCGCATACATGCGTGGGCATATGTGTGCAAAGTATTCACCGAGTGTATACTCGGTGAATGGACCAGTCCATTCATGGAGGAGGGGTGCAGCGGTATACTCCGCGAATGAACCAGTCCAGTCACTGAGGGTGGGACTCCGTGAATGGACCGGTCTCTCCGCGGAGGGACATCCTCCGTGACTGGACTAGAACACCGGTCTATTCATAGAGTCCCACCCTCCGTGACTGGGCTGGTTCATTCGCGGAGCATCCATACAAACTGCTAATTATACTCAACCAAAAATAAGAATTACTCTGTACACCTTCGATCATCATGGTCCCTGCGATCTGGTGTCTCCCTCAAAGCTGCCGTCGCGCAACTACAATTACACTGTGCTCCATATCCTCACTTGAAACCATCTCTTGATCTACCTCATTGCCCTCTTCCTCCGCATGGTTCTCTTCCTCATCCCCATCCTCCACCTGCTCATCACCGACTTCCTTGGACCCTCTCTTTCTGCAATATCCAGTTCGGTCAAATTGCTTTTGTAGTTTTCTTCAGCGCTCTTGTTTGCTGGAAATGGTAGCGGGCGCTGTGAAAAAGTCCAAAAGCGATATCGTTCTCTCTACTCTAGCGGTCTCTCTATATACAGAATGACAAGGCCACATTGGCCGCTCCGCCATCGGCCGGACTCGGGCCCGGGGTTGAGCGGATTTCCAATATTGTTGCTATCATCTACTGCAGTGGAGTATGTCTACTCCCTTGCCTCTTGTCGTGTATTTGGTCGAATCGACGTTGGTTTTGATGGTGACTGGGCCTAAGTGGTGTTGTATTCCATTTAAGATTGAAAGTACCAGATGGAGCTGTAGAAACACCATTATTTGTTCACTGTACATACACTGTTCTAGTCCATTCACGGAGGCGGTTCCTCCGCGGAGTACCTAGTCAGTTCACGGAGGCCCACCTTCCGTGATCGAACCGTCCATTCACGGAGTCCGTACCCCACCTCCGTGAACTGACTAGTTCGTTCGCGGAGTCAGTCAAAAATTACAAACACTCGACTCTGCACACATGTGTGTGCATGCACTGGCATGTACGTACACTCAGCTGGTTCTATGCAGCTGAATTCAATCAGCGCAACCGCGTACGTTCAGCGCAGCGCAATTGAGTGTATTGTTCATAGTGCAACTGAGTACATTCCACGGATTCTATCGTACTAACAATATGGACGGCCTTACATCTACCATCCCACATCCAATTCCACCATTCAAAAAGGGTAGCCATCGAGAACTTACTCTTCGAGAAGTTGCTCATCTTCAGTCCCCTGCTGAGGTCATCCAAGTACGTTGGAGGTGTCAAGCCTATTGCATATACAGGTCTCAGCCGGAGATGATGGTGTCTTGTATGGCCGTAGATGATGATGTCTTGTATAGCCGGAGACGGTGATGTCTCGTATGGCCGGAGATGACTGTTGACTCTGATACGGGCTGATGGCATTCAGCCATATTTGCACTTTCAAATATATTGGCCTTGTGGCCCTCTTAGATAGGATACAATCAAACTTGTCAAGCATCACTATTTCAACAAAGGCAACTGCACCACTGTTCGTTGCAAGTGTTTCAAAGCAAAAGCTGAGTGCACACTTCATTGCCATGGCCGAGATGGTGGGGCGCAGTGCATAAATAATGGACCTTCTGCTGCGCCATCAGGTGCTTTCAATGTTGAACGAAACACAAGATCAGCTCCACCGATGGAGCACAGTGTAATTGTGGTTGCACAGGACGTCCAAGAGGCATCCGATTGTAGGGACCACGATGATGTATAGATTATTATAATTTTTCATTGACTCTGTGAATGAACTAGTCAGTTCACGGAGGTGGGGTACCGACTCCGTGAATGGACGGTTCGTTCACGGAAGGTGGGCCTCCGTGAACTGACTAGGTACTCCGCGGAGGAACCGCCTCCGTGAATGGACTAGAACATACACCACCATCTTGGCCATGGCAATGAAGTGTGCTCTCAACCTTCACTTTAAAACACTTGCAGCAAATTGTGCCGCAGTTCCATTTACATTCACAAGGTACTTGAATGAGCTCAGCAGGGGACAGAATGTGCGCAGCCTCCCGAAGAGTAAGCATACGATGGCTCCCCCTTCATGAAAGTCGGAATTTGATGACCCTTCATGAATGTCAGTGTGATGGAGAGTGGTTGCTGCAAGGCGGCCCATATTTTTCGTACGATAGAAGCCAAGCAGAATACTATATTGGTACTGCAAGGCAGAACGATTGCCATGCTTGACATCAACCACCCTACAGAAGATGTGCTGATTCAATTCAGCTTGATATGGCCAGCTGAGTGCGCACACATGCATGCGCATATATGCGTGCAGGGCATTCACCGAGTGTGTACAGTCCGTGAATGGACCAGTCCATTCATGGAGGTGGGGTACAGGGGTACGCTTCGCGAATGAACCTGTCCAGTCAAGGAGGGTCAGACTCCGTGAATGGACAGGTCTCTCCGCAGAGGGACATCCTCCGTGACTGGACTAGAACAAATTTACTGGGTAAACAAGTCACACATTAATGCTCTCTACTATCAGTACATATGCTATGAAATTACATGTAAAATGCGTAGAGAGCCGGCCAGGTCACTGGGTCACTCTAGGTAGTACTGAACCTTTGTGAGCTCTTTGTAGTCAATTTTAATACCTATAGCAACTTTAGCAGGCTAATAATATATCAATTCACAGATCCCTGGCCCATTTATTGATGTAATCTGAAGTACTGCTGCACTTACTGCCAGTCAACATCCAAGACTGATTGTTGGGTGCAGTGAAACTTTCGACAATAAAAGCAAACAAATTTCGTCAGTTGCGTAAATTAGCCTGGGAACGGTGTACAGTAGTTGGGGTGGTTAATTTTGACAACGTTGCAGACCTACGTCAGCGAACAGCGAACATTGCATGTGGAAGTAAGCAGAGCAGTCCAAGTTGTTCTGCGTGCACTCAGGTTTCTCAAATGTAATTCGTCTAGCAGGAAGTGAGGATAGGAATTGGTCAATGTTAATCTTACTTCCTTAATAGCACATCGATCAAATCCACCTATCAACCGGTACCGTATATCGTCTTTTTTGTAGTACGTGCAGGTTACATAGGAGATTAGACACATTGTTTCGATTTACCAAGCTTTCAGCTTGTCTGAGTTGCTATCCTACTTCATGATTTGAGAGCGAATAAAATCTGCTGTTGAAGTTGTTGACTAGGGATTTGACCCGGTGGCTTCCCTAGTGTTTGGTGCTGGCGGGCTCGGGCATGAGGCCGGTGGCTTACGGCCCCCATTGGCCTCGCCTGCCCCCATGTTGAGGAGGCGAGCTCGGCACTGGTAGTCGGCTTCGGACTCGGTTGTGATACTCGGCTTCGCCGAGTATGGTCTTTTCTCTGTATATAAGTCTAGTGTTTTCCTTCTCTTGTATCGATAGACAATTGAGCTTCTTCATCCTT
>Ga0307515_10019151_pt1 | contig 12339 bp, 14 predicted proteins | sample 17_EM_MG_FD_194513 | JGI IMG/M metagenome (GOLD analysis project Ga0307515, IMG submission 194513) | Populus trichocarpa ectomycorrhiza microbial communities from riparian zone in the Pacific Northwest, United States - 17_EM | ecosystem: Host-associated > Plants > Roots > Unclassified | place...
CGCGCGGTCGTGACCTTCAGCGAGCCCAAGTCGATCAGCCGCGAGACCACCTTCGAGCGCGACCTGCACGCGGTGCGCGACCGCGCCACGCTGGGCGCGATCTTCACCGAGCTGTGCGTCGAGCTCGCCGGCGACCTGGCGCGCAAGGGCTACGCGAGCCGCACCATCGGCATCAAGCTGCGCTTCGACGACTTCAAGATCGTCACGCGCGACCTGAGCCTGCCGGCGCACACGATGGACGCGCAGACGATCCGCCGCGCCGCCGGCGAGTGCCTGAAGCGCGTCGACCTGACGCGCCGGCTGCGCCTGCTCGGCGTGCGCGCTGGCGCACTCGCCACACTCGCCGAGCTGGTCGCGCCGCAGACCGCGCCGGAGTTCGGCCTCGGCCACGCGGTGCGCGAGCCCGAGCCCGCCGCCTACACCTTGCCGCTGTTCGACGACTGATGAGATGACCGCTCAGCCGCCTGAGGGCGGCCCGGCGCCGACTGAGTTTCGACCCTGCGCGAATATCATCGCGCGATGCCCTTCGCCGACGTCCGCCTGCCTTCGATCGACGGCCTGCGTGCGTTCGAGGCCGCGGCGCGGCTCGGCAGTTTCGAGCGCGCGGCGGACGAGCTGCACATCACCGCGAGCGCGGTCGGCAAGCGTGTCGCGACGGTCGAAGACCTGCTCGGCGCACCGCTGTTCACGCGCGCCACCAAGACGCTCGCGCTCACCGCCACCGGCAAGGAATACCTGGCGCAGGTGAACAGCGCGCTCGGCCTGCTCGCCGCGATGCCGCTGCACCAGCGCAGCACGCAACGGTTGGCGCGCCTGCGCATCACGGCGCCGCCGACCTTCGCGCGCCAGATCCTCGTGCCGCACCTGGAACGCTTCACGAGCACGCACCCGGACATCGAACTCGAGCTGCTGCTGTCGATCCCCTACCTCGACGGCGGCGAGTCGGACGCGGACATCGAGGTGCGCCACGGCAGCGGCGGTCGGGTGCTGATGCACGACGTCGTGCTGCCGGTCGCATCACCCGCGCTGATCGCCCGCCTGGCGCCGCTGCGCGTGCCCGCCGACCTCGCGCACGCGCCGCTGCTGCGCACGCCGCTGCAGCCGTGGTCACCCTGGTTCGCGGCCGCCGGCCTGAACTGGCCCGAGCCTTCGCAGGGCCCGAAGCTCGTCGACCTGGGCCTGACGCTGGAGGCCGCGGTGTCCGGCCAGGGCGTCGCGCTGGCGCGCCCCAGCCTCGCGCGTGGCTGGCTCGCGAGCGGCGCGCTGCGGCCGCTGCCGTTCGGCGTCAGCGTGGTGCCGGCGACGCAGTACCACCTGCTGCCACACGCCGAGGACGGCGCCGCGGCGCTGTTCGCGCGCTGGCTGGCCGAGGTCTGTGCCGAGGTGTCGGCCGAGTCGAACGCGCTCGTCGCTGCGCCGGTTTCCGGTCCTCGTTGAAAATCTTTCCGTCTGCTGCACTGCGCGCGCCAGTAGCATCGCGGGCGACTCAGACCGGAGAGACAACGTGCCCCTGATCACCCACATCGAAGACCTGCGCGTGCTGGCCCAGAAGCGCGTGCCGCGCATGTTCTACGACTACGCCGACTCGGGCTCGTACACCGAGAGCACGTACCGCGCAAACCAGAGCGACTTCCAGACCATCAAGCTGCGCCAGCGCGTCGCGGTCAACATCGAGAACCGCACGCTGCGCACGCAGATGGTGGGCATCGATACCGCGATGCCGGTGGCGATCGCGCCGACCGGCCTGACCGGCATGCAGCATGCCGACGGCGAGATCCTCGGCGCGCTCGCGGCGAAGAAATTCGGCATCCCGTTCACGCTCAGCACGATGAGCATCTGCTCGATCGAGGATGTCGCCGCGGCCACAAAAGCGCCGTTCTGGTTCCAGCTCTACGTGATGAAGGACCGCGATTTCATCGAGCGATTGATCGCCCGCGCCCAGGCCGCGAACTGCAGCGCGCTGATGCTCACGCTCGATCTGCAGATCCTCGGCCAGCGCCACAAGGACATCAAGAACGGCCTGTCGGCACCACCCAAGCCGACGCTCGCGAACATCCTCGACCTGATGACCAAGCCGCGCTGGTGCCTGGGCATGCTGGGCACCAAGCGCCACAGTTTCGGCAACATCGTCGGCCATGCCAAGGGCGTGGGCGACCTGTCGTCGCTGAGCTCGTGGACGGCCGAGCAGTTCGACCCGGCACTGAGCTGGAACGATGTCGAGTGGATCAAGAAGCGCTGGGGCGGCAAGCTGATCCTGAAGGGCATCATGGACGCGGAAGATGCGCGCCGCGCGGTCGACAGCGGCGCCGATGCGATGATCGTGTCCAACCACGGCGGCCGCCAGCTCGATGGCGCGCCCTCGAGCATCGCCGCGCTGCCGGCGATCGCGCAGGCGGTGGGCTCGAAGATCGAGGTCTGGATGGACGGCGGCATCCGCAGCGGGCAGGACGTGCTGAAGGCCGTCGCGCTCGGCGCCAAGGGCACGCTGATCGGCCGCTCGTTCCTCTACGGCCTGGGCGCGATGGGCGAAGCGGGCGTGACCAAGGCGCTCGAGATCATCGCGAAAGAGCTCGAGATCACGATGGCCTTCTGCGGCCACACCGACATCCGCACTGTCGATCGCGGCGTGCTGCTGCCGGGGACCTTGCCGGGCTGACGACTCGTCACCAAATTGGGTGTTGGCGGCGCCCGCGTCGCGCCGTAAAGTGAACCCGCAGGAGGCTCGCATGCGGTTGCAAGAGTTCCACGCGCTCAAGGTCTGGCATCGCCAGCACGGTCGGCACCCGGTCGAGAAGAACGTCTGGGACACCGTGCTGACGGTGTGGCTGCTGGGCTGGGTCGGCGCGCCGACGGCCTTCCTGCTGCACTCGGACTGGGCCGAAGCCGCCTGCCTGAGCGTGCTGTTCCTGCCCGGCCTCTACGTCGGCCTGCGGCGCCGCCTGCACCGCACGCACGTGCTGCGCTGCGACTGGATCAGCGCGCTGGGCTGATCTGCGCCATCACCTCAAAGCTGTCTCGCCTCGAAGGTCCCGCACTGGTCCGGGCTGCCCGACTCGAAGCCGCGCTTGAACCAGCTCACGCGCTGCGCGCTGGTGCCGTGCGTGAAGCTCTCGGGCACGATGGTGCCGCGCGATTGGCGCTGCAGCGTGTCGTCGCCGATCTGCGAGGCCGCGTTCAGCGCGGTTTCGATGTCGCCCTGCTCCAGCCGCCAGACGCTGACCGCCTGCGAACGTTTGGCCCACACGCCGGCAAAGCAGTCGGCCTGCAGCTCGAGGCGCACGCTCATCGCATTGGCCTGGGCTTCAGTGCCGCGTCGGCGCATCGCATCGACCTTGTCGCTGATGCCCAGCAGGTTCTGCACATGGTGGCCGACCTCGTGGGCGATCACATACGCCTGTGCGAACTGGCCCGGCGCACCCAGGCGCTGGCTCATGGTCTGGAAGAAGCCCATGTCGAGGTAGACGTGCGCATCGGCCGGGCAATAGAACGGCCCCATCGCCGCCTGGCCCTGACCGCAGCCGGTCGGGTAGCTGCCGGTGTACAGCGTGAGTTTGGGAAACTGGTAGGTCTTGCCGGCATTGCGAAACACATCGGTCCAGACGACCTCGGTGCTGTGCAGCACCTGTTTGACGAACTTGGCCTGTGGGTCGTCGGCCCGCTCCGCAGGGGCCGGGCGCGGCGCGCTTTGCTGTTGCTGCTGCACCGGCGCACCACCGCCACCCCCGCTGAGCAGGCCCAGCACCGTGAGCGGGTTGATGCCGAAGACCCAGCCCGCGACGAGCGCGATCGCGATCGTGCCCAGGCCGATGCCGCGTCCGCCGCCGAACGAGAAGCCGCCGCCACCGCCGCCGCCACCCGAACCGCGCGCGTCTTCGACGTTCGAGCTCTCCTCCTCGCCATCCATTCTCATTGCATGCTCCTGATCAGGTCTTCGGCAGCGTCACGCCGCGCTGACCCTGGTACTTGCCGCCGCGGTCCTTGTAGCTGGTCTCGCAGACCTCGTCGCTCTCGAAGAACAGCACCTGCGCACAGCCCTCGCCGGCGTAGATCTTCGCGGGCAGCGGCGTGGTGTTGCTGAACTCGAGCGTCACGTAGCCTTCCCATTCGGGCTCGAACGGCGTGACGTTGACGATGATCCCGCAGCGCGCGTACGTGCTCTTGCCCAGGCAGATCGTCAGCACGTTGCGCGGGATGCGGAAGTACTCCAGCGTGCGCGCCAGCGCAAAGCTGTTCGGCGGGATCACGCACACCTCGGCGTTGATGTCGACGAAGCTCTTCTCGTCGAAGTTCTTCGGGTCCACCACGGTGCTGTAGATGTTGGTGAAAACCTTGAACTCCGGCGCGCAGCGGATGTCGTAGCCATAGCTGCTGGTGCCGTAGCTGACGATCTTGTGGCCCGCGGCGTCGTTGCGCACCTGACCCGGCTCGAACGGCTCGATCATGCCGTGCTGCTCCGCCATGCGCCGAATCCATTTATCGCTCTTGATGCTCATGCCTGCCCTTTGCGGAAGATGCACGATTGTAGGGAGCGGGGCGCGTCCGACCCCTCGTCCGCCCGCTGGCCGCACCTTGCTGGAATGGCTAATATGGGGTCTTGCACTGCCATTTATTCACTCGGAGACCGTCCATGCGCGCTGCCACTGACCTGCTGAGCCGGTATGCCGAGTACCACCGGGACCAACGCAACATCGCGAGCCACTTCGTCGGCGTGCCGATGATCGTGTTCGCTCTCGGCGTGCTGTTCGCGCGGCCCGCGTTCGAGCTCGGGCATGTTTCGCTCAGCCCGGCCTGGATCCTGTTCGTGCCCGCCGCGGCCTGGTACCTGACCCGCGGCAGCATCGTGCTCGGCGTGACGGTCAGCGCCGCCAGCGCCGCGCTATTGCTGGCCGCGCACCCGTTGGCCTACAGCGGCACGGCCGCGTGGCTGGGCTGGGGCGTCGGCCTGTTCGTGCTGGGCTGGCTGATCCAGGGCGCCGGCCACTGGTACGAGGGCAAGAAGCCGGCGTTCACCGACGACCTCGCAAGCCTGCTGATCGGCCCGATGTTCGTCGCGGCCGAGGCGCTCTTCATGCTCGGCTGGAACAAGCCGCTGCTCGCCGAGATCGAGCGCCGCGCCGGGCCCACGACGCTGCGCGATCTGGCGCGCATCGCTTGACGGATCCTCAATCGCCAGGCGCGGTGTAGGCGAACCGGTCGCCGCTGCCCAGCAGGAAGTCGACCACCGCCTGCGCATCGTTGACATCCAGCAGCGGCAGCGCCGTGGGCTCGGGCAACAGCGCCGCACTGTCGGTGCAGATCGCCACCACCTGCGGGTCGATCGGATACTGCACCGCTTGGCCGGTGGAGGCGCGCCAGATCTCGATCTTCGGCAGGGTCGCGCGCTTGAAGCCCTCGACCAGCACCCAGTCGCACGGGCTCAGCTCCTTGATCAGGTCGTGCACCGTCGGGTCGGCCTCGACCTCGAACTCGCGGATCTTCGCCAGGCGCCGGTTCGACGCGATCACGACCTCGAAGGCGCCCGCCTTGCGGTGGCGCCATGAGTCCTTGCCCTCCTGGTCGATGTCGAACGCGTGGTGCGCGTGCTTCACGACCGAAACGCGCTGGCCGGCGAGCTTCAGGCGGGCGACGAGTTGCTCGACCAGCGTGGTCTTGCCCGCGCCGGAGTAACCGCGAAATCCGATGACTTTCATCGCTGCCAGTGTATGTGCAGGCGCCGCTCCGATAATGGCGCGGCCCTGGAACACACCCGTCGCAGCCTTCGATACGTGAGCGCATTTTCCGAGAGTTTCCGAACCGCGGTCACGCTGGTGCTGCAGGCCGACCCGGTGCTGCTGCGCACCGTCGCGCTCTCGCTCGCGGTGAGCGCGAGCGCTTGCGCGATTGCCGCGGGGCTGGGCCTCGCGGCCGGGGCGTGGCTGGCGGTGATCGCGTTCCCGGGCCGGCGCGTGCTGATCGCGGCGCTCAACACCTTGCTCGCCTTGCCCTCGGTCGTCGTCGGCCTGATCGTCTATCTGCTGCTGTCGCGCAGCGGGCCGCTGGGCGCGTGGGGCATCCTGTTCACGCCGGGGGCGATGGTGATCGCGCAGACCGTGCTCGTGCTGCCGGTGATCGGCGCGCTGTCGCGCCAGCTCGTGGCCGACAGCCTGCGAGATGGCGGCGACCAGCTGCGCTCGATGGGCGCGAGGCCCTTCACCGCCGCGCTGCTGATGCTGCTGCACGAGCGCTGGGCCGTCGCGACCATCCTGCTCACCGCGTTCGGCCGCGCGATCTCCGAGGTCGGCGCGGTGATGATCGTCGGCGGCAACATCGACGGCGTCACGCGCGTGATCACGACCACGATCGCGCTCGAGACCAGCAAGGGCGACCTGCCGCTCGCGCTCGCGCTCGGCCTGGTGCTGCTCGCGATCGTCGGCGCGATCAACGCCCTGATCGGCATCGCCCAGCGGGCCCAGGGCACGGCACTGGCGGGGGCGCGTTGATGCCGCTGCTCGCACTCGAGGCGGTGGGCGTGCGCTTCGGCAGCGTGGCGGCGCTGCGCGGCGTGGCGCTGACGGTGCACCGCGGCGACTTCATCGCGCTGATCGGCGCCAACGGCTCGGGCAAGACCACGCTGCTGCAGGCCTTGCACGGCCTGGTGCCGCACACCGGCACGCGCCGCGTCGAGGACCGCGGCGCGCGCCAGGTGATGGTGTTCCAGCGCCCGTTCGTGCTGCGCCTGTCGGTCTGGAACAACCTGCGGCTGGCCCTGTGGCTCGCCCGCGTGCCGGCGGCCGAGCGCGGCGAACGCGCGACGCAGGCCTTGCACCGGGCCGGGCTCACGGCCTTGCGCGACCGGCCGGCGCGCGCGTTGTCGGGCGGGCAGCAGCAGCGCCTCGCGCTGGCGCGCGCGTGGGCCGTGCGGCCCGATGTGCTGTTCCTCGACGAGCCCACCGCCAACCTCGACCCGTCGGCCAAGAAGGAGATCGAGGCCATGCTCGCGACCTTCGCGCACGAGGGCATGACGCTGGTGATGAGCACGCACAATCTGGGTCAGGCCAAACGCCTCGCGACACGCGTGGTCTATCTCGACCAAGGCATGATCAAGGCCGACCTGCCGACCGAGCGTTTCTTCCACGAGCACCTCGACGAGCGCGCTGAACTGTTCCTCAAAGGAGACCTGAAGTGGGACGAATGACCATCAAGACCGCGCTGCTCGCGGTACTGCTGTGGACGACCGCGCTCGCGTCCGCTCAGGACCGCAGCATCGTGATGGCCTCGACCACCAGCACCGAGCAATCGGGCCTGTTCGCGCACCTGCTGCCGGCGTTCAAGAAGGCCACGAACATCGAGGTGCGCGTGGTTGCACAAGGCACCGGCCAGGCGCTCGACATGGGCCGGCGCGGCGACGCCGACATCCTGTTCGTGCACGACCAAGCGGCCGAAGAGAAATTCGTCGCCGAGGGCTTCGGCCTGCCCCGCCGCCCGGTGATGTACAACGATTTCGTGCTGATCGGCCCGGCCGCCGACCCGGCCGGCGTTAGGGCCAAGGACGTGGTGGCCGCGCTGACCAAGCTGGCCACGTCGCGTGCCGCATTCATCTCGCGCGGCGACAAGAGCGGTACGCACGCCGCCGAGCTGCGCTACTGGAAGAACGCCGGCATCGACGACCCGGCGATCAAGTCGGCAGCACGGCCGTTCGACTACCGCGCCTGCGGCTGCGGCATGGGCCCGGCGCTGAACATCGCCGCGAGCAGCGAGGCTTATGTGCTGGCCGACCGCGGCACCTGGCTCGCATTCAAGAACCGCGGCACGCTCGCGGTGCTGGTCGAAGGCGACACGCGGCTGTTCAACCAGTACGGCGTGATCGTCGTGAACCCGGCGAAGCACCCGCACACCAAGACCGCGCTCGCGCAGTCGTTCTCGGACTGGGTCGTCTCGGCCGAGGGGCAGGCGGTGATCGCGGCCTACAAGATCGACGGCAAGCAGCTGTTCTTCCCGAACGCGGAGCGCTGACGCCACATGATCGCCCGCGAGCACATCACTGGCCTCGTGCTGGCCGGCGGCCGCGGCAGCCGCATGGGCGGCGTCGACAAGGGCCTGCAGCTGCACGCCGGCCAGGCCCTCGCGATGCACGCGCTGACGCGCCTGCGCCCGCAGGTCGGCACGGTGTTGATCAATGCGAACCGCAATCTCGAGGCCTACGAGACCTTCGGCGTGCCGATCTGGCCCGATGCCGACACCGACTACGCCGGGCCGTTGTCCGGCTTCCTGGCCGGGCTGACGCATTGCGACACGCCCTACCTCGTGACCGTGCCGTGCGACTCGCCGCTGTTCCCGCTCGATCTGGTGCAGCGCCTCGCGTCCGCGCTGGTCGAGCACGACGCCGAGATCGCGATGGCCGCCACGCGCGAGGCTGGCGAACTGCAGGTGCAGCCGGTGTTCTGCCTGCTCAAGACCGAGCTGCGCGAGAGCCTGATCCGCTTCACGCAGAGCGGTCAGCGCAAGATCGACAAGTGGACGGCGCAGCACCGCTGCGTCGAGGTACCGTTCGACGACGCGCGCGCGTTCACGAACGCCAACACGCCGGCCGAGCTGCAACAGCTGCAAGAACCATGACCACGCCACTGCCCCCTTCGCTGCAAGAGATCGCCTCCTGCGTCAGCGGCTACGACCCGAACGCGCTGCCGGTCGCGCAGGCGCAGGAGTTCATCGCGCGCATGGTGCCGCGCGTGCAGGCGGTCGAGAAGCTCGCGCTGCGCAGCGCACTCGGCCGCGTGCTGGCGCACGACGTCACCTCCGCCATCAACGTGCCCTCGCACGACAACTCGGCGATGGACGGCTACGCGCTGCGCGGCGCCGACATCGCCGCCGACGCGCCGACCGTGCTGCGCGTCGCCGGCAGCGGCTTCGCCGGGCAGGCCGACATCGCCAGCGCGCGCGCCGGCGAATGCGTGCGCATCATGACCGGCGCGGTGATGCCGGCCGGGCTCGACACGGTCGTGCCGCAGGAGTTCGTCAAGGTCGACGGCGACCACGTCCACATCCCTGCCGGCGTGGTGCGCAGCGGCGACAACCGCCGGCTCGCCGGCGAGGACCTCGCCGTCGGCGACGTCGCACTGGCCGCCGGCCGCGTGCTGCGCCCGGCCGACATCGGCATGCTCGCGTCGCTGGGCCAAGCCGAGGTGCTGGTGCGGCGGCGTCTGCGCGTCGCGTTCTTCTCGACCGGCGACGAGCTGCGTTCGATCGGCGAGCCGCTGGACGCCGGCTGCGTCTACGACAGCAACCGCTACACGCTGTGGGCGATGCTGCAGCGTCTCGGCGTGGTCGAGCTGATCGACATGGGCGTGGTGCGCGACGACCCCGACGCACTGCGCGCCGCGTTCGCGAGCGCCGCACTCGATGCCGACGCGGTGATCACCTCGGGCGGCGTCAGCGTCGGCGAGGCCGACCACACCAAGCAGGTGATGGCCGAGCTCGGCGACGTGCTGTTCTGGCGCATCGCGATGCGGCCCGGCCGGCCGATGGCGATCGGGCGCATCGCGAGCGGCGGCCACCAGGCCGTGCTGTTCGGCCTGCCCGGCAACCCGGTCGCGGTGATGGTCACCTTCTATGCGCTGGTGCGCGACGCGCTGCTCGCGATGAGCGGCGTCAATGCGCCACCGATGCCGCTGCTGCGCGCGGCGAGCAGCGAGGCGATCCGCAAGAAGCCCGGCCGCACCGAGTACCAGCGCGGCATCGTCACGCGCGCCGCCGGCAGCGGCGAGTGGCAGGTGCGCATCACCGGCTCGCAGGGCTCGGGCATCCTGCGCAGCATGAGCGAGGCGAACGGGCTCGTCGTGTTGCACCACGCGCAGGGCAATGTCGCGGCGGGCGAGCTGGTCGATGTGATGCCGTTCGATGCGCTGATCTGATCAACGCCTGAATCGACCGTCGTTCGAGCGACGATCGATCGCTTAGATCGGTTTTTCGGGCACGTAGCGAGCGCCATACGCCAGCAACGCCGAGGCCAGTACCAGCACACCGAGCGCCAGCGTCAGCGAGGTCGCGGTGGCGATGCTGCCGATCAGCGGCGGCCCGACCATGAAGCCGCTGTAGCCGATCGACGTGACCGACGCGATCGCCGCCGCGCGGCTCACCCCCGGCACGCGCGTCGCGGCATTGAAGAGAATGGGCGCGACCGGCGCGAGCCCGGCCCCCACCAGCGCGAAGCCGATCAACGCGACCCAGGCGTTGGCCGAGAGCAGCACGACCGCCATCGCGACCGCGGCCAGGCTGCCGCCGAAACGCAGCAGCGCCTGCTCGGAATAGCGCGCCCGCAAGTAGTCGCCACCGAAGCGCGACAAGGCCATCGCCGCGGAGAAGGTCGCGTAGCCGAGCGCCGCGCTGGCCTGCGGCATGCCGACGTCCTGCTTCAGGTAGAGCACGCTCCAGTCGTACATCACGCCTTCGGCCGTCATGCCGGCGAAGATCAACAGGCCGAGGATCAGCAGCAGGCCGGTGGGCCAGGCGAAGTGCGCCTTCTCGCCCTCGTCGGCGCTGCTGGCATGCGTCTCGAGCATGCCGCGCGACGCGACGAAGACGACGATCGCGATACCGGTGCAGATGCCGAACAGCTGCAGCCGCGGCGCCACGCCAGCACTCAGCAGGCCGGAGACGAGCGCCGCGCCGGCCATGCCGCCGACGCTGAACATGCCGTGCAGGTTGCTCATGATCGCGCGCCCGCTGAGGCTCTCGAGCTCCGAGCCTTCGGTGTTGATGCAGACGTCGAACAGGCTCATCGCGGCGCCGAAGATCAGCATCAAAGGCAGCAGCACGGCCAGGCTCGGGTACTCGAGCACGGTGCCGAGCACCAGGCTCATCACCAGTGCCGCGAGCACCGCAGCCTGGCGTGCGCCCAGCCGCGCGACGATGCGCCCGGCGGTGAACAGCGACAGCACCGCACCGATCGCCGCGGCCAGCAGCACCATCGACAGCGTGGCCTCGTTGATCGCGTAGCGGGCTTTCACCGACGGGATGTGCGCGCCCCAGGTGCCGGCAAACATGCCCAGCGCCATGAACTGGAGCCGCGTGGCCCAGCGCGCGCGGGCCAAGGCAGGCAGTGTATGGGGTGCGGGGTGGGCCGAGGTGCTGGTTGAAGTCATCAGGCGCGGGTCTCGTGTTCAGCGTCGTCAACGGGCTGGCGACAGAGTGCGGCATTGTGCCAGAATGAGCCTATTCGTGCACATATGCGAAAGACCATGAGAGCACCTCGACCTCCGGAACCGCTCGCCCCGCCCGAGGCGGCCAACGCGATCCGCCCACGTTTTGCCGAAGAGCGGCAAAGCGCGATCGCGCGCGCGCTGCGTGAAGCGGGCCGCGTCGAAGTCTCGGCGCTGGCCGCGCTCTACCAGGTCTCGGAAGACAGCATCCGCCGCGACCTGCGCCTGCTGGCCGCGCGCGGGCTGGTCCAGAAGACGCACGGCGGCGCGATCGCGCTGCACCTCGGCGCGATGCCGATGGCGCAGCGCAGCGACGTGAAGGCGTCGGCCAAGCGCGCGATCGGCCGGGCGGCGGCGGCGCGCGTGCAGGCACACCAGACCCTCTTCATCGACAGCGGCACCACGGCGCTCGCGTTGGCACGGGCGCTCAGCACCGCCGATGCGCCGCGGCCCTTGACCATCGTCACCGCGGCGCTCGACGTGGCGCTGCTCTTCTGCGGCGACGCCAAGGTGACGCTGGTGCTGGCGGGCGGCGAGTGGTCGCACGAGACACGGGGCTTCTACGGGCCGCTGGCCGAGGCCGCGATCCGCGCGCATCGGGCCGACTGGGCCTTCATCGGCGCGTGCGCGGTGCACCCGCGCCTGGGGCTCAGCTCGTCGCATCGCGGCGATGCGATGCTGAAGCGCGCGATGCTGGAGTGCGCGCTGCAGCGCGTGCTGCTGGCCGATGCGAGCAAGTTCGAGCTGGTACAGCCGCAGTTGGTCGCCGGGCTGGAGCAGGTCGACACGATCGTCACCGATGCGTCGCCGAAGTGGCTGCGGGCGGCGGTGAAGGCGGTCGAGCGCGTCTGAGCCTGTCGCTGGGGTTTTGCGGGTCGGTGGAGAATGTCGATCCATGGGCACCCCGGCCCGAACGATCAGAAAGAAGCCATCGATGAACGAAGCGAAACCCGCACCCGCCATGCCCGACCGCCTGTCGGTCGACCCGCGCAGCCCGCATCACGTCGCGGCCGTGTTCGAGCACGAGGTCGGCATCCGGCTGAACGACCACGAGCGTTTCGATGTCGAGGAATATTGCATCAGCGAGGGCTGGGTCAAGGTGCCGGCGGGCAAGGCACTCGACCGCAAGGGCCACCCGCTGATGATCAAGCTGAAGGGCAAG
>Ga0307515_10019152_pt1 | contig 12338 bp, 11 predicted proteins | sample 17_EM_MG_FD_194513 | JGI IMG/M metagenome (GOLD analysis project Ga0307515, IMG submission 194513) | Populus trichocarpa ectomycorrhiza microbial communities from riparian zone in the Pacific Northwest, United States - 17_EM | ecosystem: Host-associated > Plants > Roots > Unclassified | place...
CAATGCCAAATATCGCTGTGGTGACACCAAACGATGGTGTACTGATGTGAAAGAGAAATAAGACGAGACCAATTGCAAACAGAAGAAGGGATATCTGGATGAGGGATGGTAGTATCGCAACCATCTCCGGGAGCTTCCAGCGCTCCATCCCGAGATATCGGAATTCACGGGTCTTCGCTCGTTGCTCGGGGATCGACAGTGCCCGCAAGCCGCGGTCGAATTCGTGTACCCAGCTTTTGATGAGCATCGCAATGAATGCCGCCAGGATCATAACTCCCAGACTGGCATAGAAGAGAGCATTGACGACAACAATGTGGTCTCGAGGGGAGAACTCGGCGGGGACATATGGCCCAAGGCTCGAATTACGCATCATCTGCGTTTGATAAATGAGCACATCCTGTATGACATCCATGGGGTCTGGTTCGAGACGACCGAGGAGTTCGATGAGGAAAGCGCTCATGAAAGCCGCGAACAATGCCGCCTGGACAACCAATTAGCTTAGCCCAGCGTGAGAGGGAGACAAGACAGACAAAGATAAGAATGGTATCCATTTGTTCAAGCCATTCTTTTTCGCGTTCGCGGTCGATAATCTCCATTCCTGGGTTTCTCGTATTAGGGGATGGCTGGTGATGTGGTTGGATACGTGCCTTCATTATAGTATTCCCAGGCAGTCTTGGGGATTTTGGGGTCTTCTGAGTAACACAAAGTTTTAGACGGTAACGGTGGCCAGGGAATGTGCTTGCCTTGTGGGTTTGCAGGCAGCAAGGGTTCCTGCTCCTTCTCTATAGGATGGCTTTTAGAACGTGATACTAGAAATGATAAGACACATAGGTTACCGTGCTTCATTTTCTTGGCGAGAGAAGACATGGCAGTAAAGGCTGAGACCCGCTTTGTGTGGTCGGCTGCCGTTTCCGCCTCGTCCTGAACCACCGTCGACAACATCAGCCCGTAAACTCGATACTCGGCGACGACGTACTTCCCTCTCGTCGCCTATTGGCAACCTCTCAAACGACCAAACGCACGTCTGCTGGCATTCGATGATGACGAACAGGCATTTCTCCCGCTTCTCGCTTTGCAATCGAGAGCACTGGTCTCCGTCGGTCTGCTCTGTGATTCTTACTTGTAGTTAGTTTGTAGCACACGTCAATCCAGTGCGAATTCTCCCGCTGCTAACCTTTCCTGGCGGCTCTCTGAGACGTGGTGCGCAGAAGCCCAGTAAGAAGCGCTACGGACTCCCCAGCTGTGACTGCCGCTATCGTGCCTGTGTCTTGCCTGGCGCATTTCATTCAACTTGACCTATAGCCTTTTGTTGGTCCTCAAACGCACGATCGAACCGTGGTATATGCGTCTTCCATCTTTCCATATTTACGCTGACGTTCTCCATTTCCTCGCCCAGCACTACTCAATCTACCAGCTGCGTTCTCATACCTATTCACTGACCCAGGCCCACCCTGCGCCTGCATACTATTGTCTCGTCGTTACTCTGTAGAGTATTCGCTCTTTACCACCGCATTTACCACCACACGTGGCAGTTCCCCCCGTTCTGACCGGCCAACCAGCTAGTCTGGTCTCAAACGGTCTCTACCCTGTCACTTGTGCTCCCACCAATGGCCAACGATGATCAAGTCGACTCTTCCCAAGTCAGCTTCCCAAGCAAGTCGGAGGCTTTGTTGCCATTCGGCGCCGACTTCCTCGTCTCGTCCTCATTGCTCTCTATCTTCCCCCAATAGCTCCTCCAATGGCCAAGCGATACTCGTCGGATCACGGCCACATCGGATCACGATAAGGAGCAGAATGTGAGTAGCTCACGGTTTCTCCCGCTACGTCGCTGATACCACCAGGGCCGCAACCATCTCTTGTACACTTCAATTCGACCCCCTTGACCCTTTCCGTCGTGCTACTTGCTCATCACTCTTGCTATCTTTGGTAACCCTCGATCTTGTGACCCAATTAACTCCTCCAATACCGGCGAGGGTGCCCAGGTTGTCGAGAGCAATGACTGCATATTACCAAATGTTGTCGAAGTTGTGTCGGGAAACAAAACCTGTCCGCATTCTACTCTACGCTCTACGACGAGACTATTTATATACTAAACGGTGAGAGAGGCACATGTGAAATCAGGAGAGGAAATTGCGAAGACTCAGACCGCAATTCCGCAAATGGCCAGAGCTCGGTCGCCATGGAGAGAATCAAACCATAGAAAATTAAGACAAGAACATTGAGGCTACTACAAGAGGTGCTTACATATCCCATGTACAATGGACCTTGTGGAACCTGTGGTGAATTCGAAACTCCTGGTGCCTACGAACTGCTTCGCTTATCCGCGTGGAGATCATGCCACGGTATTCAGGGAGCCCAGGCTCGTCAAACCATTGGAGGAGCTCGCGAAGCGTGGGTATAATTGGAATGATTCGGTAGTATGGAGCTGCGTCAAGCAGCTTGCAAAGCGCCTTGAATACGAATTCCTCATTGATTTCCAGTCTAATCAAATTCTCCAATTTTGCTTTTCTCTGTCTTGACCCCGCTGTATTCCTCCTAGATCGTTGTGATAAACGGAGTGACCATGCCATCGCCATCCAATCCAACCCGCTGAAGAGTGAATCCGTCAACTCTGGCTCTTCTTCCTCCGCATGAAAATACTCCCATGTAAGGATCCCCTCAAGCTCGCTCTCTGGTGTGCTTGACTCCATGTCTCCCCGTGGTCTTAGCAGCGGTCGACGCGACAAGGTGAAGAAGCCTTCAGCGAACGACCGTCTCCATTCGACTGAGAGTGTTTCGAACCCATCCACAAATATGTCTAGTAATGCCCACCTCCTCCATAGTTGCTCTTCAGGCAACATGACGTTGAACGCAGAAGATACAGCTGCGGAGAGGTAACGGCATGGTTGTGGGGAGTTAGAATAGGATATTGTGGTCCTCATATAGTACTCCAGCGCTGTAGAGGAGATGGGGAGCTCCCGAGATTGCAGGAATGAAGCCAGCAGGAGGGACTCTGTATAGTGGGTGACGTCTCCTCGTGCATACCGCAGAAGGGACAGGGCTGCGATCATATTGCGGACCCGATGGTCATAGAGTAATCCCATTGGAAGGCCAGGTCCATCAGGAGTGTCAATTAAGTTGGGCCGCCGCCCTTGCAGCCAGCCTCAACCAGGGATTTTTCAATTCTATATACCCGTTCTGCATTCGCGCTCTCATATATGAAGAATGGCGTTTGGGAAGCATCAACAGGATGGCAAAAGTATTGGGATCCGGGTTCTCACCGGCTCCAAGCTGATTGTCATAGCTATTGAACAGGGCACTCAGAAGAAAATCTTCGCTATAGGGAACCACATCACGAAATGTTGATATTATGTCTTCTGTCTGTCGCGCCACGAGCGCCCTGCCAATAACGGAGAGTCCAAGATCCGTCATGGACGGAGCAATGGCAGTCAAGGCAGAGGCATAGAGGGGTAAATCACCCTTCGCTGTGATGATAGTGAAATACTGAACTGCCAAGGTGGATGATTCTCGATATATGAAGGCGTAGACGACCAGGAAGAGCAGAGAGGTTAGCTGCTTGTGAGTGTCTGGAGGGGTACCTTCATACAATGTGCCGATAAGGTTGGTGTTTCGGATATTCACAAGCGACCATGGGTGGTCACGACTGCTGGAGAGAATGTTTAGCCGGTTGGCTCTATCTTCAGTACATGATATGGCGGCGAGTGTGACCACAGCTTCGAGTAATACAATGTCAGGGGGGTTTTGATAGTCCCATTTCGAGGCATGACCCATGAGAATTGGTAGGCATATCCCAATGAACGGCTTGTTCTGCGGGAAACACTCTACGCTACGGAGCTCTGATAGTGTCCTTAAAAGCCGTAAACACTCTTCTTTGTGCAGTTCCTTTGTTCGCATCATGGCTGTAAGATCATTGGACATCGTTTGTGTCAGCTCCATAACTTCATAACGGTATCCCCAAGTCTGAGGGTCGTCGATGAATTGTTCAGGAACTTTAATTATAACGTGAGTCCAGGGGTCCTCGGAATCTGTCATACGCCGACGGACAGCCCCTGAGGCGATGTCGCTCATATCATTTGTGCGATGGGCACGCAACGAAATCGTTATCATTGCGACCAGGATGGCTGGAGGGAGGTGTGAGAAGTGCTCTTCACCATTCTCTATGTCAAGAATCCAGGAAGGCAGGCTGAATAATGGTGGAAGAGGGTGGGAAGTCCCACCTGCCACTTGCCACACAGACGATTGTAGTACCTCACTGTGTTGAGAATTCGGAGCACTATCATGAATTCTCTTCAAGGCCGAAGCTGCTGTGGAGAGCTGAACTTCGTCCACTGTTACTGCTGTGATCAGTTCTACAAAGTCCTTCTCCAGATAAGGGCGGGATTTCTGCAGGGTAACCTGGATATCTCGGTAGACACGACCCAGAGTGGTCGATGGGACCGTATCCATGGCTTCTGATAAGAAATGATCAATACCTGGACAGAAATAGGCGTGCACATGGCGGTACACCTTGCCCAAGGTGCGCGAAATAGGAGAGTGGAAAGGCGAAGAGGTAACAAATACAGATATAGACGTCGTAATGGAATAATAGAGCACTCCAATGCCAAAAATGGCTGTGGTGACACCAAACGATGGTTTACTGATGTGAAAGAGAAACAAGACGAGACCGATTGCAAACAGAAGAAGAGATATCTGGATGAGGGATGGAAGTATCGCGACCATCTCTGGGAGCTTCCAGCGCTCCATCCCGAGATATCGAAATTCACGGGTTTTCGCTCGTTGCTCGGGGAGAGACATTGCCCGTAAGCCGCGGTCGAATTCGTGTACCCAGCTTTTGATGAGCATCGCAATGAATGCTGCCAGGATCATAACTCCCAGGCTGGCATAGAAGAGAGCATTGACGACAACGATGTGGTCTGGAGGGGAGAACTCGGCGGGGACATATGGCCCAAGGCTCGAATTACGCATCATCTGGGTTTGATAAATGAGGACGTCCTGTATAATATCCATGGGGTCTGGTTCGAGACGACCGAGGAGTTCGATGAGGAAAGCGCTCAAGAAAGCCGCGAACAATGCCGCCTGGACGATCAATTAGCTTAGCCCGGCGTCACAGAGAGACAAGACATACGAAGATAAGAATGGTATCCATTTGTTCAAGCCATTCTTTTTCGCGTTCGCGGTCGATGATCTCCATTCCTGCGTTTCTCGTATCAGGGGATGGGTGGTGATGTGGCTGGATACGTGCCTTCATTATAGTGTTCCCAGGCAGTCTTAGGAATCTTGGGGTCTTCTGAATAACCCAAATTCTTAGAAGGTAATAACGGTGGTTAGGGAATGTGCTTGCCTCGTGGGTTCGCAGGCGGCTGCGGCGGGGGTTCCCGCTCTATAGGAAAGCGTTTAGAACGTATTACTGGAAATAATAAGATACATAGGTTACCGTGCTTCAATTTGTTGGCGAGAAGAGACATGTGTCACGTTCGTAAGCCGGGGCGCGTGGCGTATCGAGTTCGAGAGGGTTTGTCGTGCACGGGATCTCGCAGAGTATCCAGCAAGGTGTCAGGTAGAGACCAAGATCAGCTGAGGTTTGGCCTAGGCGCGACCTGGACATTTTATACATAAACTAGGGTACACGTGTGAGACAGGAATCTATCAAATTACAATATTACTATCGATGTGGCTGTGTCAAATATCGACCGGCAATCATCCGAGGGACACGCTTTGTGTGGTCAGTTGCCGCGCGTCGTCTTGAACCACCGTCGACGGCATCAGCCCAAACAAGATACTCGGGGACGACATAATACTTCCCTCTCGTCGCCTATTGCCAACCTCTCAAACGATCAAACGAACGTCTGCTGGCATTCGACGACGACGAAAAGGCCTTGCTCCCGCTCGCGGCTTTGCAATCGAGAGCCCTGGTCTCCGTCGGTCTGCTCTGTGATTCTTACTTGTAGTTAGTTTGTAGTACACGTCAATCCAGTCCGAATTCCCCCGCTGCTAACCTTCCCGCCGACTCTACGAGTCGTTATGCCCTTGTGCGCAGCGTGGTGGCCTTTTGCACAGGCCCCTTGGAACCCACCTTACTATGGACTTCGAATGACGAACCAACTCTCGATTACGACAGTCCATAGCGAGAGTTGCGAAATTATATTCTGAAAGGCCAAACGAGGGCTTGATCAGTACAACGTCGGCACGCGTTGAAGGGATTCATCATCCCTCTCTGGCCTCTCGCTCGCCTTCCGTAACACCGCAGTGTATTTACCAACCGGCGTCTCAGCATCCTTGACACTACTCTGCCAGCAGGCGAGGACGCAACCTTGGCCCTCCATTCCTTCACCCACTTTGCGCCTTCTTCAGGCTGGGTTCTGGGTCCTTCGGGAAGGTCTACAAAGGTTCGTTGTAGTCCAGGGGCCCCCGTTCCCTATGCCCATCGTGTGAGTTGGTCGTGAATTGCAGGCATCTACCTCGGCATCGACGTCGCGATCAAGGAAGGACTTCCTTGGACCGAATACGATGTGTCAAAGTACTTTGAGAGGGAGTGGCGTCTCATGAAGTCCGTCCTCCTTCCCAGCCACAGGCCCGCGGGCCATTCTGACCGTTGACCGATGGACCCAGGGAGGCCCGCCACCCAAGTGTCGTTCTTTACCTTGGTCTCTCACGACTACCGTCTCTAGATAACCGGGTTTTTATTATTTCAGAATTTATTGAGAACGGTAAGCATCGCTCACCACCTCCATTCTCTCTCACGAGTCACAGGCAACCTCCGCACCTATATCTATGACAAGACGAAGCCTTTCCCGTGGCGTCTATGGGTCTCCTTCGCAACCGATATTGCCCGCGCACTGGCCTACCAACAGGCCCGTCGGTGCATTCATCCGGACTTGAAAGGAGAGAACCTCCTCGTCACCTCGAACAGACGACTCAAGATCACCGACTTTGGGTTTGCACGAATTGCAGCCCGCGATGCCGACGAGGTCAAGCGTCTGACGTTCTGCGGAACGGACAGCTACATGAGCCCAGAGATCCTCCTCGGAGAAGAGTTCGACCTACCTACCGACGTTTACTCTCTCGGTGTAATCTCCTTGCTCGGAAGCTAGCCGACGATGTCACGTTCAAGGTAGCTTGACTCTTGCACCCTGCACTTGAACAATACCTCTCTGAACCTACATACAGCGCCCACCTCCTTCGTTCAACATCAACACGGACGAGGTCTGGCACTTGTCCTCTACCGGTGCCCCTGCCTACTTCATTCAGCTCGCTATTGATTGCTGCGCCCTGCGCCCAGCCGACCGACCCATGACGCCTCAGATCCTCGCCCGCTTACGTGCCATTGAAGTCGAGGTGCTCTCCCGACCATCGGAGGCGGACGACCTATACCTTGGCTCCGTCAAGTTCTTCACCCAGAAACGACCTGGTGCGGCGCCTCGCATGCCCAGCTTCAGCGCGATCAGGGATAAGGACGAGAAGAAAGCCAACGACTCGCCACCTGAGGAATCTGATGACGAGGTCCTCACCGATGCCGTCAACAGTTTGCGGAGCGTCACGCTAGAAGGGGAGGACGACTCCACGGTATGGTCGCAGGTGACTGCCAGAGAGGGTCACTTTGCTGGTGCGAAGGACTCGTTACAACTAAAGAACGGGCATGCGCGCATCAACGGCGACGGAGTGTCGGATGTAAGGGAGCCACTGCTAGCATGATGGAAGCACCTTCACGTATTCGGACTATAGAACTCCTGTTGTCAAAGGAGGTGGACAAGCACCGCCCGCACTCTCCTCGTCCGACCAACCAACCAAGTCAGTCAGCGCAGAGACGCTTGTGGTCCCAAGCGGACCGACAGACTCGATGCTCTCGATCGAGTCGTTCCATACTGCTCGGTCGTCCTCCATCCTAAATTCCCCATTTATCGCCGTAGCCACAGAGGGCGGATCGACGATCCGCTCGGAACAGCCGTCTGTGATACTCTACCGGTATACGCTCATTAAGCCTGGCGCGTCGGGGAAGAAACTCCCCACAGGCGTTTCACGAGTAGCGCGGGTCAAGGGCCCTCGGAGGCAGGTTGGAGTCGGTTTGATTTCTCCTTCTCGAGTGGGCTTATGGCCAAGTGCGATTTGTGCTACCAGAGGTTGGGGCGGAAGCCCGTACTCAAATGCGGCTGAAGTGAGTCACCATAATCGTTTTTTCGAAGCAAGTCGAAGAGGTGATTCGCTGATTATTTATTGGAATAGGACTCACATCAAATGCGGTGAACATGCCCCTTGTGATTGTGGCTTGAGAGGTCAGAACGCTCCCCTTCCTGCAAGTGTGGTAACACTCAAAGAGGTCAAGGGCAAGAGCAGATAAATTTCTTCCGCTCTCTTGCAGTCTAATGTTCCCTGACTACGTCTTGGTCGTATACGTTATTATATCGGAACTCTATGGTAATCCTCTCCGTGTCTGTTGTGTATTCGTCAACTCTCAATCCACGGACGTGGCCTTATTCCTTCCCTCACGACGTGTGCATCAGCGTTTCGGTAGCTATGTAATGAACATTCAGGCCCCCCAACTTTGTACCCTAACTGTTACTCGATCTCTCGTCTCTCGCAGAATTGAAATGACCAGTCAACCGGCTTTTACATATCATACAACCGTTGTGCTTGTCACCAGTCTTCAGTAACGCTATTCTAACACCTCTATATTGCTCTCCGTGGTCCCTGTTGTCTTTCTATACACTCTCTCCGTATTACTGACTTGCAGTCGCAATCACTCTTGCCCATAGGTCGAGCAGCTAAACCTTTGCTATTCCACGTGATCAGCCTTGTAAGCTCTCATCTTCCTTACGTATTTGCGTCGGCGGTTCCCGCTCAATCGGAAGGCGTTTAGAACGTATCACTGGAAATGATAAGACAATTAGGTTACTGTGCTTCATTTTGTTGGCGAGAAGAGCCATGTGTCACGTTCGTAGGCCGGGGCATGTCGCGATTCTAAGTTCGAGAGGGTTTGTCGGGCACGCAGGGTATCCAGCAAGGTGTCGAGCAGAGACCAAGATTGGTTGAGGTATGGCCTAGCGCGACCAGGATATTTTATACATAAACTAGGCTACACGTGTGAGACAGGATTATACCAAATTACAATATTACGATCGATGTGGCAGTGTCAAATGTCGCCGGGATGACCGCAAGCCCGCTTTGTTTGGTCAGTTGCTGCCCTTTCCGTCCGTCGTCCTGAGCCACGTCGAGATACTCGGCGACGACATACCCCACTCTCGTCGCCTGTTGTCACCCTCTCAAACGATCAAACGAACGTCTGCTGGCATTCGATGACGACGAAAAGGCCTGCCCCCCGCTTCCCGCTTTGCAATCGCGACCACTGGTCTCAGTCGGTCTGCTCTGTGATTCTTACTTGTAGTTAGTTTGTATTACACGTCAATCCAGTCCGAATTGTACCACTGCTAACCTTTCCGGTAGCTCTCTGAGTCGTGGTCTTGTGCGCAGCGTGGAACGCAGAAGCCCAGTAAGAAGGCACACGGACTGTACGGACTCCCCAGGTGTGGCTGCCGCTGTCATGTCCGTGTCTCGCCTGGCATATTTCAGTCTCCTCGATCCACGACTCCTGATCCTCAAACGCACGATCGAACACTGGTATATTCATGCTGGCGTTGTCAATCTACCAGACCTATTCGACCATCACTGACCCAGGCGAACGCGTTCGTTGTCCTATGGGCCAGGCTTTCTTCAACCGTGCACCCTGCGCCTGTATACTATTGTCCCGTCGTTGGTAGCGACCTCGACTGTAGCATATTGTTCTTCGCCACTGCATCTACCACCGCTTGCACTCGAAGACGATGACGAGGCCGTTGTCCCAGTTCTAGTGGGCCAATCGGCAAGACTCGTCTCAAACGGTCTCAACCCTGTCACCTGTACTCCCACCAATGGCCAACGGTGATCAAGTCGGAGGCTTTGTTGCCATTCGCCTCCGACTTCCTCGCCTGGTCTTCATTGCTCTCCATGTTCCCCGCATAGCGCCTCCAATGACCGAACGATACTCATCGAATCATGGCCACATCGGGCGACAATAAGAAGCAGAATGTGAGCCCCTCACAGTTTCTCCGGCCACGTCGCTGATCCCACCAGGACAGGGCCGCGACTATCGTTTGTACACTTCGACCACCGTGACGCTTTCCGTCGTGCTACATGCTCATCACTCTTGCTGCCCCTGGTAACCCTCAATCTCGTGACCCGACCACCTCCAACACCAGCAAGGGTGCGCAGGCCGTCGGGGCGATGATGACCGCCCATCTTCGTATCCCAGCTTACATTCCGATGCAGCATCGAGCATCATTCGAACGTCAGCTGACGTGCTTCGTTCTCCACCGGTATTCGCACTCCTTGAATTTCGTATCGGCAACTAGCATCTATCCAAACCGCATCCCACTGGTATCCACTCGTTGCTACTTCCCAGTATCGCCGACTCTCGGGCCACTCTAGGCCATTATGACCCCTCAAACACCGACGATTATCCAGTCGCATACAGAACCAAGTAAACCATCGAGCGCCAAGCAAATACACCCATCACAACAACTGCGATACGTGGCACCACCACACGTCCACACTACGGTCACATTGCCTTCAGTTGCTCGACCGTCTTCATCGCCTTCGCGACCCTCGTCACGCACAACAACTTAACATTGACCACCAACCGATATCGCAGGCCCCCTCCTCAATTCGCCAATACGGGAATACAGGCGATGCTCACTTCACGCGATGCGATGCAATGTTCCATAGCACTCTGAACTCACCGCCCACCCAAATCACGTTATTCCAGTCCCTCGTATACCCGTTGGTTTAACATATATGTGATTGCCGCAGACAGTTGATCGGTTATTGCCCCTGGCTCATACTGTCTATGCACTCCTCTGTTGAAAGCGTCAGTCTTGTAGGCGTGCTAAAATGCGAGCTGACTGAGACACATTGGAAATAACAATATCGTTCTCTTCGCGTCCAAGGCCACGCACAAAATCCATGTAGAATCTTGTTCAACTTCTGTTGTGGATCGGGAATTTCGGTCCGCCGTGGTTCGCCTTCCATGGCCCCATTGCCAAATTACCATGGTTGAATAACAAGAGCTATACTTACTTGTTGGCCGCTTTCGCTTATGTATGTCCCATTTCGGAGGCGGAGCGGCAAAACCTCCCATGCATTGGCCTTCTGATAGTTATTAGCTCACACCACGGACTATTAATCTTTATCTCTCAGGTATAGTACCAGTGTATACAACTGTTCCCTCGAGTGACAAATATAGAGAGGGGGTTGACCGATTCCCCTAAAATTCTATCAATTTTGGATGGCGCACACAATTTAGCCTCCCCCGATATTATCACATTTACAATCGCAGGAGTCAGGTAAGGTGTGTACCTGACCTGTTCTGGTATACATTCTCTCCATAGATCAACCGTAGTTTTAACCACACATCGCCTTACCTGTTGGGGTGCTACCACTCATCACAGTATTATGTACATTGTTTGGTCTCTGTTCTGTATATATATTGCGCGATGTTTGTCCCATATATATTCACGGTTGATCCGGCCCCCTATTTCCTGCTTTTTCTCATTCATCATTTCCCTCCATGTGTCACCTCAAAATCAATGGAATATACCCTACCCATGTCTTTGGGGTCATTCAAGTGGGACTGCAAGCTATGAGAGTCTCCCATTGCTAGCCTCGGGTGCCAAGGTATTTACAACGAGAGCCTGACAAACAGATTGGCCCATAACAGCCAATGACCTTCAAAACGTACGAATTTTGATACCTAGCTATCTCATGAACCACTCGTAAAGGGACGACATGCCACTTAGGTGCGGTGGTTGAACATTCACAACAGATCCCACCACCTCCGACCCTTACGGTGTAGTCACAAAGTGAATAGAGGATCCACTATTTATGTATTTGGGCATATACAGAGGTATCCATAGCTTCCAAAAGCCGGTTTCTACCGACTTTGGGATAACGTACAAAACTCATCAAGGCAGAGACCCACACACACCAGTAGTTTATGAGGGACGAAGCCGGGCTCCTCTCTGCCTCTAAACAACCAAGTGGATTCCGCGTGTCTGTCCACGCATCTCAAAATTGATTTCCCTCGCCACGTACCCTAACCTTCAAAAATGGTCGACAACTTATACATAGGATTGCTGGTCAGCAGTCGGGGTCCTAGATTTTCCCATATCAGAATTAAGACCATAAACTTCATAGTACCCAATTGTACAAAACGTACCGAAGATGTGTCTAGATATCCCATGTGCAATGGAACTTGCGGAACCTGTGGAGAATCTGGAACTCTTCATGCCTGCGGACTGTTTCATTTATCC
>Ga0307515_10019153_pt1 | contig 12338 bp, 8 predicted proteins | sample 17_EM_MG_FD_194513 | JGI IMG/M metagenome (GOLD analysis project Ga0307515, IMG submission 194513) | Populus trichocarpa ectomycorrhiza microbial communities from riparian zone in the Pacific Northwest, United States - 17_EM | ecosystem: Host-associated > Plants > Roots > Unclassified | place...
AAATTTTAAGTAGAGATTGTTTTTTTTTTTTAAATTCACTTGAAATACATCAAATTATTATTTTATTTATTTATTTATAACATCAGCATATCAAAACAATTCAAAAACACCAAAAAAAATTAATTTTTTTAAAATATAATTATACCACAAAAACAAACATAACCTTGAATTTCTATCAATTTACTCCTGTAAAAACAAAATAGAAATTATAATATAATTATAATATAATAGTTTTTTCAGACCAAGTAGACCCCACCTTGGAAAAGGCGTGGGGGAAAAAAAACACGCAGCACACATTATTTTCTCTCTCGACCGGCAACTTAATTTTCTCGCGAAACAAACAGACCTGTCATAGTTGCCAGTATTGCAAATATATAGCAATAAAACCTCAGAACTGATATTAGACCTCACTTACAACACTCACAGATTATTCCAAGCTGTTTTTCTTACATACATGGCAAGGACTATCCAGATTTTACCAAACTATACAACGCCCACAATTTTAAAATCATCATCAGAACTATCTTTATCCAAAATCCTCAAGAAAATGCAAAAAATCTGAAAAAGTTTAGATTTTGACACCAACCCATTTGTGTTATCTCAATTTTGATTCTAACCCATTATTTCCCATTCGTAAATTATCCTTACATGTTTGATTTTCATTGCTAATTTTGGATGTTCAACCTTTTTTGAGGTGTACACTGTTAGGGTTTTTCTGGGTCTATCAATACCAGGTTTTTGGTTGGTCTGTCTTATTTGTTTTATATACCAATACATATACAGGTACTCGTGAGCTTACTCGATTACAGAAACAAATGGGTCGTTCTCGAGGGAATTTTCACTCCAATGATGAAGACCCTACTCAGAGGTTTGTGTTTTTTGAAGTTGTTTGCTTTCTTGGTTTCTGATTCAGTTTTTAGATTGTTTTATTTTCTGTTTTTGTTGGTGTTACTTTTGCGTGTTTTGTAATGTTAATTAGTACGATGGAAAATGGAAATGAATTTGAAGTGTCATTTGATAGAATTTAGTAATGTAGAATTCGTCTCTGCATAATTGAAGGTGGTTAATGTAGATGGTCTCTTATTACTTTTGTTTATGTGATTACTGAGTATCAATTTTGGCTATATGAGTGTAGTATATCCTGAATTTCGTTGTTGGCATTGCAGATCAAGAAGGAAGAAGAATGCGGCAAGTGGAGATAATTCCGAATCTTTATTGGCTGGTAATTTTTCCATCCTTGTGGAAAATTAAAAATGATAAGTTTTTTAGATTTGAACTTTCACAGCAATTTTTTTCATGATTACCTGTAGCACAGTATAATAGAACATCATCTTACAGAATTGTTTCATCTAAAGCTTTAATTACTTCATGAGCAGTTCGTAGAATAGAAAATACAAGTTAGAGTCCTATTCTGAACATGAAATCTATGAGTGTCTTGTAGTTGTTATCTAATAGGGGGTTTAAAAACTGTAATTGCAGAGACTTCTAGATAGTTAAGGTGGTACTGATTACAGAATAATATTTCAAAGACATCATGAAAATTGATGCTTCTGTTATTACTCAAATTCTTTGTTCTTCTAAGCACCATCATGCATATGATCTCTATGCATCCAAAGGATGATTGATTTTGTTTTCCTCCTCATCTTGATGACCTTTTTCTTTGTTTTCTTCTTTACTTTTTAATGTGCCCAGGCCAAGGAAGTGGTGATGGGAAAAGGGCATTATACCATTGCAATTATTGCAATAAAGATATAACAGGGAAGACCCGTATCAAATGCGCTATGTGCCCTGATTTTGACCTATGCTTAGAGTGCTTCTCTGTAGGAGCTGAGGTTACACCTCATAAAAGCAATCACCCTTACAGGGTTATGGTCAGTGCTTCTCCTTCTAACAACTTGCCAACTTGTTATTTTGCATGGTTCTGTTCATTATTCCTTTTTAATCTGGCATTGAGCTTGTCCCTGTATCAGCATGGGAACCTTACTGGTTTGTTTGATGAAATATTTAGGAAATTTTGGCTTTCCTGTTGCATCTCTATTTAGTATTTAATAACTGTACTATACTTGAACTGTTCTTTCTCATGTTAGCAAATGCTCACTTATTTATTGCATTTGTTTCTTCATGGTTTAATTAGTTGGAATACCTATAAGTCTCAATTCTTATGTGGGCATAGCATTCAACCTATAACATTAGAAAGCTGGCAAGATGATTTTTTATGTATTTTCATTTCTACAGGATAATTTATCTTTCCCGCTTATTTGCCCTGATTGGAATGCAGATGAAGAAATACTGCTTCTAGAGGTGTTTGGTTTAACTTTCTTTTTTTCAATTTCTTAAAAGGTTTTTTTTTTTAGTTTGGAATTTTAGTGTTCATTGCAAGGTAATTCAGATATGCTGTTGATCTTTAGGGAATTGAAATGTATGGATTGGGGAACTGGGCAGAAATTGCTGAGCACGTGGGGACAAAGAGTAAAGACACATGTATTGAACACTATAATAGTGTTTACATGCAATCCCAGTACTTCCCTCTCCCGGTATGATATAGAAATACTCTTCTCTTTTCAAGCTGTTTCTGATTTAAGTAGAACAAGATAAAATTGAACATTTTTCTTCTTTCCAGGACATGTCGCTTGTTGTTGGGAAAAATAGAAAGGAACTTCTTGCTATGGCCAAGGGATATAGTGAGGACAAAAAAGGTTTGTGTTAATGCTTACCATTATATATCTCTACCAATAGTTGTTTTTGTATTTTTCTTCTACTTCTGCTTCCTTGGTGGAACTTTATTTTAGTTTGTTCTTTGGTGTGAGGCTAATATTTTGATCCCCAGTACTGGTTAGAATTTTTCTTTGTAACTGTGGTTCCTGATATACATTGTGCAGGGTGCTCTAGTGTGCCTTAGTTTCAACTTGTTATTTCCTAGCATAAAAGCAATGGATTTTCTGCTGAAGTAGGAAGCAAAACCTACTTCAGTGGTGAACAAGCCACTCGTGGTCATTTTGTGTTACTTACTGTTGCTATACACATTCTTGAACTATGACCTTTTGAAAAGAAATTTTGATCACAAATTATGTATGATTTATAGGTGCTGCTATGCTTGGGGATCTTACTTTGAAGGAAGAATCTCCATTTTCTCCTTCAAGAGTGAAGTACGGTTTCCATTCTTCTCTCTTAATAATTTATATCTGATCACCTATTAAACATGCCTCTACCAATTTCCTTGATTAACTTAGAGTCGAAGAAATGCATAAAGGAGGTTCCTCTGGCCGATTATCAACATTAAACTCAGGTGAGTTTGAATAATATCTCAAATAACTAGATGTTTCATGAAGATGAATTGAAATAATCTCATTTCTGCAATGAATCCTTGTTTTTTGAACCTTCAGAGGTAGAATCTGCTGGTCGTCCTACTACCACAAACTCTGCAGCAACAGCTGCTAATAAGAAGGCATCTAGCATGGCTCGGGTTAAAGATGGACCTAATGTTGTTAAAGTGGAAGGTTTGATACATGACTTTTCTTATCCAAATTGCTTTTAGTAGGTGATTGTTGTTGCTGTTGTCATTGTCCTCTACATGCTTGATTGTTTTGAAAATAATCTCTCATCTGATATAATTGAAATTGATGTGATTTGGATGTTGTTGCTCATTGAAATTTGTTGCTTCCCTGCTTCTAATTTGTAGGATAGTACTATGTTATTGTCTGCTTACTCGATGTGTGAACAATTCTATGGAGGATCAGTTAGTCATCATGGTTTTTGTTGGTGGCAGATCCTCAGGTGGACCGAAATGCTAAAGGGAAGAAACCGAATTCCTCTGGGAGTGAGGGTCCATCTTTAATGGAGTTGAGCGGTTATAACCCCAAGAGGCAGGAGTTTGATCCCGAATATGATAATGATGCTGAGCAGTTGCTAGCTGAGATGGAATTTAAAGATACTGACACTGAGGAAGAGCGGGAGCTGAAATTGCGAGTGCTGCATATATATTCAAAGCGGTAGGTAGTAAACGAATTGGCAATGTTTGTTAGTCTGAATGAACTTTGCTACATCATGCTTGTTCACATGGGAGGATTAGGGAGCTATACATATAGGCATTAAGGTAAAAGGTGCATAAACTAAAGGGGAATGAAAATGAAATCACAGAGCAAGCATATTTGACCTACAATTCTAATGCTGAATTTTTGTTTTGAATGTTAAAAGATATACTGCCAAGTTGCTTGCTTATACCAAATATATCTGTCATTCTGTTTAATTTCATCTCACAATTATATAACCTTGCTGGATATTGACAGGCTCGACGAGAGAAAGCGCAGAAAAGATTTCATACTAGAAAGAAATCTGCTGCAACCAAGTCCTTTTGAAAAGGACTTGACTCCAGAAGAGAGGGCATTATGTCGGCGTTATGACCCTTTCATGCGTTTTCATTCCAAGGAAGAGCATGAGGAATTGCTTCAGGTTGTTATCGAAGAGCATCGGATGCTGAAAAGGATCGAAGAGCTGAAGGTTTTTGATTTATTCTGAAAATGCACCTTTATAATTACTTGATTCACTTTTTCCCTTGAAATAAATAATACCGGCTGCTATGTCCTGTATAAACAGGATTTGGCAGACACCGATTTGAACAGAAAAATTGTCACTCACACTGAAGAACATCGACTTCTGTATGTGAATGATTAATATGCTTAATTGTAACCATGTTGCTGTAACTATGCAGGAAGCTCAAGCAGCTGGTTGCCGCACAGCAGCTGAGGCGGACAGGTACCTTGAGCAGAAGAGGAAAAAAGAAGCCGAGGAAAATTCCAGTAGACTGAAAGACAATGCTCTGGTTGGTCCTAGCAACCATGGTGCTCCCAATGCATTTATTCCTTCAGAGTCTGTTAGGAAGGATTCGAGTACTAGACCTGTAGGACAGGGCTCTGCTAGCTATGCCAATGGTTTGGACACAACAGGCTTTTATGAAACGCAGCTACTATCTGAAACTGTAAGTATCAAATCCCTGGTTGGTAGCTTTTCTTCATCAACATTTGTAAACAATGCCCGATCTGGTTCTTTGTTGTGCACCAACAACAAACATCTTATTGCTGAGCATTCATCATTCCTCAAGTTAAATGGCAAAAGAATTGTCCAACGATGTCATGCACTGCCCTTGAGGCTTCATTGTGAATTCCCAAGTATAATGTCTTTTGGATTGCCATTGAGGTTGCTAACTTTAATGCGTCGGCAGGAAAAACGGCTATGCCGTGAGATTCACCTACCTCCTCCTGTCTACCTCAAGATGCAAGAGGTCATGACCAAAGAGATCTTCAGCGGTAACATCACTAAGAAATTGGATGCTCACCCCTTGTTCAAGATTGAAGCAAGCAAAGTTGATAGGGTGTATGATATACTTGTGAAGAAGGGGATTGCTCAACCTTGATGCTCATTAATGCTTGTCCTCAATTTTCTTTAATTATGTTGTGTTCATTTTCTTTTAAAGAAATAAAAATATGCTTTACCTTAGCCTTTTTAAACTTGCATCAAGTTCGCCGGTGCACCTGTACCATGTAGACTAGCGTACCAATTCATGGAATTCATACCATTCTGGAAGGCAAAACCAAACCCCCATCATGCTTAATTCCATGATAGTCATTTGCTAACTTACTCTATCAATTGCATAAAAATATTGATTCCCCCTCAGTTATGGGTAAAGATTTCATTTCAAAAGTTTTACAGCACATCATGGTCAAAGAGCCAAAATAGAGAGTACGATTTTCTTGAAAATGGAGGAAATAAATAGAGATTTCGAATGTTACTACGTTATCATGATGTTCTCACTTGCCAAACCGACAAAATTAACCTTGCATCACATAAAATGGAGGATTAAAAACGCACACGACAATAATTAGGGAAAAGAACAAATCAACATTAGGGCATTTTTTCACATCCAAGCAGTGCTGAGAAGGTTATGGAGTAACCCAATTAGGCCTATCCAAGCAGTGCTGGAAAGCCGTTCTCTCGTTCAACATAGACTAGAGAGCTAACTGGACAGGAAAATCTGGAATGGGTTTTTGGGTATCATAAACAAAATAAATGAAGCAAATGCCTAGACAAAAACATATGAAGAAAGGCAGGTGAAATAACAACTACATTTCTATTTCTTTTCCAAACAAAAACAACCTTGTAACCTTTACAGCTAAACCTTAAAAACTACACTGTAAAACATAAGCCTATTTGACTGAAATGCAGTTCATAAAGTTGCAAACACATACTGTAATATACGCCTATACGACACTAAAGAGCAATTCTCAAATTGCACATACATCACCAGCATTGACTGCATGGTGCAAACCGACACTTAAAGCTATCTTAAGATTGAACTGAAACCAACTCATAAACTATCCTATGATTGAACTGAGCTACTGTCTAGCTTGACTTGATTCCATCAAAGTTCTAAATCCAACATCTTCTGACACTAAGTTGATTTCAGTAAAAGTTGGTACTCATATTACTATATATCTGCCAACTCTCTAGAAGTTGGAGAAGACTTGCAGGTCATCTGACTCTTGTAGCTGTGACAACCCTTTCTCTATCTTTATACACAGGAAGCCATCTAACCCACCTTCACAGTTAAAACTTCACTCTAGCTATGTCATCTATTAATGGAACTTGGGTGATCGTTTATAAAGTTTTTGCTGCTTCACTTATCTTGTTAACAGATTTAAGATCTTCGTCCAAAAGAAACTCTGTGTTATTGCCAGAGCTATCTTCACCACCATTGTCAACATAAGCCGCGATAGCAACATTGTTCGCTTTCTCCTCATGATGAAAATCACCGCCAACATCATCATCATCAACAGCTCCATGTGTTTTTAGTTCATCCTTCTCATTTACACCATGCCTCTGTCTCAAATAGACCTCCTTAACATTTTTGAGATCACCAGACACAACTGAACCAGGTAAGGGTTCATCTTCTTCAATAGCTTCAAGTCTGGAAGTTTTGACAAATTTGTGCTCCAGTGATGCAGCAGTATCACAACCTCGTGCCTCAAGCTGGATGATAGAAATGGCATCTGCAGATAGATGATGGAGTATATCAGGCTTTGCCATTACATCAACCCATCTGTTATCAACCCAATCTCGGGAACTCCTCACATTCTTCCTTGGGACAGTCAGGAACTTGCCTTCACCTAAAAGCATCATTAACCATGGTTACTAACAAACATAATTAAAATAGAACTGCAAATGCTTGAGCGAGTACATCTCATGCCAGATGATGATTATGATTAAAAAATAAGAAGAAAGAAATATATCTAATATTGCCATACAGTACCATACCAGGGAGGTAAACTTGCAGGCAATCACTCCCAGAGATGTCAACTCCAGATACAACACCCTCCCACCATCCATCACTCCACCATGCATCAACTGGGGCTCCAACCTCAAAAATATGGTCAGTAGAATGATTTTGAGGATGTGGCCGGATTGTCTTGCGACCTAAACATCTCATGCCAAGTTTATCAGGAGCAGCCACTCTGGAAGCAGGGACCCATTCCTATGACACAATAAAAATACCAAAAATAAAGTCCATTAAAGGTTAGCTTCAAAGAGAATGAAAAATGTTAAGATTTTTATGACCAAGTAATGCACTCCAATATGACAATACTAAAGAATCAAAATATTTTTTGATGATCACTCCAAGGCACGGGTCAAATAGAAAGTTCTGATAATTTGGGGAGGGAGATTCAAATTTCAAACATATAACCTCTTCTTTCGAGGAAGAGGTGTAGAATTAGGCAATGCGATGATCCTACCAAATGTTTTCGCCTGCCACCGCCAAAATTTACTGATTGTCAGTATCAAATAGGAGATACAAGAGAATTTGCATACCTCTAGATTTCCAGATCCCTCCACATACTGGACATCTTCATATTGAACTTTCAGATGCTTCTGAGAGGACTGCAACACCTTACATCTAAACCAGCAGCCTCGAATCCCACTATCTTGGCAGAGCATCTCTATCTTTTCATTCACTTTGAAAGGAGCAGAACATTTGGACTGGGGTATAACAAACTCAATTCCCATGGAAACCTTTGATAACCGTAGCTTCAGTTTCGGGTATCCTGATTTACATTTTGCTATCTGGTTTCCACAGGCCCAGTTTCTGAGACCTGATCCACTCTCAAGTCTGTCTTGCTCCTTGGATGTTCTACTTCTCTTGCTACCTACACTGGTAGGGTAATCATGGGTCAATTCTTCCTCGTCTTCCTTGTACAAATTATCGTACCTAACCTTTTTCTTAGGGACAATAGATCCATCCAAAGTAGAGAGGATTGCTTGATTGAAGTATCCATGCAATTTAGTAAGAGCAAACGGCTTGATCTTGTTGTTTTTAAACTGCCTAAAGCACATGTGGACACCGGATGTTGATGTATGTGAAACACCAGCCATACATTTATCATAATGTCGGGGTGTCAAGACTGTTGCTGGGCAATCAATATACTCTGCACTGATCACTTGGACATTAGGTGTGATGAAAACTTCTTGGGGGTGTGGATTCAGTTGAGGAATTACACCCTTGACTTCCTGGTTATGGTGAAACCACCGCACCTTTACCTTCTTCTGCCCCTTTTTGTCTTCATACATATCTTCCAGGTATCCAAGGTAGCGGCCTTTTTCTTCAGCCATTATAAATACGAAGGAATGGACCTAACCATCAAGTTTTGTTTAAAAAATGTTACTACCACTACCACTAATAATAATAACAATAATTTATGAGGACAAATGTGCAGAAGGATGAAGAAAAGTAACACCACTCAACAAAGATAAGTTTGCAACTAGATAAAGAAATAACTAGCCAATGGGTTAACACTTACAGTTATGGTAGTCCCATTTCTGAAAAAGGCTGGGTAGTGCTTGAGTTCTTTAGCACATATCCATGCTGCACCAAACCACTTAATGTGTGAATTCTGAACCTTCAATTTGCTTCGAGCCTGAATTCAAAGCGACAGAGTCAACAACTACAAAGAATGTTAAAAAATCTAAAACTATGCATAACAACTACAATAAGTCGATACCATCCGAACTGGCAAATAGGTTTTCGAAGCATTGAATCCAGTCACTGATACTCCAAAAGATCCTGAACCTTGAGCTGAGCCATTTATCTGTGCATCTGCCATAAGAGATTTTAGCATTTCTCATAAATTTCCGATCCAACAGTTGAAAGTGAACACCACTGCTGAGAAAATTTATAAAACTCTTCGAGCCCTTTGAAATTAAAAGAATTAGATATATGCAAGAAAATGCACCAAGAGGACCATATGTAGATGGAGAGCTTAAAAGTGAGAATGGTAATTTGTGCTCTGGACATCAAAACTAGTAAACAAAAGACAGGCATGAATTACGCAAACTCGAGGACCAGAGAATTATATCTTTCAATCCAGAAAACAGCATTATTTTACAAATATCATATACAGTGTGAGGGGCTGCCTATGCTTATGTGATTTCCACATATTTGCCTTTACCCATTTCATGGATACACACAATTACTAGACGAAGCAACACAGAATCACACACTCATGCCCATAATTATGGCATCTAATTTTTCTTATAACATCTCATTATTAACTCAAGGATGTATGTGCATTCAGTGAAAAAAACATAATTACAGGAAAATAAAAAATCTTAACATAAGCTATCACGAATACTTCTGAAGCATAAAACAATAATTTCACCTGAGAAGCCTTCCATTAGTTTTTGACTTCACCCTGACGTGAAATCAATCGAGACAGATAAGAGGAGAAAGAAAAAGAAAGAGATGCCTGATGTGATGGAGAATGGGATTATAAGAAGAGTTTATGAAAACAAACACATGAAGACACGTGAAAGACAACCTCTGCATATATGGAAAGATGCTCTGTTATAATTCAGCTTTCCATAACAAAAAGGTAATAAGATGCCAGTTTCCTTGTCATGCCAAATACGTTAAATTCGTAAGACTGGAAGTAGGGTGCTGGCAGTCTAAGTTTCATAACATAACTAATTTTAAATTGAATGGCTCAGATTCCATAAGTCATTGCTCACAAACCATTTGAATGTAATTATATTGAAAGTTTCATAAAGTAGTGGAGTACTGCTTTTTATGAGAGTAACCCATTACCTTCATGAAAAATCGAGCTATTTTGTTTTTTGACTGTGCGAGTGAGTTCACGCACACATAAAGCTATATGTCTTAGCACATGTGTAACACAATCCAGAAAAAAAAAAAATTAGATGCACAATTAAAAGAAGGGCATGATATCCACCCTGGTGTGAAGGCAGAGAATGGACATTTATGGCCTAAGATATTGGCTACACCAAAAGATAAACTAAGCACATGGTTCCTTTGCTCCAGTAGGGTATAAAATGCAAAATTGGTTTACATCACAGGGTGCTTCCAAATGACTAACAAAAATCTCAACATAATTAGTTTTCCACCTTGAGAAATTGAGTTGCAATATGTGCAATTTAAATCTCCAAAAATGGCAATGCTTGACCAACTCCGACAAAATAGATAAGGCTAGGACATAATCCAATGACTTAACACAGATGTAAAGATGAAATTCAAATCATGCCGGTGTCATTAGTAAAGCAGAACATCACATGCAGTCTATTCCCAAAGCTATACTCGACCCTCAAAACTAGATTGGCAAGGCAATGCTTTTAATGTAATTACAAATACAACTACAAAATAAGAACTGTAATCCCTCAATATCATTCCATATAAACCTACAAAATCATAACCAGTAACCAGTAACACATAGAGTACGTACTTGAAACATGTAGAGGGGATCCTTCATTTGACACCATTGATGTCAACCAGTCCACAACTTCTCGCCGGGCTCTCCATTTCGTAGATGCATTGATGGACTCATTGGACCCATAGGCTTCCAAAAACTCGTCAGAAACTACATATGTCATGTGCCTTATACTCCTCTCAGTCCCTATAACAGCAAGAACTAAACCCCCAAATGTATCCTTCAAGTGATAATGAACCACACGGCTACCACGTTCATGGCATATAATGTGCTCCTCCCAAGCCACAAAAACATCATTACTAACAGACATAATGACCATAAATAGCCCCCAAAAGAGCTCAAAATCTCAACTTCATGGTTTCTATCAACATTTTTACCTGAAATTCACCAACTCAAGCGATAAATCTTTGATACTAACTAAACCAACACAGTTCAAAAAACCCTAATGGCCACCCAAAAAACTTAAAAAACCAGTTAAAGACAATAAACATAAACACAAAATAATCCAAACCCATTTGAGAAAAAACTCACCTTTGCTTAAAAATCTCCCACAAGACACAAACTTTATCCAAACTATCCTCTCTATCAAGCACACAAACAGCAGCCAGCAAATGCGTTGCAAGCAAAGCAGCTTAAACGAGACTAAAAAGAGAAGATTAGAGTTTTAAATCCTAAACCCAAGTCAAAAAACAAAGAGGGCCGGTCTCACTCAGCTTGAGAAGCTACAAAGAGCTTAGGGTCAGGGGCACCAATGCAGCCAAAAAAGGAGGTGATGAGTTCAAGATTGCTATGCAAAGATTAAAAAAAAGGGTAAAATAAGAGACTTGAGAGTGCAAACAAAATTGATGAAAAAATAAAAGAAGAAGAGACAAGTGTAATATGTCGTTGTAATTGGGAAAAAAAAAAAAAAAAGTCAACACTTTTTATTTAAACCCGAGGAAATCCCCTTTAAAAAGTGAATTATAATTTAATCCCTGTTGTTTAATAATTTTATAATTTAGTCCTTTTATTTTGAAAATTATAAGTTAGTTCATTGGCCAACTTAATTTGTTTTTTTTTTTTAATAATTTATCCCTTTTAAAATGCATTTTAAATTGATTAGTAAAAACAATTAAATTATCATGAAAAACAATGCAATGACCGTGTAAGAAAATATAAAGATATAGAGATTTAATATTGAGCTTCCAAAACCAAAGAGATAAATAATAATTCATTTATATATAAAAAGTAATTTAGACCTCTCAAATTCCCTTATTGGTTTTGATTACTATAATTAATTAAGATATGCCCTTTCCTTTAGCTAGGCTGGGAGAGATGGGGGAGGAATTCAGATTTTGGTAATGTTAATTGACACGATGAACTTCAATTAATTCAAGGTAATAATTTTTTTTAAAAAAATAATATATTTGAATTTTTAAAAAAAGTTAAAGAAATTTGACTAATTAATATAATTATGGACTGACTAGTTAAGTCAATAAACTAAGAATACGTTTGGGAACACGGTGAAAACCGCGTTCCTAAAAAATTCAATTTTTTATATTAAAATTTAATATGTTTTGTATGTTTTAAATC
>Ga0307515_10019154_pt1 | contig 12338 bp, 12 predicted proteins | sample 17_EM_MG_FD_194513 | JGI IMG/M metagenome (GOLD analysis project Ga0307515, IMG submission 194513) | Populus trichocarpa ectomycorrhiza microbial communities from riparian zone in the Pacific Northwest, United States - 17_EM | ecosystem: Host-associated > Plants > Roots > Unclassified | place...
ATTACGAATTATAATAATAAAATTTATATGGGTATATTATATAATTAAGAGGATTGTTGGAGGTGTTTTTGTATTTTTATGCTGTATTTTTTATATTTTAATTTAAAAGTTGTTAGCGTGTGTTCCATACGCCTCAGCAAGTGGGCAGTGCTCATGTTATGTTATTAAGGAGATATATCATGGTTATCCGCCATATAAATAGATGCACAGATGTGCCCTCTTCCACATGGTGGGGCGCTTGTAGATATATCATGGTTGGATTGTCTCTAGTGATCGATTGTGTCAGATCCAGGCACGGTTTTGCAACTATGCATGACTGCCAAACTCAAGAAAATTGGACCTGATAGACATATACGTCAGGCCCTAGCTACTTGGGTCTAGCAACTATATTTGGTGTCAAATCCAAACACGGTCTGGCAACTATGCATGACTGCCAAACTCAAGAAAATTGGGTCTGATATGGCTATCAGGCCCAATTCGCCTGGGTAGACGCTTGGGTCTTTCATGTCTGCTAGACCCAAGGCTCTTGAGTTTTTCATGTTTGTCAGATCCAAGATGGTTAAAACATTCTTTATACACTTAAAATTTCTTTTACATTTTAAAAAAATCGATATTAACTCATTACGGAGTACGAGCCAATATACTAGTATAAAGTTAAAAACTGTGGAGAAAATACTATTTTTCCAGCACTGTGTATTACAATAATAATCTAAAGTTTTTTTTTCCTTGCATTTTGACTCTTTTTTCCATTTAGTTATTGATATTTTTTTAATTTAATTCTTATTTGATGTGTTTATGAAGAGTTATAATTGATAATTTATTTTAATTTGTTTTTTATATGATTATTGCGGTATCAAAAAAATATCTCGGTATTAGATTGATATTAAGTATAAAGCTAAAGGTGTGAGGAAAATATTATTTTTCCACGTCCATTAGTATTGTAGATCACAATAATAATCTACAATATTGTGATTTTTGTGTGTGTGTATTTTAACCCTTTTCTTTTTCTTTAGTTATTATTTTTTAATTTAGTCTTTATATGATGTGTTTATGGAGATTTAGAACTGATAATTTATTTTAATTTGTCTTTTATATGGTTATCGTGATATCAAAAAGATATTTTGACATCGGGTTGATATCAGGAAAAAATCTTAACATTGCGGTATAGTCTATTTTTTCAAAAGTTTAGCTAAATAAAAAATTATTTTAAAAAAACTAGGTTATTAAACTTTGTGGAATTAATGACCCGATTTATGAGTTTGGCAGAGTAACCCAGTTGCCTTGGTTTGCGAGTTTAGCGATGTACCTTTTTTTTATTGTTTTCTAATTGAACTCAATTTTGTGATCGTTTATTTTTTTTTATCATATAGTTAAAAAGTAGTTTTTAAAAAAGCATGTTCTTAAATTTTAGAAAGTCCATGGGCCTATTGACGGGTTTGATAAATTTAACTTTTTTTTTTTATTTTTTTTATTTTTTCGATATTGGACTGATTGAGATTTGAGTTTTTATAATTTGTTTTGTTTTGTTTTTTATGAGGTTATCATAGTCTTAAAAAAAAGTCTCAGTATTGGTTTAACGCTCGATTTTATGATTGTCTATTTTTGTTATCATACTGTTAAATAAACAATAATTTAGAAAAATAAAAGTAATTAATTCCAATGGAATCCATTACCCGGTTTGTGGGTTTGACGTGTTGATCCGGTTACCTGATTCATGGGTTTAGCGGATTTACCCATCAAAACTTATATATATATATATAGTTTTTGATCCCTTAATTTTTCTAATTATTTTTTTTTATTTTACTCTTCTTCAATATTCAATTGAGAAATGGAATTCATGGTTTTTTTTTTTTTACTTTCTATAAGGTTATTACAATATCAAATAAATATATATTTTTAGGGTTGATACTAAATTTTGCAAGTATCTAATTTTATCATAAAATTAAATAAAGATAATTTACAAAAACAATAAAGTTATTAAACCCATTAAAGTCCATGATCTAGGTCATATAATGACCAAGGTCGTTCTAATTTGACATCATTTTAATATTAAAAAAAAAATTGTCTTTAAGTTTTTTTTAAAAAATATATGTTATGTTTTTACTGGCTATTCAAGTTATCTTTAGACTTATTAAATTAAATAATTTATTTTGAATCAGCTCTTATGTGGTTTAATTCAAAAATCAAGTTAGACAAAAAGCTAAGCTGACATGTTTCAAAATTAATTTAGATTTAATAATACTGTAAAATTTCTACTCTAAACATTTTTTTAAAGTTTTTTTTTTAATATTTAACTTCCTGCACAACGCGGTTAAATGTACTAGTTGGTATAACAATATAAGTTTTTTCTCTTTTTAATATGCCTGATTACCTTGAGATTAGTATTTTATTTTTGTATTTCAGCATCTAAAGAAACTTTAGAAATGTTTTTTTTTACATCAAAATTAGATTATGGTTATTAAACCTGATTAGACTGACGAATTGATTTAGAATTCAGTTAATTTAGGGTTTAGTCTGAACTAGGTTTTATAATAAATTAATAAAATTAACTTGATCAAAAACCCGTTAAAATTTAAAATTTTAATTTTTTAAAATAACATTTTTTCCACCATTTTTAAAAATTTGTTCAATCTGTCAAAGTCTTGCCCCGTGTGGAGTTTAATAAATATGGATTAAACAAGCTCTTTTTTTGTTTGTTTGAAAAAGAGAGTTAATCACACCCAATGGGTTTTACTGGCCAAGCCCAAAGACTCCTTTTAAAACCCCTGAAACCGAAGTGAACTACGAACAAGAAAGCCCTTCGATTGATTTCAGGCATAGGGTCTGTAAGAAACGAGGAGGAAGGCAAGTCATGGCTCCGAGGGAGCAGTAAAGTTACTTTTAAATTATCTGACAAAGACAACAGAGATGTTTACAAATAATCAAAGACAAGAAGAAAGAACCGGAAAATATGGAACCCCAAGACTCCAATACCTTCAGGTATTCTTTCTTTTCTCGAAAGGCCCTTCTGTATATCTTCTTCTTTTTTGTTTTTTCTTGTTTGCTTTAGTTTAATTGTTTGTATCATAAAATAATAATTATCCAGCAAATCAAATGACCATTTTTTTTATTTTTGATTTACAGGAGTTGGTGAACCAGTTTCAGAATGCAGCGGATGAAGGTACTTTTAAATTTTGCTTGTGGTGTCTTCTTTAATATGGTTTGGTCAATCTATATATATGTGTTGTAACTTGCAAGCACTTAATTGAAGGCTTAGCTCCCTTAATCACTGATTAATCTCTTAGCTTGATCAGATTATTAGAGTTCATGCTTTTTACCTGATTTCATTGTATTGTTGGCTATGAATTTACTTTCCTAGTAATAATCCTTGTTGATTTCGAGAATCTTCCATTACATGATTGAGTTATAATATGCAAAGCTAGCCCGTCTTCAAATACTAAACTGATTTCTGTTGACATGGCTGTAGAATGCAGTTTACGATATCATTCTGTTTGTAGCTATTATGCATCCTAACTTTGTTATCTGTGTTCTGCATTTACCCTTTGTTTGGTATGAAATGGAGTCTTTGGCGGTGGCAGTATTTCCTCTGTCAAGAGGAATGTTGCACAATCTAGATTCACTGGATATCTGTGCAATATGCAGCCTAAGCAAATATAGAAACTCGGGTGGTAGCAGAGGACGTGCTTCTTTCTCTCTGCTTTTTTTTTGGGTGTTGTGCATGTTGCTTTTGTGTCTGGTCTGGGAGTGAAAATGGAGTGTCAATTTATATCATTGTGAGGAGGTGTAGGGGATTATGAGGGTGGAGACCATGCTTGAAATGTGTCTGTTTGTATACTGTCTGTATTTTTGCAAATGTCACTTCACACCATGTCTTGTAATGTGACTAAACCATTGAAAACTAACCTTGCCTATACAACTTCTATTGACCATATTTTTGTTCTTGTTGTTGCAGAAAGAAAAGAGAGGATAGTTGCTAACTTGGCAAACTTTGCTTATGATCCTTATAACTATACATTCTTGCGTCAGGTTAATACTTTTGATTTTGGTTTTAGAAATATCTGGTTATAATTATAAACCAAGGTATATTTCATATAATTCTTCCATGTAACAACTTTTGAATGTGATCTAAACAGCTAAATGTTTTGGAGCTATTCCTTGATTGCATAACAGAACCAAATGAGAAGCTTGTCGAATTTGGGATTGGAGGAATATGCAATTCTTGTGTTGGTAAGTCCAACAAAGTGTACCTTCTGCTAGAACTGGAAATACTGCTGACCGAAAATATTAGGCTGCAAAGATTGTTTGCTTTGCATATTTACAGCCTCCTTTTCCATGCTATTATTATTATTATTATTATTATTATTATTTTTCTCTTTCTAAACTCTTGCGTGCAGATCCAGCAAATGCTGCTATCATCACTCAGTCCGGAGGCATACCCCTCACTATCCAATGTTTATCAAGCCCAGTAAGAAACACTGTAAGTGGAAGAGAGCCTGCGCTTCTTTATTGTTACACCCCCCTGCTTCATAACTTGTCTAGCTCATCCTGGAGATGATGTGGTCCTAAATACACAACCGAAATAGTTTTTTTCCCCTGTAAGAAATATGGCGGCCCCCCCCCCCCCCTGTTTTCCTCACTCTACCATTCTCACGTTGGAGTGTGCTTTTATAGCTTTGACATTTTCTTTGATCTTTCAGAAAATTTTCCTTCATTACTGGGATCGATTCTTTAGGATGCTTTGAAGCTATATTTGACCTTGAATCTGTGAAACCATAATTATGCAGTTTTTTGTATGGTTTAATTTGATTAAGAGTTCTGTATGATTGCAGGTTAATTATGCTCTTGGATCTCTTTATTATCTCTGTAACTCATCTACCAAGGAAGAGATTCTAAAGCCAGAAGTTTTAGATGTTATCAAGAGGTATGCTGCTTGTGAAACAGTAAATGTAAGCTTCAGTAATCTGGCTAAAGCTTTCTTAGACAAGCATGTGTATGAAAACAAGTGACATTAGCATGCTTGATGTTGATATGGAAGATTCATCCCCAGTTCATTGTCCAAAACGAATACATTCTTCAAATGAAAGGCGGCGTCGTCGTCGTCTACATCTATTTCACTATATAGGTTTTCATCCATTTTTTCTTAGAAAAAAGAAAGTTTTGTACAGCTATCAGAGTCCAGTAATATTTTGGCATTTTCAGAAGCTAATTTAACTGCACAAGCTGATTACTGAATTTTATTGCATAAAATCTCAATACAGGCAAGTGAAATTTAATGTTGCCAATCAATTTATGCTAAAATGCGAAAAGCTCCCTTTTCATTTGTTGTTTTTCGCAGATATTTGCTGTTTCCAATTCGTTGAGTTGTGCATGAAACAATCCAGAGAGAAACAAAATACATTTGGATTAAAACAGATACCGTATAGATGAAATCTATGAATCCTGGTCATTTGAGAAAAGTTGTGTTTCTGAGACTGGCATTTGAAATTTTCAAGGGCACTCCTTCGCTGGTTTACAATGCTCAGAAATTTGGGTTTATTTCTCTCGTATATGGCTGATTAGCACCTTGTCCTGCAAATTGCAATGTTTTTAAATTTAGGCAGCAAGAAACGATCTCTCCAGGGCATAAACGGTTGGGAATTCACGATATGGTTTAGAGATTTTGGGCTCAACTCAAACACCAAGTTGATACCAGGCAGCAACTTCAACGGTTGGCTTGGTAGTAAAAGAGTTCTTTTCTTGACTTCTTGGATCCAAACTTTTGGGGCATCGATTAAAAGAATTTATGCAGATTGATGTTTGATGGGGCGTTCTTAAAATCGTTCAAAAAATAATAATAGTTTTGATTTGATGCAGAAGCTGGTCCGAAGACCCTCAAAAAGGTTGATATTAGGCAAAACAGTAGAGAAAAAAAACCAGCTTTTATTGCTTTCGAAGATATTAAAAATAAAAAGAAATCTGAAACAAAATCATTTTAGACGAAAAGAATTTTTAAAAATAAGTTTTGAAGTATTTTTATGGAAATATTCTCATATAAATGCAAATTTAAGAGGAAAAAATAAAATATTAATAAGAAAAAATGTAAAAGAAAAGTGAGTTTTCTCAGCTTTAATTGTGGCTAGCAAATTATCCATGCATTGAGTGGTATATTATTAAAAAAAATACTAAAAACAATAATATTTTATTTTATTTACTTTAAAATAGATTATAAGAAAATTTGAATATAGGGGCTCAAGTGGAATATTAGTAAATTTACAAGGGTTAAAGTGAAGTCTAACCACAGCGATCAGAAAAAACAAAGGAAACCAAAGAGACGGCAGAAGCGTAACGTTACAGCTCAGGCCTTTTTTAAGATTAGAGGTTGGCAGTCAAAGCCCATAAATGTAATTAAATTAAAAAAATCACCCTAAACTTTCAAAAAATATAAATAAATTCCCCAAACTTCCCTTCCTTATTCCGGCCAAACTCTGCTCAGCCTCCATCATCTCTCTTTTTGTATTTTTTTTTTAAACAATATTTTCTGTTTAACAACGTTGTCTTTTCCTTGCTTATCCTCAAGAGAAAAGAAGAGAGAGTTCTTACAACATGAAAAAGAAACTCGACACTCGTTTCCCTGCCGTAAGTTCTTTCTTTTGTTCCGTCTTCATGTTTTGTTTTTTTTCGTAAAAAAAATTGTGGATTGTCTTTGTTTTTTTTTGTTGTTCTACTGGCCTTTTCATGGTTAGCAATCCTGTTACTGTTTTTTCCCTTTTTTGTTTATGGCTGATACTAACATGGGGTTAGAGAATTGTTGATATTTAAAGCAGTGTCTAATCTTTATTGAGTTTTAGATTTTGATTTTTTCCATAATATTTCATGCCCTTTACTTTTTTTTACATGGACTACCGAATTCGTGGCCCATCTGGGGCAGTTTGTTGGATATTTTGTGTTTTTATCTAATTTACTTGGCTGAAATAGCAAAAAAATAAGTGGACCAACAAGTGTTTTTGTTTGGTTAAATTTGAGGTAGGACCAGTTTGATTATGGTTAATGAATTGCCTGTATGTAGGGCACTGTCTAATATGTATTGACTTCTAGAGCTTGTGCTTTTCCTCTTTCTTACATGTACTTGGCGTGCTACTGAATTTGTTTCATTGCTTTGTTGTTTCGCATGTGGGGCACTTTGCTGGATTGTTTTTTTCACCTTCTACGAGGTTTTATAGGGTTTCCTAGGGATTATTGATTGGAAGACAGATGGAAACATCTTGTTTTTGTAATTTTTGGTTGTTGATGTGACTTTGCTGTAATAGGAATGAACTCAGCTCTTTTTAGAAGTGATGCTTACCTTTTGTTTTAGTCTTACTACCTGTTAAGTTATTGTTTTGTTCTATGCACGTGATGTATGATAGATGTATGGTAGTTTGGTTCTGTGAAACGTAAGCCATTTTTCAATATGGAGTAGAAAGTTTAGTCTTTAAACTCAACTAGTAATAGGAGTGTGCATAATTGAGTGGAAACTGAAACCTAGCCACATAGATGTGATAACCCATTAGACAGAATAACGTAGCTGCAAAAAAATTGTTTATTGCAGGTGTGTGCGCAAACACTTGCTGTCGTGCGCAAATTAAAGAGTTTTTAGTTTTACACCATGGTTAGATATCAAATTTGTTATGTGCTGAATGGTGGATATAAAGTTATCAACTCTCTTTTTATCAATTTCTAACCTTTTCTCTTCTTTATTTGTCAGTCCCCCGTCCTTATTAATCGCAAATTTTCCTTAGCTTACTGTGCATTTGAGATTCCTCTCTGTCTCAGCTTGTTCTCTCTTTCCTTGAATGTGACCCCACAATTTTTTTTTTTTAAGAAGATTTGTGCTCAAGAGCATTATTTTGAAACATCAATGGGTAGTTCAATTCCAAAAGAGCAAAAAACTGTTCTCAACTGCATACTTGGAATAGGAATTGGAAGTTTCGTCCAAAGAGTAACCCCTTCCTCTCTGTCCCCCTTTATCTTGCCCTGTTTCTGATGCCATCATTTTTCCCTTTGTAAAAAGCCTATCCAAAGGCTCCTGATCTGACAGTGGTACAAGAGGTATTACCACACAGAAAGCAGGGTAATGCCTTGTTATGACTTCTTTTCTGCAACAATTAGTTGGCACTAATTTGTTAGACCAGACTAAAACTTTAACTTTAGTGGGTAAAGCATCCTTCTGTAGCCTTCCCATTTATGTACAACACTGTAGTGCTTTGCCATGCTGAAAGAGATTTTCTCGAACCTTGACATTTTAGTTTGGTTGTTTTTTCTGGTATGACCATTTTGATTTTTGATTGGTTCAATTTACCGTCCTTCAAAAAATTGATTGATTGAACCTACTCAGCTCTCCGCTGTAATTAAATTCTTTTTGGTTTTGATCACTTGACATGCAAATTGTAAATCTTACCTTTCTTGTGCATAGCAGGATAGCATTTTGGTAGGTAATCTTGAATGTGTTAATTAATTTTGTTCTTGTGCTTTTATCACAGGAAACAAATTTAAATAATTTTCTTTTTACAATAAATTATGCCTCATCTTGCATTTGTTCAATCACTTGTCGAAGGATGATGATTTCATTGATAAGGCCTTTGTATCAACTCTTGTGGGCGCTTGTACCATGCCAAGGACTTTTAACTTTATGCTTGTGCTTGTTTCAAATCGAGGAGAATCTAGTGGTTCAACTTTTTATTGGCCCCATTTAGTGCTTTGAGATGTGAATGAGCTATGAGCAATTAACAGATATCACTTGAATTCTTGCATGAGATTTTCCCCTAGCATGTCCAGTGATTTTCTTTTTACAATGTTTATTTTTCTAGCATTTGATTATCTACTTTATCTGGGTATTATTTGACAGGTTCGAATCAAGAAGATTATGCAAACTGATGAGGATGTTGGGAAGATTGCCATGGCTGTACCTCTTCTTGTTTGTAAGTAAATAATCATGGACTCATGCTTATGCAATGAAAGGAAATTTGGCCCCTTTCTATTTTCTTCCACACCACCTTTTTCTACGTGCTCTTCATAAAGTCATCCTATGCCAATACCATGCATGTAAACCCTCTTCCCTTCCCCTCCATATATGTTCATGCACATTTTTATTCTTCTACTTGTTTTTCTTTATGGTTGTTTTGTTTCATTTACAGTACTAATTCAATTTGTATTGAAATGTGCAGCTAAAGCCTTGGAACTATTTTTGCAAGACCTATGTGACCGAACATATGAAATAACTCTGAAAAGGGGAGCCAAGACCTTGAATTCATTGCATTTGTAAGTAAGATTTTTATATTGTCTTTGTTGCTACAAATCTACTTATGGGTGCCAAGCTGCGGACTGTATATTATTTTGGTCCTTGGAATTGAACCTTCCAGGCGCTGTATGCCAATATATTGAAAGCCTACTTTTACTATACAGAGCTTTTTGTTTGGGATTATGGTCAATCTTATTCATATTGTTGGTCTGGTCCCGACTCTTAGAACAAATGAGATGTAGCTTTACACACACACACCACACACCCCTCTCTCTCACGCGCGCAGGGGCACGCCCACACACGTACACGCATGTGCCTGGGCAAGTGCGCACACATACACACGCCTTGGACGAGCACATTAACGCTCATGTGTCCTCATGCGTGCATTAGACATTTGTATTTTCTACACCTTCTAACATCAGTGAATCGAGGTGGCCTGATTTTTGCTATGAAATTTACAGGAAACAGTGTGTACAGACTTTTAATGTTTTTGATTTTCTGAGGGAAATTGTGAGCAAGGTTCCAGATCTTGGTGGCCCAGATGTCACTGGTGATGAACGTGCTGTTGCCAAAAGAAGGTTTGGAATGTCTAGTCATATATCTTTGTTTTAGTTTGGACATTAGATTGCTTGATGACTAATGACATTCTTAATGCTTCAACTTTAGGAAAGTTGCTGATGATGAAGACAATGACAGTGATGAGGAGTGCAGTAGAAACAGAACAGTAAGTTTCCATGTCTTGCATTATATAAAAATGCAGAAAGAAAACTATACAAGCATTTTGCGTGAAGTTAGATATCAACATTTATTTGTTATCCTTAAAGTTGGAAGTTGAATTTCATGTTACCTTGTAGTTTGAACTATTTATGACTGATGTCTACGACCATGCTCTTAGTTTAAATGGTGTTAGTTTTTGTGCAACAAGTTAGATTGTATCACCTGCTGCAGATTGTTTCTGTGCTCCATTGACTACAAGCCATATGTTATGGCAACTTTTAATCGATGTAGAAAATAAGCTTCTATGGATTTATTCTGCATTTTATGTTTTTGAACAATATGTTGCACTAGAACTCAACCCTAGAATTTTGTTGACAGAATGAGACTATCCAGACAAGCAGCAGTGGCAGAGGAAGAGGGAGAGGAAGAGGTAGGGGCAGAGGTAGAGGGCGTGGCCGGGGGACAACATCCATGGAGAGGGAGACAGCTGCACAGCATGGGAAGTTTGAAGATGACCCTGACATTGATCATCACAATGACAAGCACTGTCCAAAACTTGACAAGGATTATGAGCCTAAAGATTCGAAGGATAATATTCCAGCTGGCAGGAATTTACAAGCTCCAGTACGTGACTTTGACCTGAATGCGGGCTTGGATGAGAATGGAGAAACACAACCAGTGTTAGCTTCTGTCCCTTCTAGTTTCTCAACAAAATCTGATACTGGTGTCCCTGCAAGCTCCTTAACAAAACCTGACACTGTTGTCCCTGCAAGTTCCTCAACAAAACCAACTCCTGAATTGAAGCATGAGGAAGTGCCTGGATGGTCCCTTGAAGACATTGAAAAGATGGATATCAATCCCGTTCAACTTGCAAACTTAAATACAAGAATAGAGGAGGAGGAGGAAGATTACGATGAAGAAGACTGCAGTTACTAGCTAGTTTTTTCTGCTGCTGTATATGGCTTCTCACATCCTATAGGTTTTAGGTCCTTGCAGGAAAATATAAATCTGAAGGTAGCGATTATTGAAGCTGATGGTAGCGACTAGGGAGCTTAGGATTAAGTGGTAGTCATCATTACAGACTAGGCAGAAAATGGTAGGATTCTGTCTTCTTCAGAATATATTTTCTCCAGCATTTGCTGAATGTAGATTACACATTAACTCCCCTAGGCATTTAGAGATCAGTCTGTTTAACCATTCTTGTATTTTAAGATGCAAAACGCTAATTATTACTTCTTGAAGGCAGAGAAAGGCTCATAGAACAGCTGGGGAATTTCTGTGGTCTTTTTCCTGGAAAGGGATTAGGAATCTAGGTCCATGATAAACCATAAAGGCCCTTGTGCCAGCTGCAGCCTTTGACATTGAACAGGAAGGCCACACAGAGCCTAACTTGATCCAAACCACTCTCACTTGGAAAAATCCAAGTTAAGCTTAATATTGGATGCATCCCTTTTTGGGATTGGTTTTTCCTCTTAGCAATTGCATTTGCTATGATACTAACTTTCTAGTTGCAAAATCAAAGCTGCTACGAAGAGATATTTGGGCCATATGAACAGCCAAAACACAGTATACAAAATTGGCCAATGTTATGAGGTTATATGGCAGGGAGAGACCACTTGGTGACACAAACTCTTAGAGTGATTGAACTTTATTGTTTCTAAAACTTGTTTTTAGAATTTCTTCCTGCGTTGTTGCTTCAAATGGAAAATTGAAAGGGAGGTGGGTTGGAGTTGGAATTTGATTTCATCAAGGTAGAACTATGTTTTCTTGTCATAATTGCTCATCAATTACAGATTAAGAAAATTATTTTAGTCAGAGAATTTATCCAAGATATGAGCGACATTGCGTTGCCTTGCATGCCATGAGCAATTGCAGGATGAATGAGCCAACTAAATTTGATCTCCATGCTTGTATTAATGTCTACAAGCAACGATATGGAGTCCGGCCTCGACTACAATGGGTTAATACTTATTATGGAGGGCTAGCGTGCATCTTTTTTCCTATCATTGTTTCTTGGACATGCTTCCTAAAACAAAAAAATATAATGAGATCTATCTCCTCTATCATCACGATCTCTATCTCTTTTGTCTCAGGATAGTAGCCAAACTCGAGCTTGTTAGAGGGATGGCCATGGTTTCCCTGTACCTGCTTAGAGGTACCTAATATTTTGTAAAATGCCTTCTCATGCTTCTTACAAATGTTAAAAGTTACACTTCTTAGTTTCATAATGAACCTAAACAACTCTCTTTTAATTTCTTAAACTTCATTTTTTTTATCAGCATCGATATTATGAAAAATCAAATCCCATTTGGATCATGGAAAGAAACCTTCAAAAATGCAAGAACTCTGGATATTTCAACTCAGC
>Ga0307515_10019155_pt1 | contig 12338 bp, 11 predicted proteins | sample 17_EM_MG_FD_194513 | JGI IMG/M metagenome (GOLD analysis project Ga0307515, IMG submission 194513) | Populus trichocarpa ectomycorrhiza microbial communities from riparian zone in the Pacific Northwest, United States - 17_EM | ecosystem: Host-associated > Plants > Roots > Unclassified | place...
AATTGTATATAAAGAGAGTGTTGATAGCGTTGGAGGATTTCCTTTTCTTCTCTCTTTACTCGTTCTCTTGTATAGCAAGCAATAGTACGACTTTGGAAAAACATCCTGATCCTTGTTTCTCGATACGCACTTCGAGTTCAGTTTCGCAACATCCATATCACCTGCGCCCGATCCCGCCCGTTACAAAAATGGCCAAAGAAGGGTTTTTGCGCGCCACAGTGGAGGAAACACAATTCCTGATCAAGACACCTCAGTGAAAAGTCAAAGAAGAGATGAAGCTGGGGGTTGGCTATTCCGGGCATAATACTGTAAAAGCGGCAATGGAAAGACAACCGGCTACGCTTTGGGAAAATCAAATAGACAGCTGCTATCCTTGCCAAAATGGCACAGCAGGGGATCCCCAGACATGCTGGAGGCACAAAGGCATGGGTGCACCTGCACCAGAGTGACTCAGACAGCCGACACCAGAACCGATAGCGCGTCCCTCTGGAACGCCATCTTTGCCACCCGGTGACAATGAGGGAGCTCACGCTTCCGGAATCGATGGTGTGCCAGCCGGATATGTGTATATACATATTCCTCTTCCCAGCGCTAAATTTGTCAATCTTGATGCATATTCCAAGGATCGCAAGTGCGATAAAGATTTTAATCCAGCTTTGCTGACTGATGAAGGAACATCCAGCTTTTAGTATGCTATCTGCCATGTGGTGATGCAGCTGTCATCGATTTTGCCGACGACAGCAGCCAATGGAGCAAACCGGACTGTGAAGAAGAGCATTGATGGAATGGAACGGGATTTTTGAGTGTATTATTATCTACAATTAGCAGACACTTGAAAGTATATTTTACAGAATATATTTATATGTATTATTAAAGAACAATGTAGTGATGAAGGAGAAAGTACATGAAGACGGTACAAAGGCTGCCACAACACCATTAATCATATACTATGCCAAAGTAAATGATAACATATGGTGGATACACCCATGGCAAAATCAGTGTCCAGGGAGCGTCAATGATTTTTGTTCTCACATCATTGGTAATCTGTGTGGCGATTTGTTGCAGCCATTCATCAATGAAGTATTGGCTGGCTTTATAGGGAAAAGAGAGAGCCACACGCTCCTTGCCCCATTCTGAAAATGAGCGTCAGCAATGGGTCAATGGATTGTGGTGTTGTAAGTCAGGTAATTCAAAAGCGATTTGGTTGTTGCAATACATAATCAGAGTATTGGCCGCCTTTATAGGGAGAAGAGATAGCAACACACTCCCTGCCCCATCATGAAAATGGGCGTCAACGGAGAATCAACAATTTTTGGCCTTTCAACATAGCGAATCAAAGTGCGATGCGTTGGTCCTTGTCTATATACGATGTTTTGACTGTTTTCCTAGGCTGAAAAGCTCCTGGACTCTTTTTTGCAGCATTGTAAATGGAATATGTTGTTACTGTCCAGGTGGCTGCCACTGGAATGTCGCTTGCATATCCGCCTACAGAGGTTGCCAATTCCTCATTAATAGCGGTCTGTGATCATGCGCCACTTAGATCACCCAAGATGCGATACCTTAAATGCCTGATGCTCAGTTGAAGCTCATTTTCACCATCTGGCAGGGAGCATGTCGCATCCTCTTTCGCCTTTAAAGCAGGCCAATACCTCAGTTATGACAATCTGCAACCAATCACTACTCAGAGTAACCATGATGCAAGTCCAAAAATCGTGGATGCTCCGTTGATGCTCATTTCAAGGATGGTGTAGGGAATTTGTCTCTTCATTTTTTGATTACAAAGGCGGCCAGTACATCCGAAATGAACAGTGATATACCATCGTGAATATTTCACGATCAATAGTATGATATCTCAATGCGACCATGAATGGAACAACCAGAAATGCAGAACCGGAGATTGGACACGACCGGTCTATCCAAACTCAGCGAAACCTGAGGGATGACAAGTACGGGACTGTGATTGGACCACCATGAAGCAGTGGGTCAGGTTTTGGACAGGTCTGGGACCAAACTGACCCATCTTTCCTGTGCAAATCCGGACCGCTGGCAGGTTACCCGGCCCTGTTGCTAACACTACTTGCAATACCACTTTCACAACACACCTCGCCACCTAGTCTTGCAAAGACTTCCCCTCGTTTAGGCAGGTTGCAGTTTTGCATCGACTTCATTATCGCATACCTGTGGGATTCAGCTGATCTTTGGGGAGAGTATCTCATCTTGACATTGCTCAATACGACTTGGCATTGACACCAACCAGTAGTCCCCATTTCTTGGCCACTCTCCTTCTTCCCGGTTGTTGTATGCCAGTTACGACAGTTTACAATATTCAGTACCTCTAAGTATACGTGGGGCATCAATGCGCAGAGGTTCAATGATGAGTTTTTCTGAGGACTGCATACTCCGACCCACAACACTCGGAGAGGCTACAAAAACCCACATCTCAGGCACATGTGCACTGGTATGAGTTGTACCCACACCCACATCAACTCACTTAAACAGCAAAAATCTTTAGACACATTGTACAGCACTGAACTTCCCACAGAGCACAGTTGGGGTATTCCTCTTCAATCACATCATAGGGCACCCTGTGCTTGGTCAATGCAATACTGGATCTGAACAGTTTCATTTCTGGGGGAAGACTAGAATATGGTGCCCTGGGGTAATGGGAGTGGAAGAAGAAAGGGAGTGAAATTTTCATTTGTGGGTAGTAGGTGGAGAGCGCCAACATCTAGCCGGCTCACCTGGAGGCGGAGGGGAATCGGTTTTTTGTCATACTCCAATTAGAGTGAATAGAATATGAATCAACAACAACAATGTCTGCTTGTACTATCACAAACAGTTACTTTCTAGGTGTAATTGTACAAAATAGTCCCATGCAATCTTGTTTACGAGGGATAATTATCATGCCTGCATTCCATATTCAACTCTCAGGCTTGGATAATATAGTCACAGCTATCGACCTGTAATACTCCTGCAGGAGCCTGATGTACTATATTCAGCAGGTAACTAAAATCTTCCATTAATGCCATTCACTTTTCACATCTGCTTTAACTTAGGTAACACATAGATGCAAAATTGAAATACATTCTCTATTACTACAAGCCTCTGGCAAATGTGTAAGATGGGTGATTTCACAGTGTTGTAAGATTGTTGGAATATTTCCAAATATCAATATTGATCAAGAATCCTTACAAAGGATTTCTATCCACTGATTGCTAAGCAATCGTCCAAGGAAAGCAACAAGGAAAGATTCAATATTCTGAATAACACTAATAAGAAGTTGAATATCTCAAATACTGCTATTTACCTAAGAAAATGCACATTTCAAGCCCAGCTTGATTGTAGTGACAACTGAGCTTTCAAATGACCACACAGCTATCATAGTACTTTTCCCTCAAGTAGTTTTTGCATTTACACCCTGTCAATTTTATGCTGAGTTTAGATTCCTTTTCACTGACTATTGCAGTATCTGTAATGATCAAGAATTTAAATTGCTTATTACTCACTATTATTATTGCATCCAATAGTAATGAATATTATTTGGCAATTAAAAGGTAGAAAGTGGACAATGTTGATAATTTTGAGTAAGATAATATGAAATATATCTTATTGCATTGTTCTTATCTTACTATTCAGTGTGTTCTGCTGGCCTTTAGCATAAAATTAGGTTGGTATAAGCTTTTATATTCACATGTTCTTCAATTAACTTTGAAAATCAGTTTAAAACACAGTGTAAAATAGATACTGCAAATAATAGGATCAATTGTAGTAGAGTTATTCAATTATATTGTAATAATTCGGGAGTAATACTCTTCCTCATAATAATATAGTTACAGAATACAAACCATATACCAATGAGGCAGAAATTATATATTAGAGTTTAATAATATAACCTGGTACAAGCTCAGGATTCACAGATAGTGTCCCACTTTCGACATTTGCAATTACATTGAGTTTAACATAAGGGCTAGCCCAGATCACAACCAAACTTCATTTGGCAGAACTAAACCATATGCTAGCTAGGTAGTATAAAACAATTGCTAATAGTACCACTATATGAATTTCATATTCGCTATGTCCTATGTGTGTCTAGGTTATTAGTATGTGTCTAAAGCCGGAGCAGGTTGGCTTCTATAAAATCTAGTTTAGGATTTTCAATATATAATTCATCTGGATCGAGCCACCAATAAGATGTCAGATCTTCAAGGTTCCATACTAATTTAATCATCAGGTAGGTAATAATTCACACTGTCTATAATAACTTTTGTATTCTATTTCATACTGATTGTATCTTCAGATTGCTGTGCCATAATAATGAGAGCAGCAGGCAGTCCAATAACATCTCCACAATAAAAAGTAAACAATTCAACATTTGGGCAGAGTGTTCTGTGATGGTACACAGCTGATTGTATTAGCAATAATATGTAACATCTGATATATATCACAGTGGAACTCAAAACTGGCCATTGGTGAGTACATAGCAGATGCGCCAACTGTATTGGAAAATATCATATCACTGTAAGAAGATATTAACACTACTATGGAATATATTTATTGTCTAAATGTCTACCATCACTTCCTAGTGTGGAGAAAATTGCTTTCAAAGTAGTAAAGTCAATTGCAGCATGATAGCTATACTCCATATTCCTCTTACTGCAAATATATTTATGTCATGATTGTAAACTAATGGTAATACAATGGTAATGAGAAATAGGAACACACAATATAGTGTTATTATCCACTATTGACCTATATATCTGTGGTAATTATTCTACATAATTTCCACTACACTGTCTGTAGTTGATATGATTTAAGCCTTTAGCAAAATAACATCTACTATTCCAGTAATGGTAAACAACTACCCAGTGTCAACAGATATACAGTTCGACTAAGTAATAATATTAGCACTGGCTATCTAAAATTCAATTGATTCTCCCTTGGATCAAGTGAGATCCAACAGATAAGTATATGTTAGTATTGTTTCAAATTGCAGAACATATTCTACTAATGGTAATAGTCTAGGGTAATTATAAATTTGGAACTACCAGTTTATAACATCTAAAATAGATGATAACTTCAAAACCTTCCATTTTTACAGTAGTGTATGAACAGATATTCTGAACCACTAAGTAATATAAATAAACAATGAATTACTACTTTTGCAAACTGCAATGGCAGTGAACCCCTACCTAAATACGTGGTAAATACATCAGATTTTCCAAGTTATACACATTAGCAAATTTTAATTATATATTACCCATTCACTGTATTTCCATTACACATACTATTTATTCAAGTACCATTGTTTTGTGTCATCTTAAAACTACATTTCATAAACCCTCACTAGAAGTATTTACAAAAACTGTTACAGATATTAATACTATATATTATCAACACCAGTTAGTAACTAGTATCTAACAGTACAGTATTGCTATTGAACAATACACAGCATTATAACAATGAGTATCATGAATATTCATCTGAGGATCTAATGTACCATTCTAACAGCAGAATTGATGTGCCTATAATTATTATCAATTCTACCCATCCGGTATGTTTTCCATAAATAGAACTGGCTTTGGCCATATTCATATTAACCAGAAAGCTTGTGGGAGACAGTAGCAGCTCTAACCCCCACAAACGTTTCAATGGATAATATAGTTTTCACTCGCAGTTACCCTCATACCAGCAATAGTAGCAGCAATAGTAATTACCAGGATACAAAAAAAGATCATTTCAATACTACTTATATACTATAAGCTGTATTGAAAATGCATAGATATTTGTTAACTCATAATGACAGCAAAGTATGATCCAAACCATTACCACATTGTTGAAGTGATTTAAGTATTTGTATTCTAATCAAATTGCAAAATGATTTATATGCCACATGTTGAAATTTAAATCTTATATCACTATTCTTCTTACACTTTTGATTACTTCAATCTTTGTTAAGCTACTGTTAAAAATAATCCCAGATATCCTATTATTCAGGTGTATCCACAGCCCCTCAATGAGTTTTGATGTAATTGCAATTCTGAAACTGACATGTATATGCTCTTGTAGAACTATATATTTAACATATTGATTAATTTGCAATGTTAATAGAATTCAAATGCTAATTTGAAAATGAAAATTTCAACATTATTTGCAAGTCAAGAAATTTATTTTGACTGTGAGTCATGATTGTATCTGTTTTGCATTTTGTGGTCCAGTAACAATACAGTTTGAATATTATATCTGAACTGGTAGTATAGTTCAGAACAGTTACAATTATCAGGCATGAGCATTTAAACTGTATAGTTATTGTAATATACCCAATATAATATATTTCAATGTCTAGCTATTGTTATTCAATGCATTGCAATGTATCATATTCAGCTTATCAATATTGATCTGTTCCTGATTTTCTTGTGATACATTTTCATTCTTTTGAGTTGGAGTATATTATGTAGTAGATTTGTAAATTCAATTGTCTTGGTAATTAAAAGAATATAAGATTACTACAAATATAGATAGAAATGCAATATTATTACATATATATGATGGAACCACAACTACAACAACCAATACCCCATGAATGTTGAAATGGACTCTTGAGTATTAGTACAAAGTAGTAATATTACATTGAGTTACATACTTGTTTTCTATGTGACAATGGATATCATGATATATAAAAATATGATTCACAGATGGCATATTGATATTTACCATAAGTGTCATAATCAATGGGATACATACATGGTAAATCAACTGTCACAGGGTTCAGCGTTCTGTGGAAGGGACAGTATTTCTCATCGAAGTAGTTATTACAAGCTATCTATAAGTTTTCGTTGACACCCATGGTCACAGTTAAATTGTTTTAAATACAATAGTTAACCATTCATCTTAATGTAGCAAAGAATCTATATACTGAATTGTTTCCAATACTAGCTATATTTGTATTTTGGAGTTACTAAATATAGAATTATTACAAAGTTTACATAATAAAACAATGATTGTGCAGATGTGTGAAATTCCATTGTGGATATATCTCTATAACTAACTCTTCCTGAGACTGTATTATATATGATTCATGTGTTGTTATTTATTCTCAGCTAGTACCTCTATTACTGGCAATGCTTTAATTGATAGCAGAGATGTTGCATATGTGGAAAAGTATTGATAATATCGTGATATTTACCATCCATATCAGAATAGTTACAATTGAGAGTAGGTGAGGTTGTATAAATGTATCTATATAATAAGTCAGATCTAATAAATAGTAGTATATTTGAATTATAATCCAATTGATACAATGTACAATACCATTCTAGATTGTGTGCATTTCATATATAATTATTTGCGCCCTCATAAAGACTTGAAGTATTCGATATTTCACAACTGTACCATACCTTTATAATTTCCGATGAATGACTGCTTACATGCTGGCTTTGGTAATCCAAAAGTAGTCGTGATTAACTAAGCATTATGCACTAAAATATTCCAGGTCATCAATTATATAGAGCTATGAAGAATATGCGCAACTTTGTTACTGTCTCCCACATATAATCTACTATAAACTTTTATTGTAGCTATTACTTATCTTTCATAGTTCAGGATATAAGTTGAGTATATCGTATATCTCAATGATTAATTTATATTCATCTTGTCATACTCCGATCAATTTTACATCCATATCAGTACTTCGTAAAATATAGTCTGCATCATATACCTAAATATTTACCTCACAGCTCGACACATTCAATTCTTCTATATTCTAATACATTCTTGTAGCTGTCTGCCGTTGACATCATATCCCATGTATTCGAACAAAGCTAAGCTGAAGTTCTCCAATCTCGAGTTTCACTATATGAAAAGTGTAAATCACATCAACGAGGTACCAGTTATTTCGATACATTTTCTCTGAATATAGATTGTGCTGTAGTAAGTACATTCAAAGGTCACTAATTAATAGTACTTCCATTCTACCAGTTGTGATGATGTACAAGGTACCAGTTTCCATAGAGATAGTTGATTAGTAATAATCATAGAGAATAGTATACTTTCAAATGTACAGTAACACATTATAATACTGGAAAATCTACCATTAACTTCTAAATAATAAATTTCAATAACACATTTTAGACCTTTAAAAATTAAAATTAAAATAACTTCACTTTAAACATATTTTAAATATCCAACAGTTCAATAGAAGGTGCACTAATGGAATACAATAAAGATAACTGACTGAAGTGATTTATTTGGAACTATACTAGCGACATCATTCCAATTTCCAGTTCAAGTGATACCTTTCTCTGGTTATACATACAATTCATTAACAATAAAAAGATAGAATGATACCATGTTTCAATTTAACTTTGTCTAAAAAAATCAGTATAGTCATTTTAGCTTAACAAATTGAGTAGTTTTAACTAGAAAGTATTGTCATTGTAGTATTCATTTAATAACCATTCCATTAAACCCAAATATATTTTCATATTTCTTCCCAAATTATCAACATGATTTGCAATAGTTCTCAAATGTAACTTAGCACCCAGAGATAATAAAAAACCATAACAGCAGAATTGATAGACGGCTATACAACCTGACACTGATATTTAGATGTATTATTGTTGACTTCAATACTAAACAAATTGGTTGTAAATCAAAATGAACTTAAGGCTGGAACTCCAAGATCGGGATGGTTAAAACATATCTGAATGTATATTCATCTTGTCAAAATCTATCTCTTTTCAGCAAACCACAATTGTCAATTACTTACTAAATAACTCACCCTCTGACCACTTCTAAGAATTTACAATATGTTTCATATGTCTTATACAGTACTTTCTAAATATTTATCTATTCCAACCATTGAATATTACTCTCTATCTTCTGACAATCTTACTTATAGCAACAATGTAAAATTGAACTAATTTGTATACTAACAGTGGCGATGGGTAAAAATAGAAGCTTAGAAGAAGCTAATTGTTGACAAGTATATTTGCGCTGTCACATACTGGTGAGAGTGCCCTTCTATATATTAACAGAATATATGACAGTTTAATAATTATGGCAAATAACTGAACTCTCATTTTTACTAGACTTTATGGCAGTAAGGTATATTGTGATCTGCAGTTGCAATATTGTACGATATGTCACTTGGATAGTTACTGGTATTACTCAGAACACACAAGATCCCTATGTTGTGATTTCTCACTAAAACAACATTGTCATAGTATGGGTTAATGTTGATAAGTTGGTGTAGTTAACTATACTCAAATTTACCCTTTATCAGTTGCTGATTAATGTCCTATAAGATGTTCCATATCCACAGAGCTCAGGGAGATTTGGGGTAGACAATGCAATCTCTCATTTAAATTGCAACATTGGAGTATTCATAAGAGTTAATCATTCTCCAAATATAGAATCATATCATTTTATGAATAAGATACTGCTTTATTGATCAATGAGGCTGCGACTCTTCTGTTAAGACTGGAATATTCTAAAATTGATCTGAGTATAATAAGACTATTGTTACTGCTTCTGTGAAACAATGGCTGGGAAAATAGAAAGTTTAATTTATATTCCTTGACTGTGTACTTGTATATTGTAATGGTAACTGAATAAGTAAGATGGTAAATCCTTTCGATCTGATTGAAATAAACATTCTAACTTTGAGTGCACATACATCATCTGGGTATTCTGACTCAATGCTGACAATTTCAAGTCTACAGTGTTTGATGAACTATAATAGCAAGAGCATCATATAGTTAAATGATTCGGGATTGTCAGTGTGTATTGAAGATTTAGTAGTCTATTGATGAAAATATTGAAGTGTAATCTGATATTGGTGAAGATATTATATAACTGCCACATTTTGTTGTATAAAACTCAATTGCCATACTTAGTATAGTTGTACATTTTGTATATACTTAAGCTATCTGGCTTTCCATATTAGTACTTTATGATTCAGACAAGTACTAGTTTCTCAGTCAATACAACATTGTTACGTATTAACACAACTACTTACCATTTCAATGTACCCAGAATTTGAGGTATCTGTAAGTATCTGAATTGTGGATTTGGAACAGACTATCATGTTTAATATAGTGTAGAAATTCATATAAATTTGGTATGACAGTATATTAACAAGTACATATATTCTAATTATATTTTGCTAATCTAATTTCAAGCCCAGATGAATCTGCACTTTGTTATAATCTACTCGATGCCAATGATTCAGATACCATGGTTTGATAGCCAGTTTCGCAATGACATTATCAATTGAACACATTTGGTGGACTGTGATGCAAGGAATAATGCGGTAGGCAATATGGATACCATGTTTGATTGAAATGATCAGCTTGCCCAGGAGGATTAATGTATTAATGTACCTGTTTGAACTTGATACATCAGTTACCATCTTCTATATAGTGTAATAGTTGAATATTTGGGTGTAATTGATGAACAAAATACTATTAGCCTGTATGATCGATAATTCAGTTATAAACAAATATGCTTTGGATAATATTCACTGACCATATAATACTATTCTACATTGCAGGGTAAGCTATTATAGCCTACAAGGATATTTCCGATTATTATATACAATTTTCCAATAATAATACTTACAACTGACAACTGTGATGAATTATCATTAGTATCTCTATTCATGATTAGACATTTTTCAAAATTGTCTCCACATCCTCGACAGTATACTAATTGAATTGAAGGTCTATTATAAGTACTCCAGTTAAAAAGTTAGATAATATATCAAAGAATAAAATTATATAATGATACATCAGCAGGTATATCCATACAGTAAATTACCTTCCAAATAGAATATCTACATTATTGTACTCCTAAACAATCTATACAGTTTTGAACCCTAGTATGGACTGCATTTCTATTTGCTAATGTAAGTACTCTTTTAGATTTGAGTATTTTATAGCAAATTTACTGCTTGGAAATTGTAGGTTTTGTTATTAAGTTGAGTTCAGCAGGGTAAATTCTAATATTTTTTCAAATATTTGACAGCTGTCAGCATATCTATTTAGTATTTCATATTAATCAAATTCATTTCAATTTTCTAGTAACTTGCAGTGCATATCAAAGATAAACAACACTGTTGGAATATTTTCAATAAGAAGTTCAATATATCAAAATAAATAATGCTATTGCTATATTTCCAACAAGAAGTTCTATAAATCAAATACAATTGTATCTTGCTTTTGGGAACTTATCGCAGCTAACTCAACCAGTTTGTATTGGCACAATATATATACCTCAGCCAAATGTAAAATGGTCCAGAAGCCACATGCAAGCCTCCCAGACACCCTCATTGACCTCACCAGTGTTCCAAAGTAATTCTGGATGCTCCCAGGCCCCCAGGGAGCGAAGCAATGTTCTCACAGATACTGCAAGAGCTAACTCAGATGCACCGGAAAGAAGCGGCAGTTATGGAGGTGTATTCAAGATCTCACACTATATGACTTCTAGAATTGTCAAATGTAGGAGCAGCTGAGACCTATGGGCAGATCTGCAGGAGACAACAAGAACTGGTAAGATCTTCTGGAAAGGGATGTGGGAGACTTTGTGAGCCACTGATGAGACCTCTGTGCAGCTCTGTCGGAGACTTTAAACTTGATGCCATATTATCACAGCATTGGTTCTTAGTGTCCCATAACCACATGCCATTTCACATATCATATATATCTTTATTCCAATCACAAGATTTGCTACATCATAATATGGCATGTACTATCTATCTAGGTCTATCTATATGTTTACAATTGGTCAATCTGGCTGCACACAGGACGTGAATGCAATCAGAGGACCATGAGGAGACACCGAGTGAGTGAACTTTGACATGCACTTGGTAGCCATGAACAACCAAATATGGAGATGCACTTCAATGCAGCCCGTGATCAAGTGAACTCAGAAATGCACTTGCAGGCCGAGATCGAACGAACTCAGAGATGAACTTGGTGGCTGTGATTGTGTGAGTTTAGAGATGCACTTGCAGGCCATGATCAAGCAAGTTTGGAGATGCACTTGGAGCCCTTGATCGAAGGAGTTTGGAAGTGCACTTGGAGGCCGTGATTGAGTGAGTGTGGAGATGCACTTGGAGGCCATGATTAGTCATACTCAGAGGATGTGATCAAGCTAGTTTGGAGATGCAGTTGGAGGGCATGATCAAGTGAGTTTGGAGAAGCACTTGGAGGGCATGATCAAGTGAAATTGGAGGAGAACTTGGAATATCAGCAAAATGTATTTTAGTCACTGGGAGCCTCCAGGAGTGTCTGAGAGGAGGCGGAGTGTAAACTTAGAAGCGTCAATTTCAGGAGAGAACC
>Ga0307515_10019156_pt1 | contig 12338 bp, 4 predicted proteins | sample 17_EM_MG_FD_194513 | JGI IMG/M metagenome (GOLD analysis project Ga0307515, IMG submission 194513) | Populus trichocarpa ectomycorrhiza microbial communities from riparian zone in the Pacific Northwest, United States - 17_EM | ecosystem: Host-associated > Plants > Roots > Unclassified | place...
ATATAATGTCTACGTATATTAAGTGGTTAAAGTTAAGGTTCTTATAAAGGGTAAACTTGAATCTACCTAGGGAACGTCCGTGTTTCTGGCAAAAAGAGCAGTATTTAGTCAGGTGGTTGATTGCCTTCCTATTAACGTCGTCATGTCTAGAGCGTTTAAGGACTCTATGCAGCTTTTCGGCTAACGGGTGGCCAAAACAGCGGTATAGGCAGTAGATTTCCGTACTAGTAAGGTAGCACGGGTTATAGTCAAAAAATTCCTAAATATAGGTCCGTAAAGTCTCTCCCTATATAAGGAACGGGTATCTAAATCGTCATATAATTAGCAGGGTAATATTCTTACTTCTTAGGGCAGTTGCGGGGCCGATTAGGGTATCTATAACATTGTTATAGTAAACCTATAGTCTATCTATGTCCGCAAGGCAGAGTAAAAAAGGGGTGTCCGCTTTTACTATATAGAAGTTAACTAGGCTAATTAGAGTCTTAACTTTAACTAATCTAATTAATACGGTTAAACTAATGCCGAATTAAATGTTTATAGCCCCAGTTTGCATAATATTAATGTCCGTATTATTATTTACGGTGGTCTTATATACAAGGTATTATCTATAACCTATAGTAGACTTCTTAAAGGCACCTATATCGATCATAACGCCATAGAATTCTTTAGGGGTATAGCGTTCTATAGTGATATATACAAATAGGTCCTATTTAGGGTCCGTAACATCCATAATAGGTCTAACGGGTATACTTACGGGCCAGTTTTTAGGTGCAATTAAGTGTGTAAAGGAGCGGTTGGCTAATATAGTCGTAATATTAAAGGCTTGGCTGTCCGTAAAAGGTCTAAAAGTAGTTAAAAACGTCTCTAAGGTCTCCTGTTCCTAAGTATTTAAGTCAAAATTAATTATAAGGGCTTCCATTAACTCGTTAAGAGACTCTTCTACTTCCTCTCCTTCGTAGTCTAAGATAAACTGGTTAATCCGTCTATTAAATCTCTTCTTAGACTTATTGCGTTCTTCCTAGGTATGCCTTATAGACTAACATCCTTTCTTACCGCATATAAAGCACTTCTAGCTAGTTCGTCTATAGGGGTATACTTTTATACAGGAGTTGCTGCGGGGGTTATAGGTAGGACTTAGTCGGTACGGGTACTGCCGGCGGTAGTGGTGGTCCGTAAAGTAGGCGTCTAAGTTAGTTTATAGGTTTTATAGGTCCGTAATAAAGGCTTAAGTACTATTTAGCGGGTTTAAGACTTTATATATTATAATAGAGGACCATAAATTGTTAATAAGGCCAGCTATAGTGTCTGCGGGCTTATAATAGGCGTATTTGTAGGGTTTTACTTCCTAGCAAGCTATAATAAGCTTATTATATAGGAAGTCGTCTATTTAAAGCTTAATATTAAGGCCGTGCTGTAGGTGCCGGAGGTCTTTAATAAGAATTTGCAGGCATTCTATGGTTAACTTTTCGGTATTCTTGTTGATTACGGTCCATAGCTTAGTCACATTCTATTAGGTAAGGATATTACGCCTATATTCTAGCCCTTTAAAGTAGTTATATATAGCTTTATATAGCTTATTAAAGGAGACACTAAGGGGGTTACTCTTAAGGTTAGTATAGTAGTAGTTAAGGGCTAGGCCACGCAGCATAGTAGAGTAGGCTTGGCTGAATTCCCGTTTAGGAATGTTAGCCTTTTAACAGAGGTCCGTAAAGATAGTTAGTTTAAAGTTAAAGTTATTATTTTCACCGCTATACTTAGATTTGTCGGTATAGAGCTTAGCCAAGTTGGCTAGCTCCTTGCCATAGGTCTTTACTTAAGTGGGTTGCGGATTTATAACTTAGGCAGGTTACAGATCTATAGCTTAGGCGGCGGGAGGGTTTTAGTCTATATTTTAGTTTATAGGGATATTATAGTCCGTATTTTAGGTTACGGGGGTATTATAGTCTATAGCGTGGTCCGTAACTTAAGAGTAGGGTATATTTTAGCCAGCGAGGTTAATTCTAAAGCCGCTTTAGTTTATGGGGCGAATTTAGTTAAGTAGATTAGGTATAAGGCCAGCAATTATATTAAGTTTAGAAGAAGTAAAGAGTTCTTTTATAGCTTTAACCTAGTCTAGAATTTCCTCTTTAGTCTATTCTATTTAGTCCTTCTCCTATATTATATTATATAAGGACCATACAACAGTAACTCGTTTATCCTTTTTAACCTATATACCTTAGTAACGTAAAAGGGTTTATAGGTTATGGATAGCATTAGGGTTATAAGCCTTAAGAATAGCTTCTGTAAAATCCGTAAAGTCTTCCTTATATTGCTCCCATAGGTCGTCGTTTAGAAGCTTATAGTATCCGTATTTAAGGATTTTAAAATTAATATAGTTATTAACGCCGTCTATAGACGTAAGGTCGACTCCCTAACTCCACTTCTTTTGACCTTTACTAATTTGCTTAGTTATATCTGCCATATTATATAGCGTAGTATATCTATATAAGCTGTAATAGGTAGTAGTAGCTTATAGCGGGTGGAGGAGGTCTTATAACGGTCCGTAAAATCGATTAGCGGGTCCATAATAGTTCGAGGGGTCTTATAGTGGTCCGTAAAGGTAATTAACGGGTCCGTAACGGTTCGTAAAAGGGTAGGGGTCTCTATAAGGGGTCCAAAAAGAGGTCGGGGGTATTAAGGGAGGGTGTAGTAGGAATAGGGGTTTAAGGTTTAAAGGGGGTTGAGGATAGGGGGTTCCGTAAAGGTCTATATTCGCGTCTATAACTTCTAGTAAACCGTACTAAGACTTAAATAAGTATACAAAGTTAGTGATAGTCCGTAATTCCCGACTTCTGACCTTCTAGTAGGTTATACTAGGAGTTTAAACGGGTGGTCGCTATCGTATATATCGCTCAGTAGGAGGTGTTAAGTAATTGCTGATCTGTACGCGCTTACTAATCAGTATTTATATTAATTTAATAATATAGTTGAGTTATATCCCGGGGCACGAAATATATATAGTATTGTATACTCTTTAGGATGGTGGTAACTGTCTCTTGTATTAAAGCAGACTACGTGGTCTATATACTAATGCGACCTCCCCCTAATTAGTTAGTGCTTCAGGAGTGCACCAGACGCGTAAGCGAGTGGTTGGTGCACTGAACGCGTAAACGCGTACCTGGCGTACCGAACGCGTAGGCACGCGGTCGGTACGACAGGTGCTGTAATTGTACATTAACTAATAGATCCCTTAATAGGGATTAGGGAGGAGTATTAGAGTACCTCTAGCTTTTATAAGGAAGAAGAAAAGAAGAAAGAAAGGTATAGAGAAGGGAGTATTTATAAACGGGAGGAGGCCTATAAATAGGAGATTAGGCAGCCATAATATAGACATTAACATTACTTAGCTAATACCTACTAGAGACTCCTCCGTCCTTTCTATCTTTTCTCTTACCCGTCTTCTCGTCTAATGCTATCTATATCGCTATGTTAACCAATAGATCCCTTAGTAGGGACTAAGAAGGAGTATTAGAGAACCACTAGCTCCTATAAGGAAGAAGAAAAAAAGAAAGAAAGGTATAAAGGAGGGAGTATTTATAGACGGGAGGAGGCCTATAAGTATAGGAGATTAGGTAGCCATAATATAGCTATTAAAGTTGCTTAACTAACACCTACTAGAGGCTCCTCCGTCATTCCTATCTTCTTTCTCGCCCGTCTCCTCGTCTAATACTATCTATATTACTATATTAACCAATAAATCCCTTAGTGGAGATAGAGGAGTATTAGAGCACCTCTAGCTCTTATAAGGAAGAAGAAAAGAAAAGAGAAAGGTGTAAAGAAGGGAGTATTTATAGACGGGAGGAGGCCCTATAAGTATGTAATTTGGTAAGTACTAATAAGTATAAGATTCTTGTATAAGATGGGCTTAATTACTTACCAAAATATAGGGTGTCTTTGTCACTATAGTGGCTACTATAGTAGTAAAGACGCCTTAAATATTTAATGTAACTAACTACTAAGGCTATTAATAAGTAAAAGGTAGGCTACCGATATGGTATAAACGATGTAGTTATTAATATCGTATATAGCCTGTTTTTGCTTCTAGTGTACGCGTAAATCGTCCTTATATTTAGCGTAGAGCTAATTATAGGTAGTAAGCTAATTTAGGTCTAGCTTTGCTATTAATATAGCCGTAGGTAGTATATCCCTTAGTGTAGGCCAATTTAGTAGTTCTAGCTTTAGAAGATTATCTTTCTTTTTAGATAGGTTAATATACTACTATACCTTATTAGTTTTAGCTATATCTTAGATAATAAAGAACTATTAAATCTAATTAGATGGCTTATTAAGGATAAGGTTGATTTTTAATTTAGTAGAGGTTATTATTTTTAGAATTTAATAGGTTAGGAAGGGTCTAGGTTAGGGTCTAGTTAGCGTCTTAGTAGAACCTTATTTAAACATTCCGAACTTTTAATTTAATTTATTAGTTTGTTCGTTAGTTAGATTTTATTATAAGGAGCGCGATTAATAACCCTTATTAATAGCTCTAACTATATCTAATTTTTAAGTTATAAATTAGTAGATCTATAGGTAATAGTTATTATAAGCAGCTCTAGGTGCGGTATATATAAAATCTTAACTATAGTATAGAGAAGTTGTGGCTGCTAATATGCGGTCCCAGTAGTATATATTCTTAGAGGTTACATAACTCCTTATATAAGCGATATTTCCGCGCTTTAAAAAAAATTTAAAAAATTCTAAAAATTAATCAACGTTATAGATAGCAGCAATATTAATCTGGCAATACTGCTAATTCTCCCTATATACTATTATATATATATCTAACAGCTCTAAAAGTGGCAAGAAGGTAGGATAGATAGGGGGGTTAAAATTTAGAAAATTGGATTTCGCGGTTAAGCTATTTAAAAGTTAGGAAACTAAGACGAATACCGTATTCTCCGCTTACCTCTAAGCTAGTATATAATTTCCTAATTAGGAAAAGTTGTTTATGAGTAGTTACTGCTGCCTCTATATAAAATCTTCTTATTATACCTCTTTAGTCTTACTTATAGATGACTAAAATTATTTTATATTAAACCTATGTTTAAATATAAGCCCTAAAAGCTTCTTAACTCGTAAGATTGCTATATAGGTTAGCCCGGCTATCTTATCCTTTTCCTTAATATTTAGAACTACTAGGTTAAGTATTAGGCTCTAGCTTTTATATATAGTAAGAGTAAAAGCTAAAGTGACTAGAAATTAACGCCGTAAGCAAAAGCCTTTTATACCCTCCTACTTATAAAGCACGGAAAATATAGGGATGACTTTCTTACTATCCTGCCGAGTGAATAGGGCAGGTCCGTTGTACCTATCTACTATAATTAGTAGTAACTAAGGCTAATCCTTTTTAATATCCGCGTGTCCCTTCTATATAACATCTTTAACTATACTAGTAGTACCGTTTACTAAGCCTAGTTCAACCCAGATATTTTATATTAGTATTACTTTCGCGCCAATATATAGGGCTAGATTATCTATAGTATCGCATTAATTAGGAGTAACTTTCTGCGCACCTATACTAGTGTTAACTAACTTAATAGCTACTACTGGCTGTAAAAGGTTGCGAAGCTAAGTAGTGTTATACTTACCTATAGCAGCGCGTATGCTATATAGCCGAATTATATTATTAAAGCCCGTAACCTCATTGGTAGATAGGCCCTACTTATACCTAGTTAAAAGAAGCTTTTAGGTTAAATTACTTATAGAATTACTACGTAGCTCCGTAAGGGCGGTCCTAAATATAAAGCTCTTAGCGTTATTACTGCCCTACCGCATAACTTAATCTAGGACGGCTGTTTAGTTAATTACCTTATAGGCTCCCTTTTTATAGCTAGCAAGCTCTAACGGCCTAATAGGTAGATTGCTATATAAGGCCGCCTGACCTATAGGGGGAAGCTAATAGAAATTGCCTACTAGCAAGATGTTTAAGCCTCTAAAGTAGTCGTTGTTATATATAGAGTAGATCTAACGGAGGCGGTAATTAATCTAAGCTAGATATACTTGCCTAATTATAGATTTCTTATTAAGGATAAGATAGTGAATATTCTTAAAAGCTTGTTATAGAGGCGTAAAACTAGCAGTAGGCAATTTATTAAATGGATGGTTTACTAGTAACCTTAATAAATCGTATATAGTTCTGCCGTTAATATTAAAGGCAGCTACCCTAATAGGGGCCGCTTGAGCTAATGGCGACGGCTTGCTATTAGCCCTTGCTATATTACAGAGCGTAGTAGAGAGGACAGTAATAAGATACGATTTGCCGGTTCTTGCCTCTCTATTAATATTAATCCGTAGTGGGGGGGAGCTAAGGCCCACTTAGATCTGCCTATAGTAATTAACTACGATATTATAGATATAACGCTGACCTAGTTATAAGGAGGACGGAGTTACTATTTAGGATAGGCGGCTCTATATTAGAGGCTATAGCCGTACTTCCTGCTAATAAGTCCTCTTATTAAGCTGCGGGTACGTACCCTAATGCGTACTCTAGTTGTAGTTATAATTAAGCTCCCTATTACCAAGCCTATCAGAATCCTTAATTTTAACATTATTAGTATTTTAAACGCGGGAATATAGGGCCTTAAAGGACTAGTATAGCTCTAAGTCGTCTACGAAATCGTCCTTAAACTTATTAATATTATTAATAGTTTCGCAACCTTCCTCTAGTTTCCGATTGCAGAAGTAGTTAAATAGGTGTTAATAAGAGTTAATATAAGCCTAATAGGAAGCTATATAATTAGGGGCCCCAAATCTATTAGTATAAGTAGCTACTTCCTTATATTCCCTCTACGGGTAATACAGAATAAGCTTTACACGGTAGAACTTAGGATACTATAAATAGAAATGATCACCGTTATATTGCGGAAAGTACAATATAACTTAAGGCCTTACTCTTAGCCAACGCTTATAAGTAGAGTAATTAAAATAGAGTAGAAAATTAAGGAAAGTAACGTCCTCTACCCTATCTAGGTGGCGCTTATATTTCTTATAGTTAGATAGTCCGCACCCTCTTAGTTGCCTATTATTAAGCTTATATATAGCGCTTTGATTGTCCTCCTAATAGTAGTCTAAAGTTATTATATTCCTAGAGCCTTCGTAAAGGGGAATGTTAAGAAGTAGATAGTATACCTCCTATACTAACTAATTGCGTTTAGTAATAAGCTTGTTTATAAACCTAGCCACGACTAAACTAAAGGTATAAAGGCTATTGGCGTGCGGCTATATTAATTAGAGTAACTCCTAGTAGGAAGTTAACTTCTTCTCTTCCTTGCTGCAATATTTGCCTATATAGTTAACTATTACTAATATGCTTATAGCGGGTGATATATTAATATTCGCCATTTACGCTAATATTATAGCTGTATTGTAACTATTAAGAAGCTTATTATTACGCTACAGACAAAACGTTTAGTAATATGGATTTTAATTCTCTAATACAGCGGCCTTATTATAAAGAGAGCGTGGAAAATAGAAGCGGCACTCCTTTGCTCTAGTGGAGCCTTTCTTTAATCTTAAGCAGTAAGATTCGGTGCAATTGCGGTGCCGTTGAAATTAATTAAGGTAGGCAGTAAGAAGCTTACTAGTATTAAGCTGTTCTTTATAGCTAAGAGTAGAAGGATATCGGAGATCGGGAGGCCTAGATTAATTAGGATTAACTACGGATATAAAAGTAGTCCAGTACTTAGCAAAAGCCGCCCTTAACTCACTAGCTAACGGATCTAGCCTTAGGGCTGTTAAACTCTATAAGAAGCTATATATATAGCCGCTACCTTATACCTACTACTTATATTAGGACTAAAAGTCTATACTATTAAATAGACCTATAAGTATGTGCTTCCTAAATAGATTAAAGCGGCAATATAGCTAGTAAGCAGGAATATGCGGATTATTATTAAGATTTTAAGAAGTAATCTGGTAGCGCTAAGCCTTATTAGTAACCTTATATTCGTTAAATAGAGGTATATAAGAATGTAGATTATGCTAATATAGATTAGTAGCGCTAAGTGTAAAGAATAGAGACCCGCTCTTAATATTCTTAGTATAAGCCGTAAGCTTATTTCTCTTCTGCCTCTAGTAAGGTCTAGTGCCCTTAAGGTTTCGTATATGCCGTATAATCTTATTTAGCAACTAGCCACCCCTATTACTATTTATAAGATTACTAAGCTTATTTAAAGATAGACTATTCTTATTTAATCGGCCGTAAAGGAAGTAGGTAGCGCTAAGGGCTTGCTCTCTTATAATCCAATTAAACACATAGTAGCGAAATAAGGGGTGGCGGCCAAACTGACCGTCCTAATACTTGAGTATATACTTGGCGTACGCAGCTAGGGTAACTATACGGCTTCATAGTATATTAAAATTGGCTTTACTATAAGGAAACAGAGTAGGAAAGGCGCTACGTATAATGAAACTAGCTAATTGCTTAGAGAGAGGTATTTATCGCATAGTAAGAACCTCTAGGCCCGCTTGTAGGTCTTGTTAGTGTTAAACCTTGCGACCTAAAAGCTCTAATTTATTAAGGTTAGGCACTAAATTAGGAACTAAAGTATCTAGTATATCGTTATTAAATTCGCCGTTTAGTATATTACTGCTAAGCTTAGTAGGTAGAGGATTAATAGTATAAGGATGTTATATAGGAGTAATAGGGTAAGCCGTTGGGCTACTAGAATTAGACTCTAACTTATTAATATAAGGTAGCTGATCTAATATAGAGCCATTTTTGGGTAAGCTAGTAAGCTAGGTGCTATATATTTTAACATTATAATAATTAGGATAATTGACCTTTAGAAAGTAAAGCCACTGTGCTATAGTAAAGCGCCTTATAGCATACCGCTTAGTAAACCGCCAACTTAGGTATTTGCTACCCTCTACTACTATAGGCCTTACGACTAGTATATCGAGTTTAGTAAGTAGCCGTGGTAGCTACCTTTAAGTCTTTAGTATGTTCTGGCTAAAGTAGTAGACGTAGCTAGTATAGTAATATTGCTGGCCGCGTACACGCACAACTTGCAGATAAACGTATACGCGCGTAATTAGAAGCTCCTCTACTGCGGTAAGTATAGGTAGGAAGCTAGGAATAGGCCCTGGATTAAGCCCGTTGCTTTCACCAAATAGGGGTAAAAGGATTAGATTTTTAAGGCTATTAGCGTCCTTAATGCAGGCTTTATATATACCTATATTATTACCCTCTATAGCTAGGCCTATTTAGAACTACCGCTCCTTATAATAACTGCACGTCTCTATATATTTAGCCTGTAGTATACTCCTAAACTTCTTAATTCGCTCCTAATTAATAGCCGAAATAGGTAGTAGTGTGGCCGTAGTCGGAGCTTACCGCGAGAAAGGTGGTATTGGCGGTAGTGTAGGTATTGGTAGTAGGGTAGGTATTGGCGGAAGGGTAGGTATTGGTGGTAGAGCAGGCATAGGAGCTAGTTCCGGTAAGGACGTATTTAGGCCATTTAGAGTGCCTCTGCTATACGGAGCTTTATCTATAGTATATAGCGGAGGGGTAGGCAAGTAAGCTTTACCCCGCCGATTAAGAATGCGGTGCTCCCGTTATATTGCCCTAATTATCTTCCGCCGTTGAGCTATCTTAGGGGTATCTTGGCTATTTTGGCCGCGAGGCAGAAAGGCGTTCTTGGTATCGTTTTTAGGTAGAGTAGTTCGCTAGCGCCTTACAGGATAAGTCTTAGTAGTAAAACCTAACTCTACAAGAGCTCTCCGCTTATTTAAATTATATTTAGAGATCTAGAAAAGTAAGTAGAAGTAGAAGTAATATATAGGGAAGACGCGCCTTTAACTGATATAACTGGCACAGCTTTAAAAGCTTCTTTAAAGGGCCGTCTTTAATAAAGCTAAGTCGGGGCTTGTGGATATGGTACTTGCTGTACTAAATTATAGTAGAATCTGCCATATTTATAATGTATATAGCAGTATTAATAGAGGTGTTAATAAAAAGGAAGGCGCAATACTAGGATATTTTAATGTTTATAATATTTTGATGTTCGTCACGTGGATTCTGCCACAACTTACCGCGCGCGCTTTTTTATCTAACCAATTAGAAGCCGGCTTGGCGAGAGTTTGAATTCCAGGACCCGAATATATAGACCACTCGTACCTCGGGTCAATAAAGCAGCTTAAGAGTAAGCACGATACTTAGAAAAAGGTATAGAAGGTGTAGAAAAAGCTCTATACTTTCTCTAGATAGGGGTAAAATAAAGATAAAGACATACCTGTAGTAAGTAAAGAAGTTATATAGACGTACTTTAAGGCCAATCCTAACGCTGTAAAGTTTTATAATATATTACCTACTTTCTTAAATCTACTATAGGAGCTCTTTAATGGATTCCTTATAATAGGAAATAATACGAGATTAATTAATAAGGCAATTAAGAGTTGTATAAACCCCAAGATTCTTATAGCTATAGCCTTACAGGTAATAGATTTAGTAAGTAAGGAAAATAAGGAAAAGGGTAAGGAGGACTTAGAGGTAGAATTAGCTCAGAGCTCTCTTAAACGCAGCTAATTAAGCTTACCTTCTGTTAATTACTCTAGTGCTCCTTCTATACTAGAACCTTCCTTAACACCAAGTTAAGCTTCCTTATTAGTAATTAGAAAGCAGGCCGTTAAATTGTCACGGGACTGCCGTTCCATGCGCTACGCCGTACGCGTAGCTGGTTTCTTTCCTTATTTGATATCGCTTGGCAGATAGTTTATCCGCCCCAATTGCCCCTATATAGATTCGGCCACAGCTGCATTCCTCTCAAGCTCTCTAGCAATCCTCTTGAGTCTCCACGACAGCCGTACGTAGCTATCAATTCTTCGAATCTGATGCTTGTTCATCTAGCGTTCGCATGTAATACTTCGTCATCGTGACATAAATAGGCTACCAGAGAGGCTGAAACTAGTAGGAAGCGTTAGCGAGGACAGCAAATTATAAATACGCTTAAGAAGTAATCCACCACCAAGTGGCGGCCACCATGTGGCGGCCCCATCAGAACTTACGACACCAAAAATGCGAATTCCTCAACCACGAATAATTGTATTTGCTGTAGCTATCTACTGCCTGCTTATCTGACGTCTAGGGCACGTACGAGCTATATGTTCTGTTGATTTGCACATGCTGCACTTGCGCACTGCTCGTTGCGGTCGCTCGACCGCTGCCTCTACTGCCCCCTCCTGGGCAGCTTGTGCACGAGATAGCCCTTCTGCTTCCGATAGAACACCCCCCCTAGCTATATGCGTGCGCCTAGTTGCCCTCTTCCTTTTCTAGCGTTGGTTTTCCATATGTAGCTTCTTATTTTTACTAGTAAGCAGTACAGCGCTTAATATTACTATTTTATATCCCTTAATAAGCTAGCCAAGGGCTTGTTCTGTTGGACTTGGTGGGCTATACGTGCGCCATTTAAGATAGCGCTTTAGTAGGGCCGTCTGCTATTATAGTTTAGCGATATTATAGGGTGTTTTAGCTGTCTAGGATATATTTAATTGCGGATAATATTAGGGTAATGGCGTCTAATATTTAGTGTGTAGCTATGCTAGTACGCGATTAGGGCTATATAGAACTAGGCTAGTAGCTGCAAATCCTGCCTATATATTATTCTAATGCAGTATTACCTACCTAGCCTACCTATACAGTAGCAGGAATTTATGCTTATTAGTGTGGTTAATACTATAACCTATAATATCGGCAAAATATGGTACCCTTCTAATGGCCTTAATGGTTGGTGGTTAACGTAATTAGCGCGCAGTTAAGGGCATTTGGCAACCCGACCAACTAGCCTATGTCGTGTTTTTTTGACACGCAACCTGCAACCATAATTGTATTTAGAGCTATCTACCTCTTTTATATTAATAGTATATTTTAGATAATAAATAAAGGCTACTTTAAAGCTATTTATAAGGCTAGCAAGGCAAATTGTATACACTTCCTTATATAATCCAATATATTATTTTAGACAATTTAATATAATATTCTAACTGTTTTATAATATATTCTAAAAGCATAAGACCTTTCCTACTCTCTCTGCGACAATAATATAATATAAGTATTTAGCTTTACTAGTATAGCACATATATATAGCTAAAAAGTAGCTACTAAGAGTAGCAGATATAGGCTAAAAGAAAGGTAGATTAAGAGCTAGTATATATAATAAAGAAGCCGTAGTTATCCTATAGGAGAGTATAGAAAGTCCTACACCTAATCTCCTACCAAAAACTCTACTAGCTACTCTATACTAGAGTCCAGAGTATATATTATAAACTTTATATACTACTCCTTATTTTTAATTAAATTTAAT
>Ga0307515_10019157_pt1 | contig 12338 bp, 2 predicted proteins | sample 17_EM_MG_FD_194513 | JGI IMG/M metagenome (GOLD analysis project Ga0307515, IMG submission 194513) | Populus trichocarpa ectomycorrhiza microbial communities from riparian zone in the Pacific Northwest, United States - 17_EM | ecosystem: Host-associated > Plants > Roots > Unclassified | place...
CTAAGATCCCTAGTTTAGCCTTTACTCCTTAGTCCTATAATTACTAGATCCTTAACCTCTAGGTTTTTATAGTTTCTTACTCTATCTCTTATAGGCTTCTTTAGTACTACTTAGGTCTATTAGCTCTACGCTATACTATAGTTTCTAACTTAGCTTTAGTCGTTATATACTCTACGTCTTATATAACTATAGAACTCTATTTTAACCTCTCTTGGCCTGTTCCCTTTAGTAGATCTAATTATTAATCTTAATTGCTTAATCTATTAAATCCCTTAGGGTGTCCGCATCTTCTATGAGGATAATTACGTCCTAGACTTTAACCTTAAGTCCTTATTTATACTATGCCATAAGCGCTTTATTATTCCACTTAACTTACATAGCTAATATCTAGAACTGTGTTATATACTTAATTGCTAAAGTTTATTACGTAATGTCTTAGAGTTTCCTTTCCGCTGTAGTTACTGCCTTTAGGTCTCTAAATATTTATATAAGTCGCTCTATAAACCCCTCCTAACTTAAAAATATAAACCGTACGTCTTAGTTAGTGGTTATTATTTCATTTACCTATATTTTTATAAGGTAAGGCTTAAACTATTTAAGTGCTCTTCTTAATAGGAATAGTCCCGCATATGCTATTCGATCCATAGGTATTAGTAGTTTTACTCCTTCTTATATAACCTTAAAGTGCATTTATATAAGGAATCCTTTAAGCTTTAACCTCTCTCCCGAGAATCTCTTAATTAAAGGTAACTTAATCTTTACTGCCCCTATCCCATTAATCCTTTATTTAAGTATTGCATTATTCTCTATTAACTAGTTAACTATCTTTTATAGTTATTTAACCGTTATAGGTTGTTATAAGTTAGTATCTGCTATACTAGTGTTACCTCCTAACCTTAAAGTAGTTGCCGCCGTTAATAGCATTGTGGTGGCTACTTTTGGTGGCATATTGTTTAACTTATTAAAACCGTAACTAGGTAGTAATTGTGTAACGGAATCTTGTAGTAAGTACTATAGTGGGTTCTATTAATAGGCTAGGTGTATAGGAAATGTAAGTAAGTTAATAACGTAATAATAACTGGTGGAGTAGTTACCTAATAAATTAACTCTAATTATATTCTAAAAATTACTATAAGGAAGGAACTATCTAGGTAGGGACTAAGGGTCCTTAAATACATAACCGTACTCCTATAAATCCTTTTTGTATATAATATACGTGTTATATATAAGGTACGTAAGTTCCTCTTATTTCTCGCGTCTAATACGTAGCATATTATGTGACTCGCTTACTATTCCTCGTTATATGGTTCTACCGGCTCCATCCTAGACCGTGCTTATATTAACTAACTAGCTTCTTCTAACTCTTCCCTAAGTAGTTGTAACATTGTACTTAAAGCGTCCGTAACAAGAAACTTGCGAATTTTAGAAATCCTTAGATATTTTATATACTACTAGGACTTTCCTAGTTTATAATTATAGCGATTTTCTTAAGGTCTATTTTAATTCCGTTATAAGATATAATTAGGCCTAAGTATATAACTTTGGACGTATAAAACTTGCATTTCTTAATATCGCATTATAAGCCCGCGTCTTATAGGCGTTTAAGGACCATTTAGACGTGCTTCTAATATTTAGAAAGTAAAAACAAATAAATTAAGATATTATTAATATACGCAGTAACAAATATATTAAGGAATTCGCGAAGCGTATTATTAATATATTACTAAAACGTACTAGGACTATTTTTATACTAAATGGCATTACTAGGTATTTAAAAAGTCCCTATTATATATAAAAAGCTATATACTTTTTATCTCCTTCGTAAACACGGATTTAATTAAAGGTAGTAACTATATTAAGCTTTATAAAGTATCGTGCTTTTACTAAGCGGTTAAGCGTTTCTTAAAGTAGAGAAATTGGATATCGGTTTTAAATTATAATTGTATTTAAGGCTTAATAATTAATATAGAACCTTAAGCCTCCTCTAGGTTTCTTAATAAATAGTATAGGTAAGGTAAATAGTAATTAACTAGGGCGAATAAATCCTTTCTTTAGGTGTTCTTTAAGGTATTATCGCATCACTAGCAGCTCTTCTCGCGATATACCGTATAATGGGCCAAACTTTGGCGTTATACTAGGTTTAAGTTCTATCTTAAAATCATGCTTATCTTAATGCGGGGGTAGTTAATCTATAAATCGTTTCTTAAACGTATTAATTAGATTATAATATTTTTTAAGTATAAGAGGTTAAGGGTTAATATATTACTTTAGTTCTAACGCCTTCTTAATATCTTCTAGTGTTATAGTAAAGATCTTATAGTCTCGTTTTCTTACTAATAAATAAAAGGGTGCGGCTTATACTATATAAATTTTAAGGGGTTTTAATATATTATCTTTACATTCTTTACCGCAATTAGCAGTTATAACTTTATTATATTAGTTTAAGGTTTATAATAAGGGTAATTTATATTATATTAAATTTAAATAGTTATATATATATTTATAGGGCAAGTAGTATTTTAAGTAATAACTTTAGCAGTAGGTTATACAGAATTTTAGTATTTCTTTAACCCAGCTAATTAAAGGGTTGTGTTGTTTTAGCTATCCGTATTTAAGTATTACCTTATAATACTTTAAGGGTGTTATAAATAAGGAACCGTATTTAAGGTATTTACCTATCCGCATCTTTATAAGAGCGTAGTACGTTAGTTTACCATATATTAAAGGCTTACTATTAAAGCCTTATAGGCCTTAAGGCTTATTAAGTTTCTTTAAATAAAAGTATTAAGTTTTCGCGTAGTTTATATTAATAAAGCCTATACTAGTAGCTCCACTATCTATAAGAATTTGTACTTCCTTCCATTTTCTAAGTATTTAAATTTTACTAAGTATATTAAGGGAGTTGTGTTATATATTAGCGCTAGAAGAGCCTAGATACTTATACTCTTCCACTTCTTATCCTAAGGCGTAACTTAGCCCTAGGATAATTTGTTTTCTAAATTAACTAAAAGTAAGACGCTTTATAGTAACTAAGTATAATTTATAAAATAAGTACAACTTAAGGACCGAGAGGAGCTACGGCAGACTTTTTTTAAAAGGGTAAGTTTGGCAATTTCTTTAAATATATCCCTTTTTACTATATTTAAAGCATTCTCTATTTACGGCTTATGTTTTTTATTTATTAATTCCTAAGGGTATATAGAATTGGGTAGTATTAAGGTCTATAGGGTTATATATAGGGCTTTTAGGTCTTAGAGACGGATCGCGTTTTAAGGTATATACTAGTTTCGTAAGGTTTTAAATATAAGGTATAGTTAGCTTTAGGGAACGAGTCTATTTATTATATTAAAGGTCCTTATTAATTTATTAATATATTATAGCAAATTTAGGTAAGTCCTTTAGCAGTTCTCTGACTACTAACTATGCTCTAATTTTATCTAAAATAGCTTAACGGGGGGTAGTAACTCTAGCGGCTTTATTCCAATCTAGTTTACTAATAAGGCCTAAAAATTCCTAAAAGAAGCTAGTAAAGTCTCGGTTCCATTATTATAGGTTTTTAAGTTTAGTAATAGCTGTATATTCGCTGCTAGCGTTATTATACATTTATTCTAGTAAAGAGATAAAGATTTTAAAATTAATAAAGGTGCCGTTACGGAAGAATAGGTTTATAGTTTATATAGCGTTTTTACTTAAATAAAATATTCCATAGCTAATCTTACTAGCTTTAGTAGGGTATTAGTTATAGTTTATTAAAAGTTTAAGACGGAGCTTAGTTAGAAAGGGATATAGGTTATTTTAATTTCTATTAAACATTAGAGGGTTAGAGAGCTTTTTAAATTTCGTGGTAGGTACTAAGTTTATTATAGGTATAAGTTAAGCTGCCGTTACTAGTTCAGAGTTTATATTTAATAGTTTAAGTTCGTATATAGTTATTTCAATTTTATTTATAGGTATTAATATTAGGGTCTCTAACGCGAGTACTTTAGCGTCGTAGAGTTCTTTGCGTATTGCCTTAATTAATTACTAATACTAAGCTTTTAGTATAGTTCGTTGCTAGGCTAAGGCATCTATAAAAGACTGTTATATTATAGTCATTTGTTCCCTAACTAAGGCTATAATAGTTAATATAGCGGATTTAAGTTTATTTGCTATTTTAAGGGTATTAGTATTAACGTAATGTAATATAAGGGCGCGGAGAGACTTTAGGGAAGATTTAAAGGAATAATATAAATTCTATTTAAATCTAAGGGTATATAGTTCTTGCTAAAAACAAGACGTTATATAAAGAAGAGAAGGGAATAATAAGAGAATTATATAATTAAATAGTTAGGGGCTTAGTGGTTAATGCGTGCGTACATACGCACGCAGTCTTCGACGGACTTTAGTAGAATTTAATTAATCTAGCAGAATTTGGTTAAAGCGTTGGAATTTATCTGTCAAGTGTTTTACCGAGACATTTCTACTGTAACTGGGCTAGTCCTGTTATAAAACGGACGATATAGGCGAAGAAGAAGCTTACTTAAGTCGTTAGCACAGCTTTAATCTTAATTTTAGTGTTTTTTTATACGGACCACCTTCTTATAGACCCCATTGGTGTAAGGGCTATCCCTTACACTAATGGGGTCTATAAAAAGGTAGTCTATATAAGAGAACACTAAAATTAAAATTAAAGCTATGCTAACAACTTAAGGGAGCTTCTTCTTCGCCTATATTATCTGTTTAGGGTATTAAGTCTATAGGATAAAGTCCTTATTATTAGATTTACAATTCTAAACTATTTTAATACTATATTTAATATCTAAAGTTTAGCCTATCTATAAGAGCCCCTTTAAGATTTATTTTAGTATTCCTAGTAAAATTCTAACTACCTATAAATCACGCTTTCTAGTTAGTTGCGTATAAGCCACCACTTTATAAATAGAGTTATTGGTGTAAGGGATATGCCCTTACACTCTATTATATTTAGATAAGTTATTATAGGATTTAATAAGAAGTAAATAAAACTATATTCTATAAACGCCTATTATAGCGCCCTCTATAGTAAGTAAAATAAAACTAAAATAATTAGGAAAAAGCTATAAAGTTAATTTAGAGGGTTTCTTTAAAGGTATTTTTGCCGAATATATAATATAAAGGAAGCCGTCCTTATCCTATAGTTATAGTTAGTAGAAAATCTTTAAAAAAGAGTATTATAGACCTTATATCGGCAGTAGTATAACTACTAGGAAGGGATATAAACGGGTTAGTTAAGATAGTATAGGAGGCGCTAGAACTAATTAAGCTATAAAATAAGGGGTAGCCAAGTTACGTAGCTAGTTACGTTATAAGTTTAGAACGTAGGAATATAGGAATATAGGAATATAATGTACCGATATACTAATATACTAACGTACTAAACCCTTTACTATGGGGAGGAGTTATATATTTAAAGACGTACGGTCTCTATAGATAGTTTCTCTTCTTTATAGTAAATTTTAAAATATAATTAGAGTTAAGAGGGAACACTAAAATCGAGATCCGACCCATACGGTCCTATGGGGGTTCCTTTCCGTCTCATCTTGTCCGCATGGTCAAGCTGAGAGTAAGGATCTCGTTTGCTACTAATGCAGCAGCATTACGTTGTGGCTAGAGGGGGCCTTCAAATACTTAACCCTTGACGCCGTTAGAACAGCAGAGTTTTTACAGGCCTTGGCGCCAAAGACCAGTTAAAAAGACGACTCCATAAAAGCGGCTTCTGTACCCCCATGCGGTGGAGCCCGGGAACCTAGTAGCTACTATTAATGTTCCGTTTAGATTGTGTTAATAGACTACCAGAGCGAACGCAGAGACGTATATACGGCTGCGCAGCGCCTATATAGCGACGTAGTGGTAGTGCAAAGACTTTTTACTAAGGGGTGAGCCTTAGCCAAAAAGTTTAAATACTACTATTACGTCTCTAACGTATATATTTGGATATCAAATCGACAAGTACTATTCCTTTAGCGTACCCCCTCCCTTTTATAAATACTATATATACCGTATAGCATCCATATACATATATATACACAATCCGCGCCCTAAGCATAGCAGAGGCCCCCTATTTTAATATTATCCGGTAACCTAGGTATCTAGTTATAGGGATTAGGCCCCCTATTAAATACTAGATTATCCTTCTATACCTCACAAATAGGTATAAGGGCCTGGGTTTGGGCCCTAGGGCAAAAGCAATACTAAGTTATATACACCCCGTTATAGAAACCCTTTAATAAAGGAGTAGATAAGAGACCTTAGTATATAGGCCCAAGCGGAACGCAAGTGTTATTTATTAAGAGATATTTATAGGAGACTTAGAAAAGAAGCTAGGGATAGGCATATAACTTTAGACAGGCAATATATAGACGTGGTAAAGATGGTTTAAATAGCAGATAAGGGCAAGATAGGCATTTAGACACTCCTATAAGGAGTCTTAAAGCAGTAACCTAACGGTGTTTTTCCTCCCGTTAATGTAGTACGGAGGCTATCTAGAGTATTACCTCTCACGTTTTCCTTGGGGGTTTTTTATTCACCTAAAAATGGGTTTTTCTTAGTGTATATTGGGGTTTTACCATAGGAATTAGTCTGCGTGGACCCATTAGGGGGACCGGGTCGGACGGTAAATTAAATCTACTACTACTAATTAGAGTTAATCTATTAGGCAACTACTCTACTAATTATTATTACGTTGTTAACTTCTTATTTACCTATATACCTAGCCTATTAATAAGTCTACCGTAGTTCCTACTACAAGGCTTCGTTATATATTTACTACTAAGGTTATAGTATTAATAAAGTTAAATAATATACCACTAAAAGTAGCCGCTACGACGCCGTTAATGGTAGTAACTATTTTAGGATTAGGTAACAACACTAGTATAGTAGATACTAACTCTTAGCTAGTTACCATTAGACAGTTATAGGAAATAGTTAATTAATTAACAGACAATAATAGGATACTTAAAGAAAGGATTAATGGAATTAAAGCAGCTAAGGTTAAGTTACCCTTAATTAAGCGATTCTTAGGGGAGAAGTTAAAACTTAAGGGATTCCTTATATAAATGCACTTTAAGGTTATATAAGAAGGGGTAAAGCTAGGAACGCCTATAGATTAAGTTACTTACGCAGAATTATTCTTAATGGGAAGAGTACTTAAGTAGTTTAAATCTTACCTTATGGAGGTATAGGAGTATAGCATAATAACTACTAACTAGGAGGTACGGTATATCCCTTTATATAGCAAGTTTTTCATGGACTTTTCGTATATGCATGCCTTATAAGCCAATCTAGAGGCTCTATACCGTATAGAGCCTAGTGTTAAAGCCTCTGGTTAGTGCGGTTACTCGGCAGCAAGGGCGCGGGCGCCTCTTTAACGCTTGGATATCGAAAAACCGCTAGTTAAACCGTTTAACCACTTGTAGCACTTAATACACCTCATTTAACGTATATAGCACGTCCTCCCTTATAACCTTAAGCTAGCCCTTTACTGGTATATTATTATTAATATTAAGAACACGTATAAGCGGATAAGTAGTAGTAATTTAAGGGAGGACTCTAATAGAGGATTTTCCTATATAATTAGTAGATGATTAATAGAGGAAGGGTAGAAACCTAGAGTTATAATGTTATATATTACGGCTTTTTGCCTAACTTCTTTAAAAAAAATATATAGGTGTTTTTAGTAGTAGCCTTTTACAGCATTTTATCGGCATCACAATACTGACGCGTTTTGGTAAGGCTTGCTAATAAAATTACGCTAACTAGGGTGCCTGTAGCATGCTAACCCAGGCAGGAACGCCCAAAGCGCCTAATACGAAAAGTCTGTTTTGCCACACAAAGGGATATTCTTAAGTTAAAGTAGGTTCGCAGAACGCCTAATATAAATATTTAAAGACCTAAAGGTAACTATATTAGTAAAAAGAAAGCTTTAAAACCCAGTATAAAGAACTTTAGTAATTAAGTATATAATATAGTTTTAAATATTAGCAATATAGGTTAAATAAAACAATAAGGCGCTTATAGCATAGTATAAGCAAGAACTTAAGGTAAAAGTCTAAAATATAATTATCCTAATAGAAGATGCGGATACTCTTAGGGAATTAATTAATTAAGTAATTAAGATTAATAATAGAATCTACTAAAGAGAGCAAACTAAGAATAATTAGGATAAAGTTCTATAGTTGTATAAGGCGTAGGGCACGTAATAATAAAGTTAAAGTTAAAAACTATAGTATAGCGCAAAGCTAATAGACCTAAGCGGTACTAAAGAAAATAAAAAATAAAGTAAACAACTATAAAAACCTAAAAGATAAGGATTAAGTAATTAAAGGTCTAAGAAATAGAGGCTAAACTAGGGATTTTAGCAGTAGAAGACGTTAGGCGGACTCTATAGCAAGAAAAATGGTTTAAAAAAGGAGCTTATATAAATTACAGAAAATAGGGTTATTACGTTAAAGACTATAAAAGTGGTTAGAGTTACTATATAGTAAAAGGAATAAGACTAGTAGAAGATATATATATATAGAGGGATAATAGTATACTATAAGAAACAAAAGAATATTTAATCTAAAGTTTTACGTTTTATTATAATAATACATACCAAATTTATAAAGATGCTAAGTATAGCGTAAGCTATTAGCTATGGGAGCTAAAAATACTAAAGTTTAGAGGAACTAATAAACTAGTTTATAGATCGGATATTAAGGATAATAAATTTAATATAGGCGAAATATTTAGTAATAATAAGGTAATAAAAGTAGCTTACTAGGAGTATATAGACCTTAGAGATATTATAAAAGAGGTAAAAGATAATTCCACTACAGAATAGGGAATATTAGTAGGGATTAAGACCCCATTAGATATAATATCTATCGCTTTATAAGATATAAAAAAAGTAGGATAGTAAACCACTTTGGCACTTAATAAAGGCAAAAGGCCATAGGCTTAAGATTCTTAAGAAGAGATAAGAGATACTTAAAATTCCTAAGATGGGATAAAATAAGCTTAAGGACCTATAATAGATAATAACTAATAGAGCAGAGCAACGGCTTAATTTAGTAATATATAAATAAGCTTAGGACGAAGTTTCCTAAAGGCATAAGATTCTTAGGATAAGATAAGTAAGATTTAAGACTCTTAAGATAAGAATACTAAAGAAGCCTAGTTAGACTAAGGCTGGAGCTAAGCTTAAGAAAGAAGCAAGCTTAGGATTAAGAATTTTATAAAACTAAGATTTTAGCAACCAAATAAGGACTATTAAAGAAATTACGAGTAATGTTTAGTAATAGGATTAAAATGTTAATACCATGATTAAGAAGTAAGAAAACTTTAAGGATTTATTTATAAGACGCAAACCAAAAGAAACTAGGGAGAAATTTAGGTAGAGAATTCTCGCTTAGCAAGAATAAAAGCTAGATTAAAAAACTAGTATACTAGGTCGTATAAGGGATAGAGCACCTATATAAAAAATCACTAATAGGCCTAGGATGGGTATACTAAGAGCTAAATGGCTTACTAAACTAAAAGATAAAGAGGATCTAGGGATCCCTACTTGATTTAAAGAACGATATATAAAGGGCTGTTATAATATAGTAATAAGAAGATACTTCCTTACGGATAAGCCGTATATACTCTAGCAGCTGTACTAAAAGTGGTATAGGTAACGATATAATAATAAGTGGGAAGATTTCTACATGTGGTTGGATAAAAAAGTTATTTAAGACTACCCTATTATAGAAAAGGTAATAAGTCACATTAAAGGAGCCTTAATTATAATATTAAGAGATCTAAAGGAATAATTAGAGGACTAGAGAAGCGAGAGACGTATCTTAGTACCTATAAATAAAGTTATAACATTTAGAATAATACGGTAAAGGTTTAAACTTAAAAATAAAAATAAGTTAAGAGTTAACCTAAAGCACCTAGTATATTATATATTAGTATAGATTATATATATAGATAATATATACGAAATGTATAAGAATCTAAAAAAAAAAAAATTGGAAATACCCTATAAGGATATATTAGGCGCTAGATAAGTAATAGTATAAAAATGCTAAATATATATATAGATAGTATCTAATAGAAGTTTAGGAGTTAGGAGACTTAATACTTTAACTAGAAAGATTTCTTACGAAAGAATGCTTAAATAAATAATAGTAGTAGGAATACCTAGAGAATACGTATCTATAGTATATAGAAGATAAAAAGTAAACTAGGTATTAGCTAAAGAATAAGCTAAGTATGTAAGGATTAAGAAAAGTACAGGCTTATAAAACTAGAGGGAGCTAGTAATAAAGCCTTAGACCTTTAAAGAAATTTAAAAACAATACCTAAATTTATAAGTTAAATAGTAAGATTAGCAGTTTAAAGCACTAATAGATAGTAGAGTAACGCGGAACTATATCTTACTAGCAGTAGTTAAGAGAATAGGATTACTTTATAGGTAGAAAGAACAGCCTTACCTATTAGTTATAATTTTAGGAGATTTAATAGCCTATAGAAGAGGGATTATTAATCTTAAAATAGGACCTATTTAAATAACCATCAAAGGAAAATAAATTAAAATGTCTTTTAATATCCTATTATTAGGACAGAATAAGGCAGTATTAGGAATGCCTTAGTTATAGAAATATAATCTAAAGATTAATTAGATTATAGGTTAAGTCGATATTAGGAATACTTAATAACGTAAAATATAATAATAGACTAAGTTAGTATAGTACTAAGTTAGAGTAATATATAAAGAGACTAAGTAAGGCTTAAGTTATATACTAAAGAGATACTATAAATATAGTAAGAAACTATAGAGCCTAGAAAGTAAAAAGCTAGTAGATTATATAGTATAGGACTATAAGATAGAGTTAGAACTAGGAATAAGTTTAAGGTTCTTTCTAACCTATAAACTTACTTAAGAGGAGTTAAGAGCACTTAAAGAGTTTATCTAGGAGAACTTATAAAAGGGATATATTAAACCATCGCAGTTATTAGTGGGTTATTTAGTACTATTTATACTAAAGAAGGATAAAAAAACTTAGGTTATGTATTAACTATAAACAGTTAAATAGCATTACTAGGAAGGATAAGTATCCTTTACCCTTAATTAGCGAAATCTAAGATAGGATAGGTAATGTGTAAATCTTTATAAAGATAGATCTAAGATAGGCGTACTATTAGATTAGAATTAAAGAAGGTAATAAATAAAAGGCAGCCTTTAGGTTAAAGGAAGGACTATATAAGCTATTAGTTATATTATTTGGATTAACGAATATACTAGTAACATTCCAGAAGTGAATTAATAGTGTATTAGGAGAACACCTTAATAAGTTTATTATAGTATACCTTAATAATAATATTATCTACTTAATAACTAAGGAAGAATATGGAGAGCACGTTAAATAGGTCTTAAAGAGACTATCGGAAAAACAGATGCTAGTAGCAATTAAAAAATATAAATTCTTTACTAGGAAGACTAATTTTATTAAATTTATTATTAAACTAGGTTATATTAGTATAGACCTAAAGAAAATTAAAGCTATAGTAAGTTGGTAAGAACTAGAGAACGTAACGTAGTTAAGGTTATTTTTAGGGGTTTGTAACTACTATAGGAGGTTTATAGTATAGTAGTTAAAGAATATTAAACTATTTACTAGGCTTATAAAGAAGGAGGAACTATAGGCATAGAAAGAAAAATAAAAGAAGTTATTTAAAAAACTTAAGGGGTTATTTACCTAGGAGCTAATCCTTAAGATTTACCAACTAGGGTTAAATATAGTTGTAAAAACGGATATATTAGACTTTATACTAGAAGAATATTTACTATAAAAGCACGGGAACATATAGCATCTAGTGGCATACTATAGTTAAAAGATAATACTACTAAAGTTAAACTATAACATCTATAACAAGGAGTTATTAGGTATAGTTATAGTACTTAAAAAATAGAGAGTATTTTTATAAGGCGTAGAGAAACTATTTATAGTTAAAATAGATTATAAGAACCTAATAGGGTTCCTAATAATAAAAGAACTTAATTAAAGATAAGTTAGATAGGCAGAGATGCTTATAAAATACTATTTTAAGATTTAGTATACTAAAGGAACTAAAATGCAAGAGTAGACGTACTTAGTAGAAAGGCTAAACTACAAAATAATAAAAAGCTATTAGGAGTAATGCTATATAGAGATAAGAACGGATTAATTAGATATAATTACCCTAAGCTAGTAGTAACTTAAGAGAATAATAAACTAAAAAGAGTCTATAAGATACTAAAGAGCTTTTAAGTATAAAGAATTCTAAAAGTATAGCTAGAAGATCTATAGATGGAT
>Ga0307515_10019158_pt1 | contig 12337 bp, 9 predicted proteins | sample 17_EM_MG_FD_194513 | JGI IMG/M metagenome (GOLD analysis project Ga0307515, IMG submission 194513) | Populus trichocarpa ectomycorrhiza microbial communities from riparian zone in the Pacific Northwest, United States - 17_EM | ecosystem: Host-associated > Plants > Roots > Unclassified | place...
TAACAAAGGACATGATATCTACCTTTGTATCCTGAATTTCCCACGGATTTACCTTTGTTCCCTGGGCCATAATTTGACTTGCAAGCAAAATTTGACCTTCTGTGAATCAGTTTTTTTGCTCACTGTAATTCCGATATTTTCCTTTATCCAATTTACCACACCAACCCATCAGAACCAATCAATCAGAACCTAATCGAACCGACTCCAATTACCATTACGCATATCCCGTCGGTTCGTAGGAATTATGGTGAAGTGATATACGGACTTATGATTCCTGCCGGATACATTGGCTCTTGGGTATATACGGCGGATATGATGACACATTACTCCACTTTACCTATGGTGTTTTACTTTAGTGAGCGGGCTCCACTTTATATTTCATATTCCTCTTTACTATTTAAACCCCCATGTATTCCCTCATACTTCTCCAGTTTTCAGATCGAATTAAGAACCGGTCCTCTACTCATTCCCATCGTCTCCCTAAGGGTCTTACTCTATTCCTTCTGACTTCTTACTCTTATCAATTCCTCCGCCATCATCTTCGATACAATACTCAAGAAATACACCGAATCCCAAAGACGTATAATTCTGATTAATTCCTCCAGCCTCGGATCGGAGTCATCTTTAACACAGGGGGTTGCCAACTGCAGCACCAGTCTCTGCATCCCAGATTCAAATTGTGTCGTCATCAGATCCAGAGGTGATATGCCGCCCATCGGGAGAGTAGGCGACGGACCATACCCCCTCCTGATGCCCCTTCAGAGGGTTGCCAACTGCAGTACCAGTCTCGGCATCCCAGATTCGAATTGTGTTGTCACTAGATCCAGAGGTGATATGCCGCCCATCGGGAGAGTAGGCAACGGACCACACCCAGCTGCTATGCCCCTCCAGGGGGTCGTCAACTGCAGCACTGGTCTCAGCATCCCAGATTCGATTCGTCTTGTCGTTAGATCCAGAAATTATGTGCCGCCCATCGGGAGAGTAGGTGACGGACCACACATGTCCACTATGCCCCTCCAGAGGGTTGCCAGAAGCAGCACCAGTCGCGGCATCCCAGATTCGAATTGTCATGTCATTAGATCCAGAGATTATGTGCTGCCCATTGGGAGAGTAGGCAATAGATGTCACCCACCCGCTATGCCCCTTCAGCAGGTTAACAACTGCAGCACCAGTCTTGGTATCCCAGATTCGAATCATCTTGTCTACAGATCCAGAGATTATGTGCCGCCCATTGGGAGAGTAGGCGATGGACATCACCCACCTGCTATGCCCCTTCAGCGGGTTGCCAACTGCAGCACCAGTCTTGGTATCCCAGACTCAAATCGTGTTGTCACTAGATCCAGAGGCGATATGCCGCCCATTGGGAGAGTAGGCAATGGAGTACACTGTCCCCCGATGCCCCTTCAGAGGATTGCCAACTGCAGCACCAATCTTGGCATCCCAGATTCGAATTGTCTTGTCACTAGATCCAGAGGTGATATACCGCCCATCGGGAGAGTAGGCAATGGAGTACACCTTCTTGCTATGCCCCTCCAGGGGTTTGCCAACTGCAGCACCAGTCTCAGCATCCCAGATTCGAATCGTCTTGTCCCACAATCCAGAGATGATGTGCCGCCCATTGGGAGAGTAGGTGACGGATGCAACACAGTTGCTATGCCCCTCTAGAGGTGTGCCTACCATGGCACCAGTCTCAGCATCCCAGACCCGAACCATATCGTCCGATGATCCAGAAACAATGTGTTGGCCATCTGGAGAGTAGGCAATGCAAATCACATTGCCGGTGTGCCCCTTAAGGGGCTCACCAATTATAGCACCAGTCTCAGCATCCCAGATCCAAATGGTCTTGTCCCTGGATCCGGAAACAATGTGGTGCCCATTGGGGGAATGGCTCATGCAAGTAATCGCGTCAGTATGCCCAATCCATGACAATGGCGGTGCTGGCCATGATGACAATCTCCCTCTCACCACCCTGATGGACTTAGTAAACCTCGTGCTGAAGGTATTTGATAAAGTCGAGTGTAAGGGTGTTACGGAATTATTGAATTGACAATTAGAATTTACATGTTTGAACAATGATTTGTCTTGCGAAATTAGTCATATGCTTCTCCATTTGAATAGTACAATACATACACTTGTTAATATGTAATCATGATTGATAATGACTTGTAAAGCATCTGACACTTGACAAATGATGCTTATGATGTCTGACACCTGTGACAGTGTCCGATTTGTCAAACCATAGGACTGAGTACCCTGTGGCTGTGAAGTCCCACATGTATATAAGGAGACCACTTTTTGGTCATGCTAAGAATCAATCTACTTTTATCACTCTTAACATCTTACGTTCTGCTATAGAGCACTACTTTGCAAACCTATCACTGGTGAGACTATCCCAGAATATCTAGTGAGACTATCCTAGAAGGAGTGCATTGTGCTACAGAGAACTTGCGTGAATCCGTGTGACTTCAAGATTATTCTTTATAAACCTACTAAAGCTACTAAACTTGTGTCAGGCTCTGCCTAACAGCGATCTATAGTTAATATTTAGAGAATACCAATTCAGAGGATAATATCCTAATCTAAATACTATACTAAGAATCTACTTACCTATAACTCTGAAGGAGTTACCAAATACATATTATATCACCTCCTAAGACTCATATACAGATTACCCACATTGGGCGTACTGGAGTAACTTAGTAGGAACCCTGCATTCAACGAACCCACTGGATAGTTACCAATAAGGCTACTTACTTAAGTTAGAAATACTAGACACGTAACAAAGGGCAAGAAGGGTCGGGTTGAGAGGTACGTGTGCAGAGTGCTGATGGAGATGGGGGTGCGAAAGGTGATGATGAAACGGCAAACATCTTGAATTCTCTTGAGAAGCATCGGATCTCCATTCTACTGCCAATCAGAACTACTCCAAATACAAGCTGGAGCTGGACTGACCTTGGCCCAGGATATTGCCTGTTGCATGCTCAGAGCACCCATCAGAACCACTCCCAAAATGCTCAATACTTCGATCCAAAACAACAGGCACAGTCCTTCAAAGAATTCCTCCAAGCTATCCCACACCTGCTGATCATCATTGTCGGGAACAAAACAGAGATGATTTGACCAATAAAGAGAACTATATTGCAAGCAGTTGGGAATGTTCTTTGTGATTCGAGATGGGAGATCTTTGATGTCCACGTTAGTGAGTTGGGAATCTTCGAGCCCGCAGATATTGAAATGGAGTTGGCAAACCATTGTTTCAAGACAAGCAATTCCCAGCTGCACATTTGTGCCTTGGTGGTTCATTTGATAGTCATAGGGACAGTCATCGCTGACAAGGAATTCTGAAATTGATAAATGCTGGACATGAACCCCTCGATTGGCACCTTCATCTCGATATAGCAAAGAGCTGAGGTCATCCACCCACTTTTTGACAAGGTTGGGTTCCACTCCTGCCAGCTCTGCAATTGTCTGCTCGCACAGAATGTGGTATGGAGCTGCAGATAGAACCACTCCAATGATGTGCTGAAACTCAGCCTTGCTATGTACTATCCATGAATTAAGGATATTTGAGTAGAGCCCATACAGAGGTTTCAACCCAACACCAGCTTCTTTGGAGGTTGCCTTCAAAAACTCTGTGGGGTTTGGACGATGCTCAAGGGCACGAACAAGGTGCGATAATATCACCCTTTTTTCCCCTTTTCCTCCTCATTCCAACAATCTCCACTCCCTCCAGTCGCTCTGACACCCTTCCGATCCCCTTGTTTCCTTCCCTGCTCTCTCTGACTTGTGTCTCATACTATGGACTCTTTCTGATATTCCCTGATTTGTTTCTTGTATTTCCTCTTGTCTGTGTCATTCCCTGCTCACTACTAGACTCGCTCCGATAGTGTAGACCCGCCTCCGCCCTGCGTGCTCCACCTAATTCCTCTTTGCTTCCACCTCCGTACCACCGTGTTCGCATAGCCCCCACATCACCGCCTCTGTGTAGATTCCACTTACACATTGCCCCCGCCTCCACTTCATGCCACTTTTTTTTTTTTTTTTTTTGTCAGGAAGGAAGCCGGTCTGCCACCAGTTCACGGATTTTAGACTCAAAAGAGGGAAGTGGTCTCCCGGCCCTCAATGAGATTCCTGAAAAAAGGTGCCCCTAAACGGGGAAGTCCGTTTCCAGGGAGTTCAGGCTTTTTGTGCCCTTAGCCTGAACATGACTATCCCCTCAACTGGACGGCCTGTTCTCTAGAACTCTCCTCCTTCTGAACCCGCAGAAATCGTTTATTGACCCCATTGCCTGTTGGAGGCGCCAATACAGCCTCACTGTTCCTAAAGGGCGAAATGGTCTCCCGGCGCCCAAAAGGAAAACAGCGGTTTCACACCATCGGCTTCAGAGGCTGGGAGTGTGGGGGTCAACGTCAGGTCGGAGTGACCCTAAGACGCCATACCCACTAAAACTGCGGAGGGCCTCTAAGTCCGACATTGGTATTGGTGGCCCCTGCCTGCGGCTGACAGGGCAAACCGTACCGGACCGCCCCTAAATTGCTTAACGTCCCTCCCTGGGCGTGGGCATCAGACCACTAGGGATCGTGTATCCTGACACCACTATCTCCGCCATACAGCGGGAGTAGAACCCACTCCCAGAGGGCGGGAGAAGGGTAATGAGGACGACTAATGGTAAAACTCCCCTCATCATCCATGCGGCAGCCGCAGCCCACACTCTCAAAGGATGGGGGAGTCACGCCCCCGTGGCAAAGAAAAGTAACCGGACACCAGATTTAACTATCACTGGGCGAAACATCCCAGGGCACAAGGGGTCCATACACTGTAATGCCATCCTCGCCGGGACAGTGACTTAACGCGCCAAAGGCTTCCACTCTTCGGGTACAAATGCCCCTAATCGGTGGTGCTGCACAGCCAGGGGGGTATTCTTTTAATACAGGTTTTATAACGCCGGATAACCACGAAGCCCACAGTGCCCGAAGGCAACAGCCTCACACAGTTAAATCGCCAACAAGCCCGTTTCCAGGGAGTAAGCCCCAGAAGCGATGGACACCTGACTACCCCCAGAACCGGGACCCCAGACGTGACAAGCCATTGATAACCGCTGGAGTGGCCGGGGGTCACCCCCCTCGGCTCCCACTTATACCGGATATCCCCGAAGGGGTCCTACCAATTGGTACACCATGTGAACCTATTAGGAGCGATTACGTGAACATTATATGATTTACAGAGCCTATCGCATATAGCTAGCGGCCCACGGCACAACCTAATGGACTCCGTACGCCTAAAGCGGTGGGGACCCCACCCCTATTACGGCTAGGCTTAGCGCTGGTGCCCCCGATGCTGACTGAGACGATCACACCCTCACATCCAGTGGCCGGCGACAGATCTGTACGCCTAGGACCACGCACTACACGTCACCTGGCCAGGGCCAGGGAGAGGTCAAAGAGCTGGGCGTCCAAGGACGCCCAACTATGGCATAATGGTTTACAAGGATGGAGGTCCAGGGACGCTCTTGTGCACCCAGGACCTCCACCATGGCAATACGCTGTCAAGGGCACATTGTGTCGCGCCCTCTCTTCAGCTGGGCATCCACGGACCTCCATGGAGGCCGCATGGTATCAGTGCGGAACTCGAGGTAGCCTCGTGGGCAACCAAGAAATTCCTGGAAATTTCAGCGAGCACTCTGGTGACCCCTGGTGACCCCAGAGCGGACGTATCGGCTAGGGGGTCGTGCCCGCAGGCACCCAGAGGATTTGCCAGAGCGGCAGCACCGACTGTGTTCTGAGTCCCCAGGGGGTGGGGCGACGCTCTTTCAAGGCCGCCCAGCCTGGGTGCTACTATCCTACAGATCAAAGAGAGTCTTGGATACAGGGGAGCACGACCCCCGCACCGGTTTCCTACCTGTTTGCTCACTGGCGCCCCATCGCGATGAGGTGGTGACCACAGGGCAACAACTATGTACAAGAAAATTCCGCTAAAAGCAGATATGTAACTAAGTGCCTAAACGAGAAAGTAACTATAGTTAGCTAGGCCCAGGCCCAAGGCCCGAGCCAGTAACCCGCTCGTCGCCTCCTGCGATGACGACCATGACCGGGGGCCAGAGCCCAGGGTCATCTGCAACCCCTGGCCACTTACCTAGACCACCTTCTGCCGCCCTGTTGAGGATGTTGCCCGGTTGGAACTACTCGGAAGTAGTGGTCGGGTCCAACCTCTGCTTCTTACCACTTTTTTTTTTTTTTTTTTTTTTTTTGTCAGGAAGGAAGCTGGTCTGCTACCAGTTTATGGATTTTAGACTCAAAAGAGGGAAGTGGTCTCCCGGCCCCCAATGAGATTCCTATAAAAAGGCGCCCCTAAGCGGGGAAGTCCGTTTCCGGGGAGTTCAGGCTTTTTGTGCCCTTAGCCCGAACGTGACTATCCCCTCAACTGGACGGCCTGTTCTCTAGAACTCTCCTCCTTCTGAACCCGCAGAAATCGTTTAACGACCCCATTGCCTGTTGGAGGCGCCAATACAGCCTCACTGCTCCTAAAGGGCGAAATGGTCTCCCGGTGCCCAAAAGGAAAACAGCGGTTTCACACCATCGGCTTCAGAGGCTGGGAGTGTGGGGGTCAACGCCTAGGCGGAGTGCCTTATGACGCCATACCCACTAAAACTGCGGAGGGCCTCTAAGTCCGACATTGGTAATGGTGGCCCTGCCTGCGGCTGACAGGTGTACCATACCGGACCACCCCTAAATTGTTTAATGTCCCTCCCTGGGCGCGGGCATCAGACCACTAAGGATCGTGTATCCCGCACCACTATCTCCGCCGTACAGCGGGAGTAGAACCCACTCCCAGAGGGCAGGAGAAGGGTAATGGAGACGATTCATGGTAAAACTCCCCTCACCATCCATGCAGCCTGAAGGCCAGCACTCTCTAAGGATGGGGGAGTCACGCCCCCTTGGGACAGAAAAGTAACCGGACACCGGATTCAAAATCACCGGGCGAAACATCTCGGGGCACAAGGGGTCCATATGCCAAAACGCCATCCTCGCCGGGACAGCGACTTACTACGCCAAAGGCTCCCACCGCTCGGGTGCAAATGCCCTACTCGGTGGTGCTGCACAGCCAGGGGGTATTCTTTTAATGCAGGTTTTATAACGCCGAATAACCACAAGGCCCACAGTGCCCAAAGGCAACGGCCTCATACAGTTAAATCACCAGCAAGCCCGTTTCCAGGGAGTCAGCCCCGGAGGCTAAGACTCGTCCCCCAGAGAGTGGACCCCAGACGTGACAAGCCAACGACAACCGCCGGAGTGGCTGGGGGTCGCCCCCCTCAGCTCCCACTTATACCGGATATCCCCGAAGGGGTCCTACCAATTGGTATACCATGCGAACCAAATAGGAAGGATTACGTGTATACTATATGATTTACAGAGCCTATCGCATAGAGCTAGCGGCCCACGACACAACCTAATGGACTCCGTACGCCTAAAGCGGCGGGGATCCCACCCCTATTACGGCTAAGCAAACAGCGCTGGTGCCCCCGATGCTGACCGAGATGATCACACCCTCATATCCAGTGGCCCAGCGACAGATCTGTGTAGCCCAGGACCATGCTCAATGCATCACTAGGCCAAGGCCAAGGAGAGGCGAAACAGTTGGGCATCCAAGGACACCCGACTTTGGCATAAAGGTTTACAAGGGCGGAGGTCCATGGATGCTCACGGGCATCCAGGACCTCCACCATGGCAATACGCTGTCAAGGGCACAGTATGTCGTGCCCTCTCTTCAGCTGGACATCCGCGGACCTCCATGGAGGCCGCATGGTATTAGTGCGGAACTCAAGGATGCCTCGTGGGCAACCAAGAAATTCCCGGAAATTTCAGTGAGCACCCTGGTGACCTCTGGTGACCCCAGAGCGGACGTATCGGCTAAGGGGTCGTGCCCGCAGGCACCCAGAGGAGTTGCCAGAGCGGCAACACTGACTGTGTTCTGATTCCCCAGGGGGTGGGGCGACGCTCTTTCAAGGCTGCCCAGCCTGGGTACCACTATTCTACGGATCAATGAGAGTCTCGGATACGGGGGAGCACGACCCCCGCACTGGTTTCCTACCTGTTTGCTCACTGGCGCCCTGTCGCGATGAGGTGGCGACCATGGGGCAACAACTATGTACATGAAAAATCTGCTAAAAGCAGAGACACAACTATGTACCTAAACGAGAAAGCAACTACCGTTAGCTAGGCCCAGGCGCGCAGCCCGGGTCAGCAACCCGCTTGTCGCCTCTTGTAATGACAACCGCGACTGGGGGCCAGAGCCCAGGGTCATCTGCAACCCCCAGTCACTTACCTAGACCACCTTCAGCCGCCCTGTTGAGGACGTTGCCTGGTTGGAACTACTCAGAAGTAGTGGTCGGGTCCAACCTCTGCTTCTTACCACCTACACTATGTGATGCCACCCACTCACCGCCTTCCACTCCACTGCCCCCTGCAGTCTCATAGCTGTGTGTTTGTAGTTTAGACTTTGTATTTAAGCTCGGACTTGATGAGGGATGTACCTCACTTGATGTCTTGATTATAGACATTTGATATTGCACCCCGCCTTGCTCACTGTAAATCCCGACCCACTCGCTTGCTTGCTCACCCCTTCAGACTTCGGACCTCAAGACTGGTGGTTCATTCCCCTGCCCTCGCGTGCTAACTCCCACCCTCAGCATCACTGGGCTAGCCAGCCAGACTGAACCCCTGCTTCAGTCAGCCCCTTCAGAGTTGCACCTAGTCAGAGTGTTTATGCCAAGACAGATTGGGTGCCTGTTGTGCTTTTGGGCAGTTGCTTGGGAATTAGGTCCGACAAGCCCCTAAGTTGTCATCCCCACTTCCCCCCTTCCTTTTGGAGATCGTATTCCTGCCGGCGCACACGGACAAGAGGAGAACCGAATTCCGTCAGCAAATGGATAAGCCTCAAGACCCTTTCCCTTTCCACTCTCTTGGCTTCCATCGCATTAATCTCTGTTGGAGATTAGCGGAATTACTGATTCCATCGCAATTTGACACAACTGGTGTGGCATGTATGGCTGTCCATATCCGTACGTTACCAAAAGGATTATTGCTCCGTCGGCTGACTTTCCAGATTGACAAGTCATGAAGGAGAGCCCTACTCCAAGGCATATCTATGAGCGAGCTTTGTACCCAATGTGGGGGACGTTCTTGAGAGACAAGAACATGGGCCAGGTGGAGGAGGGGGAGAGAGAGCCTGATGACAATGATTATAGTCCCATTTCCATCGAAGGGTAATGAGCTTTGCTTGTCTCCAATTCAATAATATATGTAGCTAATAGTACCGCTTTTCCCAATCCTTTGCTAACTTCTCTGGTCCCAGCTTGTCAGGGAATTGAGCATGGTAAGCTTCTGCAATTGGCTTGCCAGCAGTGTCGTTGAAGGCATCAGCAAGAATCCAGTATGATGAATTGTTGGAGATTGGATAGCTGACCCATTTGACATGATACATGAGCTGGCAGTGATGACAGGTGCAATTGTATTTGGAATCAATGATCCATTCAATCAGGTACTTGGGTGTGCCATCGACAATGATAGGTGGTGGCAGTGGTTGTTCGCAGTCGTCGAAGGTATTTGGGAACTCTGGTTCTAATTGAGAAATGTGAAAAACAGGGTGAATACAAATGGTGGAAGGGAGGTGAAGAGTAAAGGACATGGGAGATGGTTGGGAGACGATCGGGTAAGGGCCTAGCTTCCGTTCGGCTAGCTTCTTGGTGGTTCGGTTGGTGCAAATGTGATCTGTGCGTACAAATACTCAGTCGCTGATGCAGAATGGTGGAGGCTGAGCACGTTTGCAATTGGTGGTCTGGATCATTGCATCTTGAGTGTCTTTCATTTGCTCGCAGAGGAAGCCGTGAATTTCATTGAAGTTGATAGCAAAATGTCAGGCCCAAAGGTCAGTGACTTCAGCTTCCGGGGAAATGGTGATTGAGGGATTGTATCTGTGAGTGGCAAAGAAGGGGGAAATGCCCATTGTTGCATGTGGGGTGTTGTTGTAAGCGAATTCTGCGAGTGGTAACAACTTAGACCAATTGTTTTGCTGATAGTTGCAGTAGATCCACAGGTATTGCTCTAACGTGCTGTTGACATGTTCGACTTGTCCATTGGTGGCAGGGTGATGACCCAAGGTGAAATGTAAATGCATGTGGAGGGAGCCAAGGGAACAGAAGAAATGAGAGGTGAACTTGGATCCACGATCCGATGACACATGTAGAGGGATTCCATGCTTTGCAAAGATGTGCATTACAAAGGCATCTGCAATGTCTATAGCAGTAGTGTTATCCATAGTCGGAATGAATACACTTTCCTTGGTTAGACGATTGATAACCATGAGGATAGCTGTAAATCTGTTGGAGAGGGGTAACTGTTTGATAAAATCCATACTAATAGAGTGCCAAGGGTGATCGGGTATCAGAAGCGGTTGCAGTAGGCCATATGGGTGATGTCAGTTGGGCCTGTTTCAAGTGCAGAGAACACATTGCACGATGAAGGTTTTGCAATCGGTGCAGATGCTGGGCCATGTAAAGTCCCTACAAAGGAGTGAGAGGGTCTTGTTGAAGCCGAAGTGGCCTGTGGTGATATGGTTGTGCTTCGATTGCAGGATGTGTGTGCGCAGGTTGCCTCTGGTTGGTCTATAGTTGGGGACGTATATGCAAGCATCCAGGAGTAGTAGACCTGTTGAGGAGAGTGAGAAATGGGAAGAAGGGAGCCCTTCAGCCTTGATGTCTTCCATGAGTGCAGTGGTGTCAAGGATGGGAATAGGGATATCGGAAATGGAAGCGGCATCTTTTGAAACCTCTTGTAGGTGCATCGCACGAAGTGAGGATGCCAGCTGTTCTTGCGAAAATACAGGGCAGGTAGTAATCAACATGGTGTGTGAGGGAATCGGGTTTTTCACCTAATTTCCCAGGCCGAAACTGTACTACCATATTAAATGCCAACAGGTACTCTGACCACCTTGCTTGACGATGAGAGAGGGTCTTCGTGGTAGTGAAATACTCAAGGTTCTTATGGTTGGTCACAACATTGATGGTGTGAACAGGAGATTCGAGGTAGTGCCACCAGGTCTTGAATGCTGCGAAGATCACAAGTAGTTCCTTGTCATGGGTATCATAGTTTAATTCTGCCGCATGGAGAGTGCGGCTGAAGAATGCAACAGGATGAATGTCGCCATCTGCAGCCCACAGGGAGAGAATTCCGGTGATCACGTAGTCAGAAGCGTCAGTTTCTACAATGGGGGACAATGCAGGATTGAAATGGTGAAGAACAGGAGCACATGTGAAGGCCCTCTTGAGGAGTGTGAAGGCTTCTTGACAAGCGGGTGACCAGTTCCATTGTGCAGTCTTGCGTGTGAGTCGAGTAAGGGGAACTGACATATCTGAGTAGTTGGCAATAAATCAGCAGTAAAAGTTAGCAAACCCAAGGAAGGATTGTACCTCCTTGACCTTTCGAGGGGTCGGCCAGTCCTTGATAACTTGGACCTTCGATTTGTCCATCCGAATGCCGTCCGGGCTCATTACAAACCCTAGGAAGTTGGTGGTGTCAACGTTGAACTTGCATTTCTCAAGTTTGGCGAACAGGCTATTGGCACGAAGTTGGTGGAGGATCTCACGCACATGTTTGAGGTGCTTGTCTGGGTTCTTGGAGTAGATCAGGATGTCATCTAGGTAGACTACTATGCACACGTCCAATAGATCCTTGAAGATGTCATTCATGAATCGCTGGAAAGATGCCAGTGCATTTGTAAGACTGTAGTGCATGACCTGAAACTCATAAGAACCATAACGAGTATGAAAAGCCATCTTCCATTCATCTCCTTTGGCGATGCAGATGAGGTTGTAGGCTCCTCACAAATTGATTTTCGTGAAGACATTTGCAGTGTGTAAGTGGTTGAGGAGGTCAGGGATTAATGGTAGGGGGTAGCAGTCCTTCCTGGTAATGCGATTGAGACCTCAGTAGTCGACTGCAAGGTGAAGTGAGCCATCTTTCTTTTTAATAAATGATATAGGGGCGCTGGAAGGCAACTGGGAAGGACGGATGAAGTGGTTGGCAAGGTTTTGTCCAGGAACTGACAAAGGGCCAACTGCTCGACCTCAGAGAGGGAGTATATTGGCCCAAAAGGGGGTGTCGTGCGATAATATCGCCTTTTTCCCCTCTTTTTCCTCTTATTCCGACGGTCTCTGCTCCCTCCGGTCGCTCCGATACCCTCCCTCCGATCCCGCTCCTCTTCCGCCTCTCTTCCGAACCCCTCGTTTCCTTCCCCGCTCCCCGTGACTCGTGTTTCGTATTATGGACTCTTTCTGGTGCTT
>Ga0307515_10019159_pt1 | contig 12337 bp, 8 predicted proteins | sample 17_EM_MG_FD_194513 | JGI IMG/M metagenome (GOLD analysis project Ga0307515, IMG submission 194513) | Populus trichocarpa ectomycorrhiza microbial communities from riparian zone in the Pacific Northwest, United States - 17_EM | ecosystem: Host-associated > Plants > Roots > Unclassified | place...
TGATTTGGCGTTTCAAAATAGAATATGTTGAAATGGGAAGAGACTATAAACAATAATAACTTAAGAAGGCGAGTATACCCGTTTTTATATTTTAAATATATATATATATATATATATATATTTTTTTAAATTAATATCTTTTTTAATATTTTCAAATTATTTTATATATTAATATCAAAAATAATTTTTAAAAAATAAAATAATATTATTTTAAAAATTTTCTAAATAGAAAACACTTTAAAAAAACATCATCCACACTTCCCAACACGCGAGGACCCTCGCTACACAATTGACAGTGCGGTACATTCAGGCTTCAGCGAGAGAGAGCAGAGACAAAATGAAGAAGACTTGAAAATAAAAACTAAATAAAAAAATGAGAAAAATAAGATGCGATTACCGATGCCTTCTTCTGATAGCAGCCGTAGTCGCATTCTTCTACATCCAGGTAGGTAGGTCAGGTCGATTCTTCAATTCTTTTCTTCTTTTGTTACAGATGGATGCATCCATCCATCGTCAAGTTTCATAATGGTTGTGGAATTTCAGATGCGGCTATTTGCGACGCAATCAGAGTACGCAGATCGGCTTGCTGTTGCGCTTGAATCAGAGAATCATTGCACTTCTCAATCGCGATTACTTATTGATCAAATTAGCATTCACCAATCCAATATTGTTTCTCTTCAAGGTTTCTTTCCTTCTCTCTCTCTGTTTTTTAACCATTATTTGAACTGAATTTGATTTTTTTTATATTGAAATAATTTTCAGAACAAAATAGACGTCAAGCCGAAGAGTGTAGACAGCTCAAGGCGCTTCTCGATGATCTTGAAAGTATGTAGCTCACCAAATTTTGTCACTCACTTCATCTTCTAGACTAAGCTTTATGAATCCAGTTGTTTTACTGAGTGGCATTGGTTTCTGTTGATTCCTATTTATCTTGGTCTTTTTTTAGGTTGTTGGTGTTTGGTGTTAACAGTTATTTTTCTTTAGTGTTGATCCAAATTTATAAGAAATTTAGCGTTTTCTCAATGCTGATATTGCAGGAAAAGGCGTTCGAAAAGTGGTTGACAAGGCACAGGTACAGAACAGTGGACAATTTCTGAAGTTTTTTTTTTATATATATATATATATATGCCATTGCAGTCATCGCTTTAAATTATACAAGCTATTTTCTGCTTCATTTTTCAGGTACCAGTGGCAGCCGTTGTGATCATGGCCTGCAATCGTGCTGATTATTTACAACGGACAATTGAGTCTATTTTGAAGTATGTTTCGTGTTCATGTAGTTTGTTTCTAGTGCATTTAACTCAATTCTAATCACCAGCTGACTGATTTTCTAAGTTGACAGGTATCAAAGCTCTGTTGCTTCGAAGTATCCACTTTTTGTGTCTCAGGTACTCATATTAGCTTTTGTTTTTCCTTTTTTGTCAAAGTGCAAATTAGGTTTGCTTCTGAGCATGGCATGCACACCTACTATCCATAGATATATCGTATAAGAAAACTATATAGCTGGTTCTGTTTTTCTTTCAGTAATTTTTTTTTTCAAATTTTCAGGATGGATCAGACCCAAATGTAAGAAGCAAGGCTATGAGTTATGATCAGCTAATGTACATTCAGGTAAACTGTATTCTATGTATTTTTGTGTGTGCATGCAAGGTCCTTATCTATTATCTGGTGTATATTTATGGTTGCTTGAATAGTATCTGTATATGATGTGGTATGTCAAGCTGTGTATTTGGAACACTTCTCATTCCAGTTGCAATACTTGATTATTTTAGTTTCTTTTTCATTCATTTGCAGCACTTAGATTCTGAACCAGTACAAACAGAAAGACCTGGGGAATTGATTGCATACTACAAGATTGCAAGTAAGGAATGATTACTTCTTGTGTAATAGCTTTCTTCTCAAATTTACTAACTGAAATGTAAATCTTCTACAGGGCATTACAAATGGGCAATGGATCAATTATTCTACAAGCATAATTTCAGCCGAGTAATCATACTTGAAGGTGGACTTCTTCTCCTGCTGTGGAATCTCTATTCATGTCTTTCTTTTTATCTCTATATTCACTGAGAGAAATTATGTGCTAAAGTATTGCTTCTAAAACAGACGATATGGAAATCGCCCCTGATTTTTTTGATTACTTTGAGGCTGCTGCAGCTCTTCTTGAAAAGGATAAGTACGTTATTTTCCATGCCTTCTATCTCCTACACATTAAATTTTAATATAAAAAGCTAGGGATCTTAGGTTTTCAGTAAGCTAGTTTCTTTCTCATTTGGTAACTAACATGGTAGGTCCATCATGGCTGTTTCTTCATGGAATGACAATGGACAAAAGCAGTTTGTGCATGATCCTTGTAAGTTATTTTCTCATTTACTCTTTATACTACCACCTCTCCTCTCTAAACTGTACTCGTGTGATGGGATATTTAACTTTCAATGAGCTCAGGCAGAATGTGTTTGGAAAAGGTTTTGGTAATGATTTGAGCAACAAACTTGAACTGCTTTTTGTTTCTGATCTGCTATTTGATGTATTCTGCAGATGAACTTTATCGGTCAGATTTCTTTCCTGGACTTGGCTGGATGCTGACTAAATCTATTTGGGACGAACTATCCCCTAAATGGCCAAAAGCATATCCTTTTTTTAATTTGTCATATCATTTTGAAGTCTGGCTTTTATAGTGTGATTGAAGGCATTTCCCTTGACAAAAACTCACTTACTGGGATGATTGGTTGAGATTAAAGGAGAATCATAAAGGTCGACAGTTCATTCGTCCAGAAGTATGCCGAACATATAACTTCGGTGAGCATGTATGTATGTCTATCTATCTATGTACTACTGCACTTATATTTCTTCGTATTTGTTTGGATGCATCTGTGTCAGGCTGACATATTTAGAAAGTGTTGATTAATATTAATGTATTGAGAACCACTTAGGCAGAAGCTTACAAATCAGTTGATTGATCATTGGATAACATGCAGGGGATGAAATACCATTTATTTTCATAATATCACAAAACAGAAGGTTAATGCAATAAAATGTCACCAAATATCAGAACCCAGATGTCTTTACCCTCTAATTGAGTGTGGATTTATGATCACAGGGCTCAAGTTTAGGGCAGTTTTTCCAGCAATATCTCCAGCCTATTAAACTGAACAATGTAAAGGTATTATGTATTCCACATTTTTTCCCCTAGTTGAAGTCTCTGCACTTATAATGTATATCATTATCATTATAATGAATTTCACTTTTGCCTCTTCTTCAAAAGGTTGATTGGAAGGCAAAGGATTTAAGCTACCTGACAAAGGTAATGGACAATTTTAATTCATGTGAAGTGAAGGAGCCCTAAAAGCCGATTCTAGTCAATAAATTATGTACCGCTGCTCTTCTCAGGACAATTATACAAAGCATTTTGCCGACATTGTGAGAAAAGCTAAACCTGTCCATGGAACTGATGCTGTTCTTAAGGCCTATAATATAGAGGGTGATGTGCGTATCCAGTACAGGGACCAACCAGACTTTGAATGGATTGCACACCAGTTTGGTATTTTTGAAGAGTGGAAGGTATTTCTGCTCTAACTCCGATAAAGTTATGCAAAATGGAATGAAACCAGAAAATTCTTCTCTTTATTTTATGCTCTTGGGTAAATCGCATGGATTAAGTAGCTCCTCCTATCATGTTATCACATTTCACTATTCGGTGACATGTTTAGTGCAACAGTTGATAATCCTATCTGTGTTGCACTGCACCGTGCTCATGTATGCTCACTCTTGTTCGCTCTACTTTTCTGCATTCAGAATCAGATATCTTTTTATCATTTTTGAAAACAATTGTGCCCTCAATTGATTTTTTTCCTTTCCATTTCTAGGATGGAATACCAAGGACATCATTTAAAGGAGTAGTTGTTTTCAGATACCATACAACAAGACGTATATTCCTTGTTGGTCCAGAATCTCTGAGGCAACTTGGGATCGAAGATGCTTGAGACCATATGAAAAGAGAGATCATGCACTGTTAGTTCCATTTAGTTTGTTTTTTATCTTTAAATTAACGGAGCTCAAAGAAGGAAATGTGTGTAAATTTGGGTCGTCAGAGATACACACACTCAGGCTACACACCGGAGCCAGCCAGACACGAGCGTAGTTGATCCTAAACGACATAAAGGAATCTGCTTCTATTGAACGTGCTTTTATGGACCCTTGTGTACCATCTTTGTGTCATATTTACATCTGATCATTGTGTGAGATGCTTAATTCTCGTGCTCCTCGATTGGTGGAAATGCCCATGAATTTTGTAGTCTCCATCAAAGACTTTGTTGTTACTAACGCTTTGCTTAACCAATACATGCCAGATGGTCATTGACTTGCGACTGTCTCTTGATTAATGATGTTTTAAAAGACAACATACCGACCCCACTCTCATGTATGGTTCAAAAAAATAAGGATTTGTTTCGAGTTCCAGAAACGACGATCATGCGGTTGGAAATCTAAGAGAAGGGTGATCGATGAAAATGTACGTCTTCAACACTTTATTTTTAGTTCAAAATTTTAAAGGGTGTGATTAAATTAATATTATTTATTGGATTGGAATAGTGTTGTGTTTTGTGTTTAGTTTTTTTTTAAATAATATTAGGTTGTTTTGGAAATTGTTAATTGTAAAAAAATATTATTTTTTTTAGGGTTATACATCAATCTTATTGATTTTTTTTTTAATTTTAACTTTGAATTTTGTATTTTTTTTATTGTTTTCTCTGTATTTATTTCGATTTCATAACTCAGGTCATGAGTTTAACAAGTTAATCCGGGTTGACTTAAGTTATTTTTGGGTCGTGTTTTCAAATTGATTTTTTTTTTAATTTCATCCTTTAAATTAGAATGGTTGAATATTAAATGTTATAATTATTATTTTTTTCTTTCTATAAGGTTATATCTCAATCTCATGATCCGAGTAGTGAGTTTGACAGGTTGATTTTGGTTGACTTGTTTTTTTAATTGAATAATTTGTTTTTTAATTTTACCCTTAAACAACTCAATTTTTTTTGTTATTTTTTTTTTAATTTCATCTTTCAACAACTTCATTTTTATTTATTTATTTAATTTTAATCTTTAATATTAAATTATTTGGAAATTAATTCGAATGTTCATGGCCATTGACCATTGATGTCGAATGTTCTTCAACAGTCGAATGTTCATTATCTTTCTCATCTTCCACCTTTCACAGTGAGTATAGTTTCTTATTCTTACATTTGTGTCCAGGTATAAGCCTGTCATCACATTAGAAACATCGGCCTTTGGCCTTCGGTAAGGGTTTGCAGACAGCCCTGGGCAGTTCTTCTTTACCTCCTCTCTTGAATTCTTGATTGTTGTCTACCTCTAATATCCACTTTTTCTACGAGAAATCAGATTGAAAAATATGGAATGCTACACTTACTGACGCGAGGACAAAATAGATCTGATCTCCCTAGACAAGGGAGTCCAAACTGTGATGACACAGGCATGGCCAATCAGGACTGTTGAAGAACATTCGACATCAATGGTCCATGGCCCTTGCAGCAAGAATCTCAAAGTGTAATGCTCTCTTGTAAGATTGAAATCTAAATCATAAGTGACTCCAGTTTCTCAACTGACCCACGAAGCTTCTCTAGCGAGGACTGTATTCTAGTATTTTTGCCTCTACTTTTTCTTCCAAAACATTTTTTCGTTTCTTTTCATATATTCGAAGATAATGTCCCCTGTTTCCAACTTTCCATGAACATTAATAACTTCGGAGCTGTGTTGGGCACTGATATTAAACCCGGACCGGTTGTTCGATTTGGTGGCTGGACTAATCTGAATTTGTTAAAAGACCGGTCAGTGCAACTACCTGGCAAAACCCGGTCGACCCGGACGAACCCGGACGAGACTCGGTGTTTTTTTTTTCAAATGTATTTTTCTCCTGTACCTTTTTTTTCATATTTTTTTAATTAGTTATTAACACTTTTAAAGTTTACTATATAAAAATTAGAAAAATATTTTATTTTTTCAATGTGAGATTTGAAACCTTTTCGTATATATACTATATGTTAACAAGAAAAAAGTTATGTTTTTTCAATATGGAATAAAATTTTTTTAAAATATTCTTTTAAACTTTATTATTTATAATATGCATAGCCTATATTCACATAGATTTTTTCTTAATTTTTTCATATGAAATATTAAAACTTTAAATATTTTTTTTAAAATTTTTCCGGGTTGACCCATGAAACCCGGGGCTCGGCCTCTTGGCTGGGTCAACCCCCAAACCGGGTTTGATAACTATAGTTCTGGGAACGTCGTGTTTAGTAAAAATTTTAATTTTTTTTATTTAAAATTAATTTTTTATATATATTTAGATTATTTTAATACAATAATATTAAAAATAAATATAAAAATATTTTTTTAATATATTTCCAATTAAAAAATATTATAACAAGGAATTGATACCTCAATACAAAACTTCAATTCATGGTAAAAAGTGCCCTTTCCTTGTAATAAGGGCCGATGTGCTTGAAATTATTGTTGAGGTGCTAATATGACTATCAAACGTTTTTGGAGGACTGCATAAAAGAGTTTACCTCATGAACTGAGAGACAAGAGACCTACCCCCTCAGCGCCGTTGTCTCTTTGGAAAATAAATAAGAACGGGAATCTAAAACCCTCTCTGTGTTTTGACCCCCTGAAAAGCAACCACCTTTTTCTCTACAACAGAAAATGGCAATCTGTTTTCTTTCTCCTTTGAAACCCATAACCCCAACAACTTCCTTGACAACAAACCTTAATCCTAAAAAACCAAACATCCTTCGCTGTAACTTTTCTCTGCCCATCATCACAACCACCGAACCTGAACCCGTTTTCACCTCCGTTAGATCCTTCGCACCCGCCACCGTAGCCAATCTTGGCCCTGGCTTCGATTTCCTCGGATGCGCCGTTGATGGCCTCGGCGACTTCGTCTCTCTCCGTGTCGACCCCTCGGTCCACCCCGGCGAGCTCTCCATCTCCGATATTTCAGGCACAAAAAATCTCTCCAAAAACCCTCTCAACAACTGTGCTGGCATCGCCGCCATTGCGACCATGAAGATGCTCAACATTCGCTCTGTGGGTCTCTCTCTTTCCCTCGAAAAGGGCCTTCCTTTAGGATCCGGACTCGGATCCAGCGCTGCCAGTGCTGCTGCGGCTGCTGTGGCGGTGAATGAGCTGTTTGGAAAGAAATTGGAGGTGAAAGATCTGGTATTGGCTGGATTGGAATCTGAAGCTAAAGTTTCAGGTTACCATGCTGATAATATAGCACCAGCAATAATGGGTGGTTTTGTTTTGATTAGAAGTTATGATCCATTAGAGTTAATGAGTTTACAATTCCCCGTTGAAAAAGACTTGATCTTTGTGCTTGTTAGTCCTGATTTTGAAGCCCCAACTAAGAAAATGAGGGCTGCATTGCCTGCTGAAATAGGGATGTCACACCATGTGTGGAATTGTAGTCAAGCTGGGGCTTTAGTGGCTTCAGTGCTGCAAGGGGATTTGGTGGGGTTAGGGAAGGCACTGTCAAGTGACAAAATTGTGGAGCCTAAAAGGGCTCCTCTGATTCCTGGTATGGTAGGGGTTAAGAAGGCGGCTCTGGAGGCAGGGGCTTTTGGATGTACCATTAGTGGGGCAGGACCGACAGCGGTGGCAGTGGTGGGTAGTGAGGATAGAGGGATGGAAGTTGGGGAGAGAATGGTGGAGGCGTTTTGGAAAGAAGGGAATTTGAAGGCTGTTGCTATGGTTAAGAGGCTGGATAGAGTTGGTGCTAGACTAGTTGGTAGTGTTCCTAGATGATGCTGGTTTTGATCTGGTGTGAGATAATAAGTTTAAACAGCAGTAAATATCCAGTCACCAGGCAAACAAGTAGAGGGGACAGCTTTTTTGGTTTTGTTTTGCTTCAGTGTTAAACTGTTAATGAATGCAGCTGCTTTGATGAATAAACCTCACATGTTTTTGCTCTCTTTTGTGTCAAATGCAATTGTGGGTTCTCGTCTGTCATTGATAATCTTGTTAGAATTTGTTCATGCCAGCATTCCTTCATTTGTGTGCGTGTGGGGTCGTATATTTTCGCTTCTAAACTAGTTCATAAGATATTGCTCTTTAATGGATCTCCATTAAAGAGCAGATGGTATAGATGCCATGGTTCTGTCTATTTAAGCCCCACGCATAAGAAGACCCTACTCGACTCTTCCAACTCGTAAATAAATAAATCCCTTCTATTTCTCATACCTCATTGATCATCCCACTCTTTATCTTACATGACGAGGAGTACGAAAAAAAATGTCAGCACGCGAGGAGGGAAGAACCTTGAGAGTCTTGTAAAATAAAATCATAACAAAAGGGAGGGGGGAAAGGATGGTGTCCTTTTTCTACAAAAATATAAACTTAACAAATCAAGCGACAGTCAAAACTTTTTCTATCCATAGGTGCTTGGATTCAGCTTTCTTTGGCAGCTGCAGCCTGCTTTGCACCAACAGCGAAAAACTCTGATATCACTTCCAGAGGCATGCCCTTGGTCTCTGGAACCTTCAAGTAGACGAACACAAATGATATGACGCAGACGACTGCATACAAGCCAAAAACACCAGCGAGGCCAACAGATTTGAGCATCACTGGGAGTGTATACGTCACAATGATGTCGCAAATCCAGAATGTAAGGGCGCATATGGCTATGCAAAGGCCACGAACACGAGTAGGGAAGATCTCCGCACATAGTATGTTAGGAATTGGCCCAAAACCCATGACGAAGAAACAGAAGTAGAGCACAACGCTAACAGTTGAGATTGATGCATTTACAACACTGCCCAAATCCACCATGCTTCCAAGGACTAACAAAATGAGTGATACGATCAACACAGGGATAGTCGTGAGCAGCAAAGTCCTGCACAACACAACAGCAGTGAAGACAGGAAAAAAGGGTAACAACACAGGGTATTGCTTTTCTTTTCTTTTTCTTTAAATTCCATTAGTATTTTACAATCTTTTTCATCTAGAAGATACATGAAATTGAGTCCAGACGATTAGACCTTGTATTTCCCCCCTATTTCATTAGGCCCTAAACATTAACCAATGAGAAGATTACAAATTGTTGGATCAAGAAATGATTGCTTTTTGGGCTTAGCCTTGGACGCATCATTGCGCATCAGTAATCCTCATCACAACAAAAATTTTGTGGATTTAAAGAATATATGCTACAATTGCATAGGAAATAGTCAAGGAAAAGAAGAAATGGAAGTACCTTCTCCCGGAGATATCCATGAGCCTCATGGCAACAGCTATACAGGGGAGCATCAACAAGGTTGTAAGGGCGCTGATAAGCAGAGATGTGGAAGCTGAACTAAGGCCCAGGTTTGAGAGAAGAACTCCAACTCCTGCCTGCTCAAGAATTTGAGGAGTATAGTAGAGAACCCCATTTATGCCAGCAAACTGCATAGGCACACAAATTCAGAAGCCAACTTGTGCAAAAGTGAAAAAAAAACCTTAAAGTAGTATAATGTCACCATTAACAAATTCACTATGCTTCAAACTTGAAGGCATAGTTGTCAAAGGGAAAGGAAGAAAATGATGGTTTGAGAGTGAGATATCCATTGGTTTAAAACCATCCCTGCTATTAAAGTTTAGAAAATCTCCCTCTTGAAGAAAACAGAACAAATTCCAAGATCAGTTTGCTACCATTATACCAACAGAGTAGCAGTGAATTAACTTCATAACAAAAAACCAACAAGATCAGTAATTGTTACCTGCTGAAGTATTTGAAGTCCCACCCCAACAGCTAAGGCATGCTTGACACCTGGTTCAAAAAGATCTCTCCAGCTTGGTCCTCTAGCCACAGTTTCCGATGGGTGGACCATAGCTGGTCCAACTGGATGCTGATTCAAAAGCTCCTTTGGATAAAGAGCTGATTGGCTCACCAAAGCAGCAGCCTGGACGTAATCAGCGTCTTGATGGCCATCGGTACCATTCAGAGAAACCAGAGATCCACGCCGAGAACCAGGGGCACCCCCTTGATGCAAATAAATTCTTTTAAAGCCTCCTTCCTTTCCATCTTGGTCTTCTCTCTCGGACCATTTCCATGCAAGCTGCCAACCACCACCAATCCCTGTGCTACCACCTGGCTCTCCATCATTTCCAGGAATCAGACTCCCGTGTCTCGTGTTTGCCATGCTTCCATTGCCTGGTGGGGCCATGTCCTTATCCATGCTTGTTGTCTGGCGAGAGATCAATGGACTCTGCAAATTGTCATCAGAATCACCGGCATCACCATCAGATGCATAATCCTCGCCTTCTCTGGCGTGGCTCTCCACATCCCAATCTTCATTTCTAGGTTGATTCTCTCCTACATTGAACATGCTGCCAAAGTGCGGAAAAAGCATGCTTCTCATGCTTCCTTGTTCAGGGAGCTTCTCGTGGACGCTACCAAAGAGGGTCACAAGAGGATCCATGAGAGGTACATTCTGGTTTGCCATGCTTCCACGCCTAGATACAAGACCAATAGCACTCTGCCCACTGACAGGTCTCGCAACCCAACTGAGACCTTGTTCAGATCCATATAACTTGATCTGATCCTTGTCAGCGGATATATCATGTTCATCAGTGAAATCATTGGCTGGGCCAATTATGTACTCCTCTATTGATGTGTCAGCCCCAACTCCAAGTCCCTCAACCAGTAAAGCCAGCTCACCTGTTCGTTCAAACAAGATTAGTACACCATGAATAGGATATTTCCATCACTACCAATTTGTGAGAATAAACATCCTAAAATGAAGTAGTGAGTGATTTTACACCATTTCCGCCAAACATGACAGAATACTCAAACTTCAATGCAGAAACAGTAGAGAAGTAAGAGGAAACACTGCAACATTAGCACCATATAAGCAACAAAGAGAAAAATAAATAAGAAATAAATAGACTCTAGTCACCAATCATCTATTGAGTTGCTGTAAATTCAAACACATGGTTCTCTCCTTTAGAAATGCTAAAAGAAAGAGAAACGTAATGCTTTGACTTAAATTCTGATAGAAGAAAATACATGACATGTGGAGTCGCTTAGCAAGGTTTCAGAGGACGTGAAAATGCAAGAGAGAGGAAGAGTCAATGAAGAAGAGATTGAAAGAGGATTCCCGCACCACATGTGGTAGAGACAGTTAAGTTTAGAGTATTTTGTAAGGCAAACAACATTAGAGGAAGCATGGTGCAATTATGAACCGTAGGAGCTATAACTAGCATACGGATTAGCTATGAAAGAATGTGGAGCTACAGAATTCTATATAAAGCAGCAGCTACAATATGGCATAAGTACAGGTATGTTGTCCATGAAATCAAAATGCTGTTGTCTTAAAACTGAATACATTATATTTGATGGCACTGGTTTTGTAAAGCAAACACAGAAGAGAAAGAACAGAACAGATTACAGCCAAGCAGATTTCTACAAACTTCCTAAAAATGACTATCATAGGCATTGCTCTATGATATGTTTAATAGGCACACTATTGCAATTGGTCAATAGAACAACAAAAGCATAAATCACCCTCTAAAGGTAACAAATTTACTCTGTCTACTGAAATCTTGCTGCCATTTTCCAAGTTTTTGTACAATTAACGAAATCAAACAAGAACCTCATGATCCTTCTTGCAATTTATGATATGATATGATTTGTATTTTATTAATATTATCCATTATCTAGTTAATGGGGACTAGAATAAGTTTCATTATATTGCAAGGAGTAGAATAGGAAGTGAGCCGAAGCAAAAATAAACAGGAAAATAATTTGTAAACGCGTTGTGCTTGGTAAATTTAGTCTAACAACTCAGCGTCAGTGGAAGCAAAACAAATGAAGGCCAAACTGTCAAAGAGAATGATGATCCAAATACAGAAATGGATTGTTTTCCAGCTTTATATAAAGCTAAGCCAAAGGATATACAAAGAATGGTTGCTTCAACAGGAAGCATAGCACATGAAAGAAGGGAAGCTCTTAAATTTCAGACCTAAAATCACCCCACATTGAACAGCGAACTTTCATTTTATAACTGATAAAGAATCTATGCGTGCAACTTTTCATAAACAAAATTCCAACAAATTTTTTATTTTGCTGGGACAAATTTCTGCATCCACTAAATTCCCAAAACTATAATTTTTTTCCTGCAGAAAGCTTTTACCTTATGTGTCATATCGCCCGTCACTAGGCATATCAAAACAATATTGCTATTAAACTCAAAACCCATGCAGATCATATTTCGCGTCACCAGAAAAAAGTAATTTCTAAAGAGGCAAAGCAGAGAGGGCTAACCAGCGACATCTTCCCTGCCAC